>Ga0310691_10001896_pt1 | contig 29939 bp, 25 predicted proteins | sample 176DNAGHGlowgp2_FD_203887 | JGI IMG/M metagenome (GOLD analysis project Ga0310691, IMG submission 203887) | Sheep rumen microbial communities from Palmerston North, Manawatu-Wanganui, New Zealand - 1766 DNA GHGlow gp2 (v2) (version 2) | ecosystem: Host-associated > Mammals > Digestive system >... | reverse complement strand
TGTAACATTTTATACGTCTCAGCATCATCAAGTGGCACTGTTTCCATATCCAAATCAATACCTTGCGCTCTTTTAATCCAATCCACCGCACGCTGAATAACCGTTAATGTTTTAAGCCCCAAAAAGTCAAATTTAATTAAACCGGTTTCTTCAACATATTTCATATCATACATGGTAACAGGCATATCCGCCCGCGGATCTTTATATAGCGGAACTAACTCTTCTAATGGTCTGTCACCGATAACAACACCTGCCGCGTGCATACCTGAATTACGATATAATCCCTCAAGCTTAATTGCTATTTCAAAAAGTTTATTAACCTGCGGATCACTCTGCCGCATTTCTTCCAATTCCGGCACCTGCTCCAAAGCCTCTGGCAAAGTTGGATTCTTACCTTGTGCTCCGGCAGGTATCATCTTAGAAATTTTATCAGCCTGAGAATACGGCATCTGCAACACACGCGCCACATCGCGTATAACTGCTTTAGATTGTAACTTACCATAAGTAATAATTTGCGCCACATGGTCAAAACCGTATTTCTCTTGCACATATTCAATGGTTTTATACCGATTCTCTTGGCAAAAATCCACATCAAAGTCCGGCATATTAACGCGCTCCGGATTCAAAAAACGCTCAAACAGCAAATCCAATTTTAACGGATCTAACTCTGTTACCTTTAATGACCACGCCACAATAGAACCGGCACCTGAACCACGCCCCGGCCCCACCGGCACACCATGCCCTTTAGACCACTTAATAAAATCCGAAACGATAAGAAAATACCCGGGGAATCCCATTTTTTTGATAACACTAAGCTCATATTCCAAGCGCGCATAATAGCGCTCATCTATATCTGCTTTTTGTTCTTCCGTCATCCCTTCAAAATAAACATTTTTTTGAAGTCTTTCATTTAAGCCGTTATAAGCTTCTTCCGTAATAAACTCGTCTTGCGTTTTTCCTTCCGGACACTCAAATATTGGCAATAACGGATCCACTTTTTTAGAAAGATAGTTGCACCTTTTAGCAATGTTTACCGTATTTTCTACTGCTTCAGGCAAATCAGAAAACAACTCCACCATTTCATCTTCTGAACGCAATCGATTGTTGATGGAAAATTTGCGCCGATTCTCATTAGATACATACTCGCCGGCAGATATACAAACAAGCGCATCATGCGCTTCATACATACTTTCATCTAAAAAGAAAACCTCGTTTGTTGCCACTAAAGGAATATTATACCGATAAGCAATATCTATAAAAGCATCTTCTGTTTGTTGCTCCTTATCAATTCCCAAACGAGAAATTTCCATATAAAGTCTGTCTTGAAAAATATCTTTTAGCTTTTGAGCAAAACTATCTGCTTCCTGTTTGCGATTTTCTAATAATAATCGCCCGATTGTGCCTTCAACACCACCTGTTAAAGCAATCAATCCGCCGTTAAAATCTTCTAAATTTTGCAAAGTCAGCTGCGGAGCCCAACCTTTTTCTGTATTATCCAGATAAAAACGCTTCATTAGCTTCATTATATTGCTATACCCTTCGGCATTCATCACTAATAAAACAATCTTATCCGGCTCCAACTCTCGCCCTTTTGAGAGCATAATATCATCAGAATCTGCATTTCTTAATAAGAATTGACACCCTAAAATAGGCTTAATACCCTCATCTGCCGCATATTTGGAAAAAGCTTTTCCACCAAACATATTTGATGTATCAGTAACAGCAATTGTCGGCACCCCCATATCATGCAATTTATGAATTAAAGTCGGAAGCATAATTGCCCCTTCAGCCAAAGAATAGGCTGTATGAACTCTTAGATGCACAAACTTAGGGTCTTTCATTTTTTATTCCTGTTTTATTTTGGCTTAATCCTAACACAAAGATAAAATATCTCAACCTTTTTATCTTATTAACAGGCAACAAAAAAGAGCGAACCTACGTCCGCTCTTTTATTTTGCGATTTGTTTTAATTATTCAGCATATTTAGCACCGTTTTGATAAACATCTTGAGCTTCTTCAAAATTATTTTTCAAAACTTTACCTAGCTTTGATGCTGATTCGGAAACATTTGAAGCTGCAGTATCTTCAACACTTTCGCCAAACCAACTCTGAACTATTTGAATCTGTTCATCAAGCGTAACATCTCCGGCAAGTGACCAAAAAGCAGAAATACAAACCAAAGCCACCGCTAAAATGATAATAAAATAAAACAAACTTTTCATAAACTTACTTCCTTAAAATAGATTTACCTGCATAAATAGCAGTATCACCAAGTTCTTCCTCTATACGGATTAACTGATTATACTTAGCCATACGGTCTGTTCTGGACATAGAACCGGTTTTAATTTGACCGCAATTTGTTGCAACAGCAATATCAGCAATTGTTGTATCTTCCGTTTCACCGGAACGGTGAGACAAAACAGCTGTATATTTATGACGCTGAGCCAAATCAACCGCTTTCATAGTTTCGGTCAATGTACCGATTTGATTTACTTTAACCAAAATAGAGTTAGCAACCCCCTTTTCAATACCCATTGCTAAACGCTTTGGATTTGTAACGAACAAGTCGTCACCAACTAATTGAACTTTATCACCGATTGCATCTGTTAAAGCTTTCCAACCTTCCCAATCATCTTCGGCCATACCATCTTCAATAGAGAAAATCGGGAACTTATCACACAAGTCTTTATAAAATTCAACCATTTGTGCTGATGTATAAGATTTGCCCTCGCCTTTCATCTCATACTTACCGTTCTCATAAAACTCGGAAGAAGCAGCATCTATAGCCAAAACAACGTCTTCTCCCGGAACAAAACCGGCATCTTTGATTGATTTTACAATAAAACCTAAAGCTTCTTCAGCAGATTGCAAATTCGGAGCAAAACCACCTTCATCACCAACATTTGTATTGTGACCGGCAGCTTTCAAATTCTTCTTTAAGGTATGGAAGATTTCTGCACCCATACGGATAGCTTCTTTAATAGAACCTGCAGAAACAGGCATAATCATAAATTCTTGAATATCAATCGGGTTATCTGCATGCTTACCGCCATTCAAAATGTTCATCATCGGAACCGGCAATGTGCGTGCCATTGTGCCGCCTAAATAACGATATAAAGGCATACCCAATTCATCAGCTTGCGCTTTTGCAACAGCCATTGAAACTGCCAAAATAGCATTCGCACCGAGTTTACCTTTGTTTTCTGTACCATCAAGTTCAATCATTGTTGTATCAATATCAATTTGACTTTCAGAATCAGCACCGATAAGAGCATCGCTAATGGCGTCATTTACGTTATTAACAGCTTTTTCAACACCTTTACCCATATAACGGCCCTTGTCACCGTCACGAAGCTCAACAGCCTCATGTACACCGGTAGAAGCACCGGACGGAACAGCTGCACGACCAAAGGCACCGGATTGGAGCAAAACATCTGCTTCAACTGTCGGATTGCCGCGTGAATCCAAAATTTCTCTTGCAAAAATATCAACGATAGTACTCATTATTTTCTCCTAAATTAAAATTATTTTTTGCTAATATAGCTTGAGTTCATCTAAAGTCAAGCAACAAATAGAAAATCATACCAAATTGAACAAATAAAAACTTGTAAAATAAGAAAAAAACGATAAAATAGCAAAAAACAACAAGGAGGCAACCAATGTTTACAATGAAATGGCATTATCGTTTTATGGAACTGGCAAAACTAATATCCACTTGGTCCAAAGATACTTCAACCAAAACCGGCGCAATTATTGTTGGTCCGGATAAAGAAATTCGTGCAACCGGATATAATGGTTTTGTCCGCGGTGTTGACGATGAAGTTATGGAGCGTTTTGAACGCCCAACCAAATATGATTTTTTTGAACATGCCGAACGAAATGCTGTTTATAACGCCTGCCTATGTGGAACCTGCGTCAAAGGATGTGTATTATATGCTACACATTTTCCTTGCACTGACTGCACCAGAGCCATTATTCAATCTGGTATCAAATTGGTTGTCACAAATCCTTTGGTAATTGATAAAAACACACCTCAGAACACTTGGCGCGATAAGATTACTTATTCCGAACAAATGTTAAAAGAAGCGGGTGTTGAGCTTTTAATTTTACCGCCTAAAGACTAAAAAAATAAATTACAGACTTTAAAACCGCCAATCCGAACTTATATTGCAACTACATTTTACGAACACTTGTTTTCAAGGGAGAGATAAATGAAAGTTTTAATAACGGACGAGCAGGCCTTATTTAGAGATGGATTATCTTTACGTCTAAAACAAATTAATCCGAACATTGCCATTTTACAAACATCTTCTCTTGCAGAAATGCAAAAGATACTATCCGAAAACATTGATACAGATATTATTCTATTAGACATCGATTTAGCAGAATTAACTGCCGCTGAAACCATCGGAAAAATAAAGACTCTGACACCAAACGCCAAAATTGTTGCCATATCTGCATCAGAAGAAATCAGAAATATCAAAAAAATTTTATCTTACGGTGTTAAAGGATATATACCCAAAAGATCGGATAGTAATATTTTAAGCGGTGCTTTAAAACTAATACTAGATGGCGGAACATATTTACCACCGATATTGCTTGAAAATAATCTTAATCCAAATGGAGAAAACAAAAATCCCCCTTTCCTAAAAAAGAATTTAACAAATCGCCAATCACAGGTTTTGGACTTAATTGCCCAAGGCAAATCTAACAAACAAATTGCTTATGATATGGGGGTATCAGAAGCAACAGTAAAACTACATATTAATGCTCTTTTACGCTCTCTAAAGGTTAACAACAGAACTCAAGCTGTTATCACAGCTCAAAAATTAGGGCTGATATAAAAACTCAGCCCTCATTTAAAAAATATTTACCTTTCCCTAATACACTACCCTAAGATAACCAACCGGAGACATCAAATGACATACATTTTAGTCGGTTTTATTTTAGGTTTTGCGATCCCATACCTTGCGCGCAGATTTGCCAAATTTATGCCTGCAACTATGGCCTACGCCTTATATCGCATTTTTCATATCAATAAAATTGTTTCAGCCGAAAAACGTGCGAATAATCGTAAATACATACAATTACGAAACCATTATTTAATGCGTTCGCTCGGTTGGGGGATTATAACTACTGCCATTTTCTTTTTGCTGTTTTTGGCTTTACCGATAAACGAAGCACCGTGGATTGCTTTTTTTGTCTTTATACTGCTTTTACTGACAGAAATAGATAAAAGAATACTATATTTACCGGACATTCTTACCTCCCCCCTACTCATTGGTGGTTTTGCATATGCCGTATTTGCCGGCAATCTGTTAGGAGAAAACATCATATTGGCAACAACAAACAGCTCTCTTGGCGCTATTATGGGCTATGTCTTACCCGTTATTGCCTCACTATTGTTGATAAAGAAGCACCCTGATAATTTTGGTGGTGGTGATATAAAAATATTAGCAGCTATCGGCGCTTGGTTAGGTTTAACCAATATACCCTATATCATTATACTTTCTTGCATTATTTTCGGTATAACCTGTTTTATAAAAAGACAAAGAACCGGTGCCTTTGGACCTTCTATTGTCCTATCAACTTTGATCATTTTATTTATTTTGATATACTAAAAAAGAGCCTCTTACAAACAAGAGACTCTTTTTTATGTTCAATGCTTTTAGAACTATTTTTGAACATTTCCGTATGTATTGACTTTTTTATCTCCTGGCAAAGCAAATACCAGCAAAACAAACAAAAAGCCTAAAATTGGTATAAGAGTTGCAATAACCGCTAAAGCAATTACCCACCAACCGGAAACATCAAAATCATGCAACCGACGAATAAACATACATACCGCAGGAATTGCCAAAGCTATTGCATATACACACCCCAACACCGGAATAATATCCAAAACAGTTCCTATCAGAGCAGAATACAACACAACCATCCAAAATTGATGTCTTGCAATACGTCCGTTAAAATTAATATAATTTTCCTTAAAAAAGGTAACAAAATACTCATTAAACCCTTTTTTTATAGCATTTATATCAATATCTTTAGCTTTTTTAATCTCTGTCAAAAAAGAATCATAAATCTCTTTTAAAATAGCCTTACTTGTATTAACGTCTTTAAGTGATTTAAAATCCATAATTTATTCTCCTACAAAATTTTACTAAATACTACCTCACCTTTCTTTTATTTCAAACAAAAATAAAAAAGTATATACAAAAAAGCGCCGGATTCTCACCCGACGCTTTGCTTTAGGTTTTGCTAAATAAATTTAACAAGCTTTCTTGCAGCAACAACCGTCTTTAGCTGCATCAACAGCCTTTGGTTGACCTTTTTGCTTAACCGCCGCTTGAGCTGCCGCCAGACGAGCTACCGGCACACGGAACGGAGAGCAAGAAACATAGTCTAATCCGCAGTGATTGAAAAATTCAATTGACGCAGGATCGCCGCCATGTTCACCGCAAACACCCAAGTGAATATCCGGGTTAGTTCTGCGGCCGCATACACAAGCGCGTTCAACTAATTTACCAACACCGTCAACATCAATAGATGCAAACGGATCAGCAACATAAACACCTTTAGCTCTGTAGCAATCTAGGATTGCGCCGGTATCATCACGGCTCATACCCAAAGTTGTTTGTGTTAAGTCATTAGTTCCAAAACCGAAGAAACCTGCCGATTCGGCAATGTTTTCAGCCTGTAAAGCAGCTCTCGGCAACTCAATCATTGTGCCGACCAGATAATCAATCTTCTGGCCTTTTTCTGCAAAAACTTTCTCCGCAGTCGTATCAATGATATTCTTGCAGATATCCAATTCTTTCTTAGAACCGATTAACGGAACTTCAATTTCAGGAATAACTTTGATTCCTTTAGCCTGACATTCCAAAGCCGCTTCTAAGATAGCACGAGTTTGCATTTCGCAAATTTCAGGATATGTAACAGCCAAACGGCAACCGCGGTGACCAAGCATCGGGTTGAGTTCATGTAATTTTTCAGCACGATTCTTAACTTGTGCCAATGTCATACCCATCTTATCTGCCAATTCTTGCATTTCTGCATCTGTGTGCGGCAAGAATTCATGCAACGGCGGATCAAGCAAACGAACAGTTACCGGCAGACCGTCCATAATTGTGAACAAGTCAATAAAGTCTTGCTTTTGATACGGCAACAAACGAGCCAAAGCCGCACGGCGACCTTCTTCATTATCAGACAAAATCATTGCACGCATATCGGCAATTCTGTTTGCATCAAAGAACATGTGTTCTGTTCTTGCCAAACCGATACCTTCTGCACCAAAATCACGAGCTTGTTTAGCATCTTTTGGTGTTTCAGCATTTGCGCGAACTTTCATAGTTTTGATTTCATCAACCCAAGTCATCAATTTGCCGAAATTACCGGTCATTTCAACTTGAACGGTCGGAACTTGTCCTTCAATAATTTGACCTTTGGCACCATCCAAAGATACCCAATCGCCTTCTTTGATAACAACACCGGATTTTGTGCTCATTGTTTTTGCTTTGTAATCAATTACAATGTCAGTAGAACCGGAAACACAAGGTGTTCCCATACCACGAGCAACCACGGCTGCGTGCGAAGTCATACCACCACGAGCTGTGATAACACCTTGAGAAGCATGCATACCGCCAATATCTTCAGGAGAAGTTTCGTTACGAATAAGAATAACCTTTTCACCCTTCTCTGCCCAAGCTTCTGCATCTTCAGCACAGAAAACAGCACGACCAACAGCCGCACCAGGAGAAGCCGGAAGACCGGTTGCAATAACATTTTTCTTTGCTTTCGGGTCTAACATTGGGTGTAACAATTGGTCAAGCTGGTCTGCACCAACGCGCATAATCGCTTCTTCTTTTGTTAACATCCCCTCTTCATACATTTCAACAGCCATACGAACGGCAGCTGCAGCAGTTCTCTTACCGTTACGACATTGCAACATCCATAATTTACCATGTTCAATTGTGAATTCCATATCTTGCATGTCTTTATAGTGTGCTTCCAACTTGTTACGAACATCAACCAATTCTTGATAAAGATGCGGCCATGTTTCTTCCAAAGAATTTCCTTTGCCTTGCGAGCCCATCGGTTGCGGTGTGCGGATACCGGCAACAACGTCTTCACCTTGTGCATTAACAAGATATTCACCATAGTAAACATTTTCACCGGTTGCAGGGTCACGAGAGAAGCAAACACCGGTTGCACAATCATCACCGGCATTACCAAACACCATGGTTTGAACGTTAACAGCTGTTCCCCAATCGCCCGGAATATTGTTTAATTTACGATAAGTAATGGCGCGGTCAACCATCCAAGAACCGAACACAGCGCCAATACCTGCCCACAATTGATCCCAAGGATCTTGCGGAACAACTTTACCGATTTTCTGACCGATAGCTTTATATTGATTTACTAATTCTTTTAAATCTTCTGCGGTCAAATCAGTATCAGACTTATAGCCCTTAGATTTCTTCATATTTTCTAAAGCTTCTTCATACAACTCTAAATCTGCACCCAAAACAACATCGGAGAACATTTGCAAGAAACGACGATAAGCATCATATGCAAATCTTTCAGAACCGGAAGCTTTTGCTAAAGCCTTAACTGTAACATCGTTTAAGCCGAGATTTAAAACTGTATCCATCATGCCCGGCATAGAAACTCTGGCACCGGAACGAACAGAAACCAATAATGGGTTATTTTCATCAGCAAATTTTTTGCCCATAATCCCTTCAACATAAGAAAGAGCCGTGCGAACTTGATCTTTCAAATCTGCCGGATAAGTCTTGTTATTATTATAGTAGTAAGTGCAAACTTCTGTTGTTACTGTGAATCCCGGAGGAACAGGCAAGCCAACTTTATTCATTTCTGCCAAGTTAGCACCTTTACCGCCAAGGAGATTACGCATGCTGGCATCGCCTTCGGCTTTGCCATCACCAAATGTATATACCCATTTACTCATGGTCTATCAGCTCCTATTAGCTTAAAATAAGTTAAAACAACCACACACAAAACAAATGTCGTTTTGTTGCAGCAGAACGATTAATTCTGCGACGAATTTATATCACTATTTTTGAAGATTCAAGCAAAAAATTAACTATTATTGTTTTAAATTCAGAGAGATAGTTGATTTCATAACATCACCACTGTGCTATGACGATATCCTGTCTGATTCTCATAACGATAAGAAAAAAATAACTTCTCACCACACGCCGTGCAATACGGACATACATCTATTTTTTCTACTCCACACTCTATCAGTTGTTGTTTGTTAATCCCTTTTAAATCTACAAAAAATTTTTCATCTCTTTTTTCAAACAACTCTCTTGGATTTGTAACTGTTTTATAAAGCTCTTCATAAACTTCTTCACCGACATTATAACAGTTTTTACAAATAGCCGGCCCAATCACCGCTTTTATATCTTTTGGCTTAAACCCATACGCGTCAACTAACTTTTTTACAGAAACTTTTGCCATGCTTTGCGCCGTTCCACGCCATCCCGCATGCGATATCATTGCCACTTTATCACAATAGAAAATAAGCGGAACACAATCACCAAAATTCATAAACGCCGCGCCGACTTTTTCTATCAATAATCCATCAGTTTCTTCATAAAAATTTTTATGAGATACAATTTTTTCTATATGAATACCATGCACCGGTTTATTTGTTGCTAAAACTTTTCCCAGATAATTTTCTACAATTTTTTGATTAGGCGTCATATCCTCTGTTTTAGAATATAAACACAACTCTCGCGTCGTAAAAAAATGTTCTGCTTCATCTTTAGATAATAAATCAGATCTGACAACCTTCTTTCCGGCTATAGTATCAAAGTAAAACATTATGAAGCCTCTTCTGATTTTACCTCATCTGATAACCATAGCGGTGATTTAATATTTTTAGATAAAAACTCACGATGCTTTTCTATTTCTTCTTGAGACAAAGTAAAATGTCTGGATTCTCTAAAAATTCTTTGAATCACGCCTGTATTATTTTGTACTTGTGTCTGTTTTTTAGTAGCACTTAAATCCATTGTCGGTTCTGCACCGCCTAAAAGTTCTAAATAGACCTCTGCTAACAATTGAGCATCAAGAAGCGCACCGTGTAACGTTCTTGCCGAATTATCCACTCCAAATCTTTTACATAAAACATCAAGACTATTTCTTTGACCGGGAAATTTGCTTCTAGCAATCTCTAAAGTATCAATAACCCTATTCCATTGATATTCTGCATATCCCAATCTTTTAAGCTCAAAATTGATAAATTTCATATCAAATGGCGCATTATGTGCTACTAATACACCATCATCACCTACAAAATCTATCCAATCTTGTGCCACGTCGGCAAATACCGGAAAATCTTTCAAATATTCTGTTGTCAAACCGTGAACCTTAACAACCTCTTCCGGTACCTCTCTCTCAGGGTTAATATATTGATGATATGTTTTTCCGGTCGGCACATGATTTATTAATTCCACAGCCCCAATTTCAACCAATCTATCACCGGTTAAAGGATCTAAGCCTGTGGTTTCTGTATCAAAAACAATCTCTCTATTACCCAGCATTTTCCAATTCCCCTACAATCTTAATAACTTTACCTCTTAATTTATCAAAACTAACGCCGGTATCAATAATAAAATCCACTTTATCTTTTTTATCTTCTCTTGGAAGCTGAATATTGTTTATTTTATCAAAAGCCTCTGCGGTAACGTTATCTCTCTTTATCACGCGTTGCTTTTGTGTTTCTTTATCTACATCAGCCAAAATTATATAATCAAAATATTTATCCCAACCCATTTCAAAAAGAAGGGCTACATCAACAAACACTAAACCATAGTTTTTGTTCCTTCTTATTATTTTTCTTAAATTCTGCCGCAAAATAGGATGAATAATAGCCTCTAACATTTTTAATTTCTGCGGATGGTCAAAAACTAATGTTCTTAGCTTTCTTTTATTAAAAACATCACTTTCAAAAACTTCTGGAAAAGATTTTCTTATAATTTCTAAAAATTCTTTTTTATAATAAAGATATTTCACCCATTTATCTATATCATAAACAAGATACCCTTGCGCTCTTAATATATTTGATATTGTTGTTTTACCGCAACCGATAGACCCTGTTATTGCCACAAATTTCATTTTATCCTCTAAAAAATTTTTATTCACATCTTGAAGTCCTGTTGTGCATAAATATATCTCTTATAAAATTATTATCAAATTTATCACCATTTCCCAAAAAAGAAACAAAACTTATTAACATTTTTCTTTGATGATGTTCACAGCTGTTAATTTTGTTTATAACTGCTACTTATAAACATTATTTATTTTTAATCAAATTTTTGTTTTAAAAACAATTTTTTAGATTCGCACACAAGTTTTCTAACAACATACTAAATTTTGTGTAAAAATCTATGGATAAAATTTTATTCACAATATTAACAGCCTTTAACAAATAAAAACAAAAAAATTAATTAATAATTTAATGAAAAAGACCTGTGCAAAACATTTTTTTCAAAAAACCCCGTCTTTATATCTAATCAATAAAATAATTGACTCTTAAAAACTTTTAGCTATAAAAAGAATAACAAAAAAATTTAAATTTCACTAACCTATTTCAAGGTATTCCCATGCATTTAAAAGATTTAAAAGATAAATCCCCTAAAGAGCTTCTTAGTCAAGCTGAAGAATTAGGAGTTGAAGACGCCTCATCTATGCGCGTTCAAGACCTCGTTTTTGCAATTATGAAAAAAGTTGCAGATGATGACAACATTATTTATGGAGATGGTGTAATAGAGGTTATGCAAGATGGATTTGGATTCTTGCGTTCAGCTCAGTCAAACTACCTTGCTTCTGCTGACGATATTTATGTATCTCCTCAACAAGTTAAAAGATACGGCTTAAGAACTGGTGATACGGTAGAAGGTGAAATTCGCGCCCCAAAAGAAAATGAACGTTATTTTGCTTTGACTAAAATTAATACCATTAACTACGATGATCCGGAAAAATCTAAATTACGGGTTAATTTTGATAACTTAACCCCTCTTTATCCGACCGAGAAACTTAATTTTGATATTATCTGCGGAGATAAAGATTATACCACTCGGGTTATTGATTTAATTTCTCCTCAAGGTAAAGGACAGCGTGGTTTGATTGTGGCACCACCGAGAACCGGTAAAACGGTTATGTTACAAAATATAGCTCATGCGATTGCAACCAATCATCCGGAAATCTTTTTAATTGTTTTGTTGATTGATGAGCGTCCGGAAGAAGTGACAGATATGACACGCTCAGTTAAAGGTGAAGTTATATCCTCAACTTTTGATGAACCGGCATCACGTCATGTTCAGGTTGCTGAAATGGTAATAGAAAAAGCGAAGCGTTTGGTTGAAAATAAAAAAGATGTCGTTATTTTACTCGATTCTATTACTCGTTTAGGTCGTGCATATAACACAGTTGTACCTTCATCCGGTAAAGTTTTAACCGGTGGTGTAGATGCTAATGCATTACAGCGCCCGAAGAGGTTGCTTGGTGCTGCCCGCAATGTTGAAGAAGGTGGTTCTTTAACAATTATTGCAACGGCTCTTATTGATACCGGTTCACGTATGGATGAAGTTATTTTTGAAGAATTTAAAGGTACAGGTAACTCTGAGATTATTTTGGATAGAAAATTAACCGATAAGCGTCTCTTCCCAACCATTGATGTAACGCGTTCCGGAACACGTAAAGAGGAGTTATTGGTTGATAAAGCAACGTTAAGTAAAATGTGGGTTCTCCGCCGTGTGTTGATGCAAATGGGAATGACTGACGGTATGGAATTCTTACTTGAAAAGTTGCGTAATACCAAAGATAATCAAGACTTCTTTGATACAATGAATAGTTAATTTAAACACTGTATTTAAATGTATATCCGTTAAGGTTAATAACCTTTGCGGATTTTTTGTTTGCTTTGTATAAAATTTTGTTAAAATATAATTATGAATTGAAAGTAAATCAAAGAGATTTAATATGGAAAAGAACATAAAATATCTGCATTGGTATAGCTTTTGGGATAGTTTTATTTTATTTTATCCGATAAAGGTTCTGTTCTTTGCACAAGTTTGCGGTAGTTTGGTTGAGGCGATGAGCCTTTTTGCTATTCAAAACATATCTATTACTCTTTTGGAAATTCCGACTGGATGCCTTTCGGATAAATGGGGTAGAAAATGGGTTTGTTGTGCCGGTGCAGGATTTATGTTAGTATCTTTCATTTTCTATGCTATTGCTGGAAACTATTTCGTATTGGCCTTTGCTTCGGTATTAAACGGGCTATCTTCAGCCCTAGCGAGCGGAAATAATAGTGCATTGCTTTATGACAGTCTTGTGCAGATAAATCGCAAAGACGATTATCATCAAGAAATCTCTAAAAATACATCATTATCGCAACTTTCTTTGGCATTAGGTTCTTTGCTCGGAATGGTGTTTGTTTTTATATCTCTGCGTGCCGTGATGATAGCAAGTATTGCGCCTGCAGTTATTGCCTTTATAATAACCATAAAAATAGTTGAGCCTAAAAAGACGTATAAGGACAACAACACAAACATTTTACACATATTAAAATCCTTAAAATATCTACTCAAACATAAGAGATTAAGAACCATATCTTTGGCCGAAACTTTGCATTATGGATTAAACGAAGCCGCTTTTGACTTTAATTCCGTATTTTTCAAGCAATTTGTACCGGAGTGGAGTTTGGGAATATTCAGAAGTATTGGACATTTTGCCAACAGTCTCGGCAACTATTTTTCTTTTTTATCGGCCAAGCGTTGGGGCTTGAAATTTACCATTCTGTTCGGAGCTTGTTGCGATAACTTAAATAACATTATTTCGGTGTTGGCGGCAAGTGTATGGAGTCCGGTTATTAAAATCGTATCAACGTTTTGTAGCGGTTTGAAAGAACCGGCGCAAGATACCTTAATTCAAAATGATTGCAGTGCGCAAGAAAGAGCCACCATTTTATCAATTATTTCCTTGTTCGGCTCGCTGTTTTATTCGCTGTGCGCCGTTTTAATCGGAATGTTGGCAGATATGACCAATCCTTATACCGCCATGCTGTGTTTTTATATTTTTGCTTTAACGAGTAACAGTCTGTTTTTTGTTGCCCTTAAAAACACTAAAAAATAAATTAAGTAAAATGTGGGTTCTCCGCCGTGTGCTGATGCAAATGGGAATGACCGACGGTATGGAATTCTTGCTTGAAAAGCTTCGTAATACCAAAGATAATCAAGATTTCTTTGATACAATGAATAGTTAGAAACAATGTATTTAAACAAAAAATCCGCTTGAGTCTAAACACTTTTAGCGGATTTTTGATTGCTTTTAAAATATTTCTATTTATTATCACTCTCAACAATCATATTATGATTATATTATTAGAAAGAGCTTCTTTGTTTTAAGCAAAGAGTATATATTATTAATTATTAAAGCTAGCCGAGAGAACCTCGCTCGTTAAAGCCGAGACAAAACGCTTATGCGAAAATCTATTTTTTTGATCTACAGGGCGTTACGCCATTTTGGTGTAACTGCTAAAGAAGTTGGTAAAATTGCTAATGGTTACAAAATTTGGATTAATAATCCGGTAGAAGATGTGCGAGACAAATATCGCATTGTATATTATTGTAATGGAAAATTATATGCCATGCCATTATTGATTTATGCATTAAAAGACAAATTTGTCGGTATAGAAATCAATAATGTGGTGTATTTTGCCTTTAAAAAGTCTGTATATAAGTCTCTGATACCGTCTACCTTAGAAATGCCGTGGTATTTCATTTCGGATCTTAAACTAAGTGATGATGATTGGAAAGGAATACCAAACATAAAAATTGAACTCCCGACTAAGGAAGAAATTATTTCTATGGTTAAGGCTATCAATGGTAAAGGATGTGATATGATGCACAACGGCAGACACTTATATGATGAAGTGTCGCATACCTGTTCCAGCTGGTGGGTAATTACTGGACGTGATGAAAATTCAAAGAATGTAATTATTAATTCAGTTAGTGCGAGTGGTTGTGTATATAACGATGTGGCATCCTTTGTGCAACCAGTTACTCATCTGCGTGAAGGTATAGACTTCGTCGGTAAGGTTAACCACTATGGCGTGCCTGATGAGAAGACTATTAAAGTTTATCAAAAATTGGTATACGGCTAAATAATAAGGTAATCCGCTTAAGAGTAAAAATCTTGAGCGGATTTCTTAAAATAAAAGCTTTTCCACTTCTTTCATATCAAAACAAATATTTTTAACTCCGGTTTGTTTAACACGTTCTAGATATGTGTTGTTGTGATACATTTCACATCCTAAAAATGCAATAACATCCATACCGGCTCTTTGTGCAGCAGTAATACCGGCAACGGAATCTTCTATCACAATACAATCTTTTGGGAGTTCATTCATAGTCTTTGCCGCTAAAAGAAATAAATCCGGTTCAGGTTTACCGTTTTTAACCATATCTATGGTAAATAAATTGTCATCATTAAAATATTTATTCCAAAATCCGATAACTTCTAATTTAACAATTGTCTTGCTTTTAATTCCGCCGGTAGCGACACATTGTTTAGGTAACTTTTTGATAATTTCTTCAACATATGGTGTTATTTCTAAACCGTCACGCCGCATAATTGCCATATCCATTTCTAATTGATCCTTCCAAAAGGCATCATCAGTTTTGTAACCCATGGTATCTAAAACCTGTCGTTTAGTTTTATCCCCCATTCCGCCAAGATATTTATTTGTTGTCTGAAAATCCCAATTAAGATGAAATAATTTATTAACGGCTTCTTGTCGATTTTTAATCCAAATTTTTTCACTATCAGCTATAACACCGTCAAAATCCCAAATAACCAAATTTTTCTTCATTTAATTATCCTTAAAAATCAATCTGTGTCTATTTTATCAAACAAGAGTTAAAAAAGCTTATATAATAAAACCTTTGACTAATTTAAATACATTTGCTAGAGAGATAAAAACGAGGTGTAAAATGGATAATAAAACAATATATGCTTTATCAACGGTTTATGGAAAATCAGGTGTTGCTGTGATACGTATATCAGGTAATGAGGTAAAAAATATTATCTCGCAAATTACCGATTTGGATATAAAAAAAATCAAGCCACGATACGCTTATTTTATTGATCTCAAAAATAATGTTACACGTGAAACAATAGATAAATGTCTGATTTTATATTTTAATGCACCGCATTCTTTTACCGGAGAAGATGTGTTAGAAATTCAATGCCATGGGTCAAAAGCTGTTTTAAACAGTGTATTTAAACTTTTATCCGGTTTTGAAAATGTCCGTTTAGCTGAGGCTGGAGAATTTTCAAAACGTGCTTTTCATAATAATAAAATGGATTTAACAGAAGCTGAGGGTTTGGCTGACCTGATTGATGCTGAAACCTCAGAACAGCAAAAATATGCTATTAAACAAATGAGTGGTAATTTAAAAAATCTATACTATTCATGGCGTGAAAGTTTAGTAAAAATTCTATCTTATCTTGAGGCATACATCGATTTCCCTGATGAAGAAATACCGGATAATTTATCTGAAAGTATTTTAAACACTGTATTTAAAGTGCGTGAAGAAATAGAGAAACATTTAGTGGGTAATAATGTAAATGAAAGACTCAAAAATGGTTTTAGAATTGTCGTGGCAGGTGCTGCTAATGCAGGTAAATCAAGCCTGATAAATGCACTTACTAAAAATAATACCATGATTGTTTCGGATATTGCCGGCACCACCCGTGATGCAGTAGATATCAGTTTAGATATCAAAGGATATCCTGTTATTATTACTGACACCGCCGGGATAAGAAATGCTGATAATGAAATAGAAAAGCAGGGTATAGAAATTGCATTAAATAAAATAAAAGAAGCTGATGCTGTATTAGCTTTATATGATGCCTCAGAGGGGGATTTTGATAATACATTATTGCCGAATGATGTAGAAAAAGTTTTTTATGTAGCCAATAAAGCCGATAAATTATCGGAAGAACAAAAAGAAAGAATAAAACAAAGTAACCACATATTAATATCAGCAAAATATCAGAACGGTATTAATATTTTAGTAGATGAATTAATATCTTTTATTAAAGAAAAGTTCACCCCTTCCTCAGGAAATCTTATAACTCGTCAACGCTACCGAGAAGCACTTGAAGATTGTTTAGATAATTTGAATCGCTTTTCCTTAAATAAAGAAATAGAATTATCAGCAGAAGATATTCGTCTTGCTTGCCGCTCTCTTGGTTCAATAACCGGTCTTGTCAAAGTAGATGAAATTTTGGATAATATCTTTTCCAGTTTTTGTATTGGTAAATAATTTAAACGCTGTATTTAAATGTCAGTGTTTTTAGATGTTTCTTTATTAATTTGGTTTGGTGATTTGAGTTGGCTAAAATTTCTGGCAAACAAACGTTTGTATTGAGTTTGTTTCTTTTGGCCAAATAGTCTAAAATGTTACAGTATTTATAGAATTTTTGAGGCGTTGTATTGGCGGGGTTATTACCGATTCTTTTTAGTATAAAAAGTGCCGCATTGTAAAGATTATTAAAATGAGATTCGAAATTTTCTTTATCTGTAAGCAGTTTACATAAAAAAAGAAAAGAACTTTCGTTTATTTCTGTGTTATCATTGTTATCTATGATTTTAAACAGTGTATTTAAAAGGTTTTCACGAATATGCCTGTAAGAAAAAATGTTTTTTATTGTATGCCTGTAAAAGAGATAATGAAAAATCTTAAGACAATAAAGTTTATCCTCTAAATTGTTTTGCGAGAAACATAGCATATTAGCAAATAAACAATAGTAATCCTCTTTGCAGATGTTGCTGTTAGAAAGAGTTTGGATTAATAAATTTGATATCTTTTGCTTATTGATTTCGCAATTTGAATTTGTAGTAGATGCACTGTTTAAAATTCTTCTTCTAAAATTTCTTAAACACGTTGCGTCACAAAAATAGGAAATCTGTAATAAATATGAGGTAGCGGAAGATATCTTCCATAAAATATCAGGATTAAAATAAATAAGTGCAATTATTTTATTACAAATAGCTATATAATTATCAATAGATATATCACCTGAAATGGTCAGATTAAGCAGCATATCAATCCAGCATAAGTAGGTATTCGGTTTGTTTTTTTCTTCCGGTAGATATTTTTTTGTTACTAAATTGTGGCAAATTTCTTTTTTTAATAAAATTAATTCTTTCTTATGATCAGCATCGGAAATTTTGGTAATTAAATTACAAGCGATATGTAAAATCATAAAATCGAAGCTGATGTGCGTTGTTTCATGTGAAACATCTGATAATTTATTGCATAAGGATGAAATTTTTTGACAAGAAAGGCTATTATTAATTTTTTGAGAAGATAAGTTTGAAAACTTAACCAATTCATAGAGTGACCGGCCGGAAAAAATAGTAGCTGTTTTTTTTGTATTAAGGAACTTGGTAACAATATTTCTTAAATCGTTTATTGTTATACTTATAGCGCTTAAATTTAATATATTTTCATTTGAGGACAATATGGATATGTTTATGAAGCGTTGCTGCGCTAATTGCTTATCAAACATTTTGAACAATTTTTTATCATGGGCAGAATAAAATAAATTTTTGAGCAATAATTCTTTTTCTGTATTTATAAACATTTTCCTATCGGACATTTTTGCCTCTTTTAACGGTTGTGTTTTTATTTTTATATAAACTAAAAGTTTTATTTGTCAATAAATTTAGTAAGAGATAATCCTTGAAATCTACAAAAAAACATGTAGAATAACGCGAAAACAAACACAAAAGAGGCTTATTTGATGAATAAATTTGATGTCATAGTTGTTGGTGGTGGTCATGCCGGGTGCGAAGCGGCAGCCGCAGCTGCCAGAACTGGTGCAAAAACAGCTTTAATCACTCACAAAATAAATACAATTGGTGAAATGTCCTGTAATCCGGCTATTGGTGGCTTGGGAAAAGGTCATTTGGTGCGTGAAATTGATGCGCTTGATGGTCTTATGGCAAGGGTTATTGATAAAGCTGGTATACAATTTAGAATGTTAAATGCCTCTAAAGGACCGGCTGTCCAAGGCCCGCGAGCTCAAGCTGATCGGGATTTGTATAAAAAATACATGCTGGAAGCACTTCAGGAACAAGATAATTTAATTATAATAGAAAAAGCTGTTGAAGGGTTGATTATCGACGATAAAGAAATCAAAGGTGTTGTTTCTGCTGAGGGAGAAAAATATTTTGCAAAGGCTGTTGTTTTAACGACAGGCACGTTTTTAAACGGCATAATGTTTACTGGCCATAAAACAACAATAGGTGGACGTGTTAATGACGTAAGTTGCAAGGGTATAACATCGTATTTAAAGGATGCCGGCCTATCTGTTGGTCGCTTGAAAACTGGAACCCCTGCCCGCTTGAATGGTAAGACAATTAAATGGGATATATTAGATGAACAAGAGGGGGATAAAAAACCTATACCATTTTCATTTTTAACAAAAGAATTGCCACAGCCTCAAATTAAGTGCTACATTACACACACCAACGAAACAACCCATAAAATCATTAGAGATAATTTTTCTAAATGCGCTCTGTTTTCAGGTTTGATTACCGGCGTTGGTCCGCGTTACTGCCCGAGTATTGAAGATAAGCTTGTTAAATTTGCCGATAAAACTAGTCATCAAATTTTTTTGGAGCCGGAAGGTTATGACACTGATGTTGTTTATCCGAACGGTATATCTACTTCTTTGCCGGCAGATGTTCAAGATGAATTTATTCATACAATAAAAGGTTTGGAAGATGTTGAGATTTTACGCTATGCATATGCTATTGAATATGATTTTGTGGATCCGCGAGAACTGAATCATTGTTTGGCAACCAAAAAAGTTAAAGGTTTATACCTTGCAGGACAAATAAACGGCACAACCGGATATGAGGAGGCCGCAGCTCAAGGTTGTCTTGCCGGTATTAATGCAGGACTGTATTCTCAAGATAAAGATGAATTTTATACCGACAGAAGTGAAAGCTATATTGGAGTAATGGTAGATGATTTAATTACTAAAGGGGTAGATGAACCATACCGTGTTTTCACGTCTCGGGCTGAATATCGTCTATCACTGCGCGCTGATAATGCTGATATGCGATTAACGGAAAGGGGATATAAAATCGGATGTGTGTCTGAAAAAAGATACGGTGTATTTAAAGCTAAAAAGGAAGCAATAGAAAAATACAGCCAACTAACAAAAGATATTAAAATCAGTAAGATGGAGATAGAAGAGTATAATCTACCCCTTAAGAAAGATGGTCCGAAACATACTCTCTTTGAGTTGATGGGGAATAGTGATGTTTCACGTGAAACAATAGAAAAAATTATTCCGGAATTTGCAACGATAGATGATGCTGTTTATGAACAAATTGCAATAGAATCGAAATACTCGGGATATATGAAACGACAATCAATCGATATTGAAGTTTTCAAAAAAGATGAAATGGTAAAAATTTTTCCAGATATTGATTACGGTAAAATTGGTGGACTTTCGCGTGAAGTTGTTTCTAAGCTTGATAAAGCGCGTCCGTCAACTATTGGTGAAGCTTCTCGGATATCAGGTATTACACCAGCGGCAATTATCGCTATCCTGGGATATATGAAAAACGCAAAATAGTTTTGTTCATAACTTCGTTTATTTTATTCCAAATAAAAAAGAATAAAATATTATCATTTTCATGGAAAATTTGCTAGAGAAATATAATGTTTCACGTGAAACAACAGAAAATTTAGTTACTTTTCAGAACATGGTTTTGGAATGGAACGAAAAGTTTAATCTGATTAGTAAATCATCGGTTGAGGATATCTGGGAGCGTCATGTTCTTGATTCAGCACAACTGATTCAGTATATAAAGAATGAAGATAAAACATTGTATGACTTCGGATCAGGGGCGGGCTTTCCGGCCGTTGTTTTAGCTATAATAAGTAGAGAGCTTTATCCTAATCTGAAAATTACACTGATAGAAAGTATCGGTAAAAAAGCAACATTCTTAAGCGAAGTCAATAAAAAGCTAAAACTTAATATGGTTGTATTGCCCGAGCGTATAGAAAAGTTGACTTTACCGAAAGCGGATATTATAACATCAAGAGCAATGGCTTCATTAGAAAAGTTATTACAATATGCCAAACCGTTTTGTAATAAAGAAACAAAACTTTTATTCCTAAAAGGTGAAAAGTGGCAAGAAGAAATAAAAACAGCAGAGCAAAAATGGACGTTTGAGCACCAATCATTTTCAAGTGAAACATCTGAAAAAGGTCGGGTCTTATTGATAAAAAATATTAGGAGAAATATAAATGGTTAAAATCATATCCGTAGCAAACCGCAAAGGCGGTGTAGGTAAAACAACAACAGCTATAAATATTGCTACTGCTATGGCGGCTATTGGTAAAAGAGTTTTAATTTTGGATATGGATCCACAGGGTAATGCGACAACTTCTTTAGGGATAAATAAAAATAAATGCCTGTTTTCTACCTATGATGTTATGATAAACAATTGCCGTCCCGAAGAAGCTATCATTAAAACAGATATTAAAAAATTTGATATTTTACCCTCTGCGCCGGCACTTGCAGCAGCAGAAATTGAACTAATAGACTTTAACAGACGGGAATATGTGTTAAAGTCGGCATTAAATAGTATCGGTTCAAAATATGATTATATTTTAATTGATTGTCCGCCGTCATTAAATCTGATAACAATTAATGCTCTTGTATCATCTGATTCGGTTATCGTTCCGCTACAAAGTGAGTTTTTAGCGCTTGAAGGGTTGACGGATTTAATCAAAAATATCAACACCATAAAAAAGAATTTTAATTCTAAGTTGAACATTCAGGGTATTGTTTTAACAATGTATGATAAGCGCAATAATTTAAGCCAAATGGTAGAAAATGATGTGCGTAAATATTTTGGTGCCAAAGTTTATAACACGGTTATTCCAAGAAGCGTCAGAATTTCTGAAGCGCCGTCGCATGGACAACCGATTTTAATTTATGATTTCAAAAGCACGGGAGCTAAAGCTTATTTAAATTTAGCTAAAGAAGTTTTAAAAAGAGAAAAGGAGATATAGTATGTCAAAGCATGGTTTAGGTCGCGGTTTAGAGGCTTTATTAGGTGATGATGGTCTGGAATTTTCTCTAGAAAACATCAATGCAGAAGGCTTTTCAAACACCGGAATAAAAACTGTTAAAACAGAAAATTTATTACCAAGTCCATATCAACCGCGTAAAGAATTTAATCAAGAGGCGCTAAATGCTTTGGTGCAATCTGTTAAAGAAAAAGGTGTGCTTCAGCCTTTAATTGTTCGTAAAAACGGAGAAAAATATGAAATTATTGCCGGTGAACGACGTTGGCGTGCAGCAAAATTGGCCGGTATTGCAGAGGTTCCGGTTATAGAAAAAGAATTAACCAACCAAGAAGTTTTGGAAGTTGCTTTGGTTGAAAACTTGTTGCGTGAAAATCTTTCAGTAATAGAAGAGGCCGAGGGTTTTGATCGTTTAATTACGGAATTTGCACACACACATGAGGCTCTATCCAAAGTGGTTGGAAAATCACGCAGTTACATCACAAATGCAATCCGTTTGTTAAGTTTGCCGGAAAGCGTTAAAAATATGATAAAAGAAAATAAATTAACCGCAGGTCATGCAAGAACACTGGTTGGTTTGAATAATGCTGAAATTATTGCACAAAAAATCGTGGATAAAGGTTTAACTGTCCGACAAACAGAAGACTTAGTAAATAACATTAAAAATAATCAAAATAAAACCATTGCACCAAAAAAGAAAAAAGATCCGAATTTAAAAGAATTAGAAAAAGATTTAACCAAAAAAATCGGAATGAAAATAAAAATTAATGCCCAAACGTCTGAAAAGGGAAAAATCAGTATTGAATACAAAAATCCTGCGGAGCTAAATTCTATTTTGGAATTATTAGATAGAAAATAAGTCTTATTATTCTATTTTATTCTAAAATAGCACAAAAACCTATTTTTTTACCCACAGAACAAAAGTTTTTGTTTTGTGGGTAATTTGTTATGAAAACAAAATTTAGGCACTGTACGATAAATTTTTGGTGTGTTTAGTAATGTGCTGATTTAATTTGATTTTTGTGCTTTTAATCCTTTTTATTTAAACACCGTATTTAAAGATTAGTTTAAATTTCTCTATCAATTCATCTTTAGATAAAAGACATCCGCTTTCTAGCCATTCGTTTTTTAGAGCCTCCATATAAACACTGATAAATTTTTTTTCACCGCCGAGATTTATGAAATCTTGAGCAGTTAATGGAAAGATAGGTCTAGGTGTTAAAAGCAGTGTATTTAAAGTTTTTGATAGCTGCTCAATATTCTGATTGTCCAAATTTGCCGTTAAAAATTTATCGATACAAATATTCCTGTCGTATTTATATAATGACTGATTGATTGCTTTTAAATCACTAAAATTTTCTTTATCTAGTTTGGCGTTGCATAAGGTTAACAGATGCTCTTTTTGTTCTTTTGTAAGCCTAAAAATACTGGACAGGCGGTTGGCGCGTGCAATGCTTGGCTTAAATAAAACATAGATTCTTCGGATTATACTTCTTTCAATATCCAAAGTTATGACAAGCTCTTCTAGCACTCTTAAGCCATCTAAATCTTTCGCTGGAGCTATCATGAAATCTAATACACCGTATTTAAACACAAGCTCTAAGGCTCTTGCAGCGTAGGGTGCCATAATAATCTTAAATAACTCTTCTTTTATTTTTTCTTGAGAAAGTTGCTGCAATAACTTTTTGTTTTCAATACAAGCTTTAAGGGATTTTTTATCAATCTTTTGCCCAAACATCGCACAAAATCTGAAAAAACGCATAATATGTATATAGTTGCGTTCAATAGCTTTTTGTGGATTTCCGATAAATTTAATTACACCCTTTTCAAGGTCTTTTATTCCGTCAAAGTAGTCAAATACATTTCCTTTATCATCAGCATAAACAGCATTAATTGTTAAATCGCGCTGTGCGGCATCTGTTTTCCAAACATCCTTAATATTGTCTTCATCTAGTCCGAGCGTTGTAACTTTGAAAAAACTGTCATTGATAATCACACCTAAAGAAAAAAACTTTAACCCGATTTTTATGCATTTTATGCCCTCATCATCACAAATATCGGCAAATTCTGTTGGGGATAGATCTGTCACAAGGTCAATATCAACGTGTTTATAGCCGGCAATCGTATCACGAACAAATCCGCCTACAAAGCGCAAAGTCCCACCATGATTTTCTATTATTTTAAAAAGATGCAAAAGATCTTCATTTACAAAGAGCTTTTGGGATTTGATAAATTCCGGATAAAACATTTTTCTTTTCCTGTGGTTAAGTTATTTTTTAATATTTTATTATAAGAGTCTTAATTATGATATAATAAAATAACTTTATGGGAGCTTTTTTATGAAAAAATATATATTGGCATTTAGCTTGTTTTTCTCACTACCGGCAATGGCAAATACCGTGCCGACGGAGCTTGGAGAATTTAAGGATTGGACTGCCTATTTCTATAAAGAAGGCAAAAATACGGTATGCTATATGGCATCAACTCCTAAAAAAGATGAAGGTAATTATAAGACACGCGGAGATATATATGCAATTGTTACGCACCGCCCGGCAGACAAGAGCTATAATGTTGTTAATTTTGTTGCAGGCTACCCGTATAAAAAGGGCCAAAAGGTTGTGGTAAAAATAGGCACCACATCTTTTACTAATCTTTTTACCAACGGAGATAATGCTTGGGCACCGGATACCGCTACCGATAAAATGCTGGTTGAATCAATGAAACGCGGTGAAAGAATGATTGTCGAAGGCGTATCTGCTCGCGGGACAAAAACCAAAGATACATATTCTTTAGCCGGATTCTCTGGGGCATATAAAGCAATAAGCGAAAAGTGCAAATGATAAAAAAACAAGAATTAACTGAGCTTACAAAAGAAGAATTGGCTTCAGAACTACAGAATTTAGGAGAAAAGCCTTTTCGTGCTAAACAGCTCTGGCAATGGATATATTACCGAGGAATAACAGATTTTAATTTAATGAGTAATTTGTCTTTAGCTTTAAGACAAAAACTGATAGATAACTATACCATTACAAGACCAAAGGTTATAACAGAACAAGTATCAGTTGATAAAACACACAAGTGGTTGTTGGAATTTGCTGATGGTGAAAGGGTAGAAATGGTCTACATTCCGGAAAAGGATAGGGGGGCTGTTTGCATTTCAACTCAAGTTGGTTGTGCTATGGGGTGCAAATTTTGCCATACAGGTAGTCAACATTTTACCAGAAACTTAACCACAGGTGAAATCGTTGGACAATTTATGGTGGCTCGCGATGCCTATAAAGAATGGCCAAGCCCAACAGATGAAACAAGATATTTATCAAATATTGTTGTTATGGGTATGGGGGAACCCCTAAACAATTTGGATAACGTTGTTCGCGCCTTAAATATCTTAACCGATAGTGAGGGTATATCTATTTCGCGTCGTCGTATAACAATGTCTACATCAGGAATTGCCCCAAAAATCGTAGAGGCCTTACAAAGAACAGGTGTAAGGTTGGCTGTATCACTTCATGCACCAAATAATGCAATCCGCTCAAAAATTATGCCCATAAACGATAAATTTAAAATAGAAGATGTTATGAAAGCGTGTGCAGAATACCAACAAGGCGATCATAGCCGCTACATTACTTTTGAATATCTCTTGCTAAAAGGCATTAACGATAGCCAAGAAAACGCTAAAGAACTGATTAAGCTTTTGAAAAAATACAAATTACGGGCTTTATTTAATCTTATACCCTTTAATCCATGGCCTAATTGTATTTTTGAACCAAGCGAAAGAAAAACGGTTGAGGCGTTTTCTAAAACTTTAGAAGAAGCCGGTTTTGCCGCACCAATCAGAGTAGCTCGCGGACAAGATATTTTAGCCGCTTGCGGTCAATTAAAATCTAAAATGCCAAAAGCCTAATCTATTTTGCAAGAACCGTCTATTTGATGATCTAAGCGTTCTTCTTTTAGTCCAAAAGGATCTTGATGGATAAGCACTTGACTGTGCGGATAAATTGCTAAAATTTTGTGCTCTACTTCATCGGCAATTTTATGTGCCTTAAAAAGCGATAAATTCCCATCAATTTCTAGATGCATTTCAAAATAATAGGTATCACCCAAACTTCTGGTTCTAAAATCGTGCAATCCATGCACTCCTTTGCTTTTAAGCGCAATTTCTTCTACATTTTTTCTGATTTCAGAAGAAAGCTCTTTATCCGTTATCATCGCAATAGCCTCAAGAGTAAGTTGATAAGCATTATACAAAAGATAAACAGAAATAAACAAAGCTGCTATAATGTCAAAATAAACAAATCCCAAGAAATGAACGAACAACAAAGAAATAACAACCGCGGAATTGGTTAAAAAATCTATCGTGTAATGTGCTCTATCGGCCTTGATGGCAAGGGAATTAGTTTTATTTGCAACAAATGTCTGATAAGAAACCAATAACAGTGTGGCAAAAATACTAAAAATCATAATAAAAATACCCAATGCCGTTTGCTCCAAAGCAATAGGCGAAATTAAACGTTTAATACCATCTATAACAACAAAAAACCCGGAAACACCGACAAAAACAGCCTGCAAAAGAGCGCTTAATGCTTCCACCTTGCCATAACCATATCGATGACTGAAATTTGCCGGTTTGTTAGAAAAATAAATCGCAATAAAGGTGATTAAAGAAGCAAATAAATCTGTAATACTGTCAACAAATGAAGAAAAAACAGCAAGAGAATCTGTTTTAAGAAAAGCAAAAAACTTTAATAGCGATAACATAATCGCTAAAACCACACTGGCAACAACAGCAGATTGCTTGAGATAGTTATTTTTTTGAGATGATGTCATCTTTTAAGCTCTCCCATGCTTCTTGTGAAATTTCTAAATATTTATCTTTTACAAATTGAGCAAAAAACTCCAAATGCTCGCCATGAGGCTTGGTTACAAATTGATATTGAATATAAAATTTATTATTGTCTGTCTTATAAAAAACAAGATTAATAAAATTATTGTTTTCAATATCAAGTTTTATCTCGCCAAGTCTTGTAGCTTTTATATCTGTTGACACGCCGATAATATAAAGATTAAGTAGTTTTTTAACAAGGTTTATAACGCGTTTATTGTCTGTAATCCCGTTAAAACCGAGGAAGCGTCCATAGCGTAAATTCCATAAAGAAGAATAAGTCCATGCTTTAGGGTTTAGCGATAAATCAAAGAAATCAACCTCAGCCAACCAAACTTGGAACTGATTGTTAAGGCGAATAAACGAACCTTTTGAACCTCTGCCAATATCAATATTTTGCCATCCTATGTCAAAAGCTTCCAGAACATTTCCTTTTTCATCATATAAAGTAACCGAAGTCATTGGTGATTTCTTATCTTGAAGCGAAACAAAGCCAAAGTATTTCATATCTTCAACTCTATCGGATTTTTTTTCAGCAAAAGTCATATTGTGAATATTAGATAAGAATTTGCGGATTCGCTCCTGATAAACCGGCAAATCCGACTCATTTTCCAAAACCCATATATTTTTATCTGTATGCACAAAAGAAAGAGTATTTTGACTTCCTTTAAGTTCAATTTTCTGTATTTTATTAATTTTTTTGGCAAAATCAGCAAAAACAGGCTTATCCTCATATTGAATAATATTACTCTTATTGTCTACATAGATGGTCAAAAGAGCCACAGCAACAATCAGTATAGTATATAGCATCAATATGCAGGTTTTTTTATTTACTGCAAAAATACGATTTAATGAGGATAAACGCGACTTCTTCTGATATAGACTAAATCCCCCGATAAATATCAAAAACAGCAATGCAACAAAATAGATATTAAAGAACTTAACCTTAACAATCAGATTGTTTATATCATTATTGGCATTTATTCTTAAATTGCTTAATTGCTGTCTTAAATCAGATAATTCATGGCGAATTTTACCGATAATGGCCAGTTCATCGGCGGTAAAAGTATCTCTTTGTTCAAAATTTCGTTTTGCCGTAATTTCGACAAGTTGCTGTTTAATCCCATCAATAGCATCAAAAATATCACTTTCTTTTAATTTGTATTTATATGTATTAAGTTTGCGCATCTTATCAATTTTATCAAGTTGTCTTATTTTTAATCCCTTACCGCGCAGGCTGATTAAATCATCATTGTCGGTTAAATAATCAAGAGCATTTAAAATAAAATTGGCACTATCAAAAAACGGCACATTATATGAAGCCTCTAAAAACTTCTTTTCCTTAGTCCAAAAATTATCATAAATAAAATCTGTATCGCCGACAGCAATTACATCAAAAGGCTGCGAAGCATTATTGCTTAAAAATTCTGCGGCCAGCACAAAAACCTGATTATTTGGCTTGAAATTTGCTAAAACTTCACGCGGATGAACATTTTGCTTTGCAAAAGCAGCAGACATCAGCATAGAATTAGGACTCGTTTTGATAAGAGGAAAGAAGGAAACGTAATTCTTTTTACCGTTTCTTTTAGGATAAACAACGGAAGCAGATGAAAAAAGAATATTATTGAGCTTATAGGTTATTCGATGATTTCTGTTAAAATCATTAAACGATGTTTTAAATTGTAATAAATCCTGAGTAAAAGATGGGTTTGTTTTGTAATTGATGGTTTCATCAACGGTTATGGAATTGTCAAAATCAGCAACAACATTCCCTCCCAAAAAGTCAATACCCCAAAAATCAAATAATTCACCCAAATCCGATGAGATAAAAGCGCCGTGTTCTGGTGAATAAATACGTGATGCATTATCTGCAACATCCAAGAGCAAAAGAACCTTTCTTTGTCTTTTGAGGGCTTTTATGATATCGTCACTTAAGGCATAAGGATGAATTAACATAAACGCATCAAAATCATCACTAAAATCTTCTGCCTTTTTAACTTCTTTAATGTCGTATAATTCGCTGATTTTATTCATTATTTCCCAACGATTAATCATTACATTACCTTGGCGAACATTTCCCATCACTGGAAGTGTGCTGTATAGCCCTATTTTTTTCTTTTTATGTTGCAATTTATAAATATTGGTTGTGAAGTCTTGTTCTAAGAAACCTAGCCTTTCTAAAGAAAAGAACGGGATAACAGATTTATTCATCAGATTATCGGAAAAGGTTATACCGAAAAGAGCATTCTGATTGATATCTATCAGTGGTATAGGCTGCAATCCATCCGCAATCGCGCGATCTTCTATCTTATCCAAAAATTGCGGTGTATAAATGCGATAGTCGAATTTACCGTTACTATAAGCTCGATATTGCTTGAGCATGAGCTTAATCTGGTCAAAAAGCACCAACAGCTCAGGATTTCTTTTTCCCAAAATCGGTGAATAATAAAGCTTTGCAACAATCGGCCTGTCTAGTTTACGCAAAATATCTTTAGTATTTTTGGTAAGGCTTAAATATTTTTCTTCGGTAAAATCATAACTAATTTGCCGCAAAACATTATTGGCAATGATATTTAATCCGAAAAAACAAATAAAAAATAGCAAAAAGACAATACCGCTTTGCTTGACATTAGAATTGGCGACAAGTCCGGAAGATCCTTTAGTTTTAAGGCTTATAACAGCAATTGTAATTAAATTAAAAAATACTATCAAAGAACCGAAGAATACAATATCGCGAAGCTCTATCAATCCTCGACTAAGTGTTGAGAAATGCGTTAAAAAGCTAAAAGAAACAATCGTATCAACAATCACATCACTAAATAATTCTCTTGCCCAAAACAGCACATACTCAAATCCGCTCCAAAAGAATAATAAATTAACAAAAACAGACAAGACCA
>Ga0310691_10001895_pt1 | contig 29946 bp, 25 predicted proteins | sample 176DNAGHGlowgp2_FD_203887 | JGI IMG/M metagenome (GOLD analysis project Ga0310691, IMG submission 203887) | Sheep rumen microbial communities from Palmerston North, Manawatu-Wanganui, New Zealand - 1766 DNA GHGlow gp2 (v2) (version 2) | ecosystem: Host-associated > Mammals > Digestive system >... | reverse complement strand
ACAAGTTCTCCGAAGTGGCACTAGTATAGGAGCAAATATTCGAGAGAGTGTCAATGCTCAAAGTCGAATGGATTTTATTAATAAATTAAATATTGCTCTAAAGGAAGCAAATGAAACTGAATATTGGCTGGAGTTGCTCCACGAATCAGATTATTTAGATGATACACAATTTGAGTCTATATATAATGATTGTGGAAAAATAGCAGCAACTCTGACCAAAATTATTAAAACGACTAAGGAGGTCGCAGAGAAATAATGGTCAATGGTCAATGTTCAATGTTCAATGAATAAAATGAAAGTATTAGTTGCAACAGAGAAACCTTTTGCAGCAGCTGCTGTGAATGGTATCAAGGCAGAGATTGAAGCAGCAGGTAATGAACTGGCCCTGCTGGAGAAATATACAGAGAAAGCACAGTTGCTCGACGCTGTGAAGGATGCTGACGCGCTGATTATCCGTTCGGATAAGGTTGACGCAGAGGTACTCGATGCTGCTAAGCAGCTGAAGATCGTGGTTCGTGCCGGTGCCGGTTACGACAATATCGACCTTGCAGCAGCTACTGCTCACAACGTGGTAGCCGAGAATACTCCTGGTCAGAATGCTAATGCTGTGGCTGAGCTCGTATTCGGTCTGCTGGTATTCACCGTTCGTAATTTCTACAACGGTAAGGCCGGTACCGAGTTGATGGGTAAGAAGCTGGGTATCCTGGCTTTCGGTAACGTAGGTCGTAACGTGGCTCGTATCGCTAAGGGCTTCGGAATGGATGTCTATGCTTACGATGCTTTCTGTCCTGCAGAGGTTATCGAGAAGGCTGGTGTTCACGCCGTTGCTAATCAGGACGTTCTGTTCGAGACCTGCGACGTTGTATCACTCCATATCCCCGCTACGCCTGAGACCAAGCAGAGCATCAACTATGCCCTCGTTGGTAAGATGAAGAAGGGTGGTATCCTGGTGAACACCGCTCGTAAGGAGGTGATCAACGAGCCCGAACTGCTGAAGCTGATGGCTGAGCGCGAGGATCTGAAGTTCGTTACCGACATCATGCCTGATGCTAATGACGAGTTCGCTAAGTTCGAGGGTCGTTATTTCTCTACTCCTAAGAAGATGGGTGCTCAGACTGCCGAGGCTAATACCAACGCAGGTATCGCTGCTGCCAAGCAGATCAACGCCTTCTTCAAAGATGGTGACACCAAATTCCAGGTGAACAAATAATAACTAAATAACTAAATTTGAAGGGCATCCGAGTCTCGTATTTGGATGCCCTTTTTCTCGGAACACAAGTCTTTCATGAAGAAATTCTTCTTTCTTTTCTCTTTGATGCTCTGCTCACTACAGTTGGTGGCAGCTACTCCTCAGGATTCACCCAACAAGGCCCGTCAGGAATTTGATAAGATCTATAACATGGTGTTTGGTCCGCAAGGCTCTACGCTACGTTATGATGTCAATATCATTGGTATCTACAAGACGCATGGCACCATTTGGTATAAGGGTAAGAAACAATGTTTCTCTGACGAACGTGTCAATACCTGGAATGATGGTGTGACGGCCTATATGGTGTTCAAGAAGAAAAAGACCATCGAGATTCATAATGCTAATTCTGACAAGAAAGACAAGTATTCCGGCAAGTTCAAGTTCTCGCTCGATGACTTCAGTTATTCCATGAAGAAAAAGGGCGATGACATCATCTTTATCCTGAAACAGCAGAAGGGTGCCAAAGGTACGGTGAAAGAGGTACGTGCGCAGGTTGATGCCAAGACCTATACACCGAAGAGTCTGAGACTGAAGGTGGCTTTCTTCTGGGTGAAGATAAAAATCAGCAATTTCCGTTCGGGTGGTGTGGCTGATGCACAGTTTGTCTTCCCTGCCGATCGTTATAAGGAAGGCTATAAATACGTGGATCGTCGGGGCGAGTAGTCCTCATGATTCAGGCGGCGTCCACGCACGTTTCTCGTTCAGGCACACATCGCACTGTCCACAATCCTCTGTATCTGTCTCGCCGAAATATCTGAGTAGCATCCTGCTGCGACAGATATTTTCGCAGTTGGCATATTCCAACATCTTTTCTATGCGCTCTGCGAAACGTACCTTCAGGTCGTCATAGATAGCCTTCGAGATAACCAGTCGTTCTGACTCTTCTCGTCGCTGGGCATAGCGGATAAAGGGGATGTGTTTCTGTGGGATGAAGTCCAGGATATGCTTCTGGGTCAACGTGCGCAGTATCATATACACCTGTGGCTGTGACAGGTTGCATTGCTGGGCTATCACGCCCTCGTCGATATACTGGTATCCCTGAAACAGTCCTGTATAGTTTCTCAGTAGTGCCACGATGACAGCATCCTCCTGAGGCTCGTTGCCACGCAGTTTGTACAGGTCATCACGCTCTACGCAGAACATCACCCTGGCCTGCATATCATCCTCCTCCTTGAAATCTATATAGCCTGCACGCGTCAGGATATTCAGCGCTGATACCGTAGGGATAGGGAAATGTTTGTAGATTCTGCAGAACCGTTCTATAGGAAACTCAAAACAGGCGTTATAGCCTGAGCCGATACCTATCTGATAGAAATAGGCCAACTGGTCGTACACCTGTCGGATAAACTCCTTGTCAGGGAAGGTGTCAGCAACACGCCGTTGCAGTTTGGCCCTGTCGGTATTGTCGTATAGCAGTACGGCATACGATTTCCTGCCATCGCGGCCAGCTCGACCAGCCTCCTGGAAATAGGCCTCCAGACAGTCGGGACAGTCAATATGCACCACCACGCGCACATCGGGCTTGTCGATACCCATGCCAAAAGCATTCGTGGCCACCATCACGCGCACCTTGTTCTCCTGCCAGTTCTTCTGTCGCTGGTCTTTCTCCTGATTCTCCAGTCCGGCATGATAGAACGTGGCGCTGATATCCGCTGCATTGAGTGCCTCCGCATAGTCCTTGGTACGCTTCCTGCTTCTCACATAGACGATGGCTGCCCCGTTGACGCTACTCAGGATATGAATCAGTTGTCCCAGCTTGTTGGAGGTGTGACGTACCACATAAGCCAGGTTCTTGCGTGCGAAGCTCATCTTGTACACACACTTCTCGCGGAACTGCAGTCGTTCCTGTATGTCGTCTATAACCTCGGGGGTAGCTGTGGCTGTGAGCGCCAGTACGGGTGTGTTGGGCAGTTCCTTGCGGATATCCGCGATAGAGAGGTACGACGGACGGAAGTCATAGCCCCACTGGCTGATGCAATGGGCCTCGTCCACACAGACGAAGCTCACCTTCATGTGGCGCAGTTTCTCAATGAATAAAGAGGTGGCTATGCGTTCGGGTGAAACATACAGTATCTTCACACCTCCGAATACTGCATTTTCAAGGGTCATCAGGATACTGTCGTGCGACATGCCCGAATAGATGGCCGATGCCTGGATACCACGACGGCGCAGGTTGCTCACCTGGTCTTTCATCAGGGCGATGAGTGGCGTTATCACGATGCACACACCATCCTGTGCCAATGCCGGCACCTGGAAGGTGATGCTCTTGCCACCGCCCGTAGGCATCAGTCCCAACGTATCTTTGCCGGCACCTATGGACTCGATGATTTCCCGTTGAATACCACGGAAATCATCGTAGCCCCAGTATTTCTTGAGGATGGATTGAACATCATTGACCATTGAACATTGACCATTGAACATTGACCATTATTCCTCAGACGGCTTGATATCTTCTATCTGTAGTTGTACCTCGCCGCGCTTGTAGATATTCTCTTCGATGGTGTAGCAGATGTCAAACGAGCGTTTCGACTTGATATACCGGGCTGCCTGACTCTGTCCGAAGGCGATACCGTTCATCACGTTGCTGGAACGAGAATCTACCAACTCCAGTTTGATATGCTCCTGCTGCTTGCCCACCACCTTCGAGGTGCCGTAGTCATAGACGCCACGTGTACAGAACAGCGGTTTGGGGTTCTCGGGTCCGTAAGGTGCAAATTTCTTCAGGTCGTTCAGCAGTTTCTTGGTGATATCCTTGAAGTCCACCTCGGCTTCGATATCGATGGTGGCTTCCGTCTGACGCACACCTATATGTTCGCTGACATACTGCTGGAAACGGCGACGGAACTCAGGGATATTTTCCACGCGCAGGGTGAGACCCACGGCATAGGTGTGACCGCCGAAATTCTCCAACAGGTCCCTGCAGCTCTTGATGGCGTCATAGATATCATATCCTGCCACGCTACGTGCAGAACCAGAGGCTATACCGTCGTTGCATGACAGTACCACGGTAGGACGGAAATACATATCCGTCATGCGTGATGCTACGATGCCTACCACACCTTTCTTCCAGCCCTCGCCATAGAGGACGATGGCCGACTGATGCTCCTGACTCTCCAGGCGGGCCACAATCTGGTTGGCCTCTTCCGTCATCTGCTTGTCTATATCGCGACGCTGGTCGTTGTACTCGTTGATATGGATAGCCTCGGCCAGTGCCTTCTGCATATCCTTCTCTACCAGCAGGTCTACGGTCTCCGTACCGTTCTGCACGCGTCCGCTGGCATTGATACGCGGTCCTATCTTGAAGATGATATCGCTCATGGTGAGTTCACGACCTGTCAGTCCGCAAATCTCGATGATAGCCTTCAGACCCACCGATGGGTTCTGGTTCAACTGCTTCAGTCCGTGGAAGGCCATGATGCGGTTCTCGCCCGTCACGGGTACGATATCTGCGGCGATACTTACGGCACAGAAGTCGAGTAGGGGAATCAGTTGCGAGAAGGGGATACCATTGTTCTTGGCAAAGGCCTGCATGAACTTAAAACCAACGCCACAGCCGCAGAGGTGCTTGAAGGGGTAGGTGGAGTCCTGACGCTTGGGGTTCAGGATAGCCACGGCACAGGGCAACTCGTCATCAGGCACGTGGTGGTCGCAGATGATAAAGTCAATACCCAGCGACTTTGCATAGGCTATCTCCTCGATGGCCTTGATACCACAGTCCAGCACGATAATCAGTTTCACACCCGTCTCGGCGGCATAGTCCAGCGCTTTCTTGCTGATGCCATAGCCCTCCTCGTAGCGGTCGGGTATGTAATACTCGATGTTTGAGTAGAACTGCAACAGGAATTTATAGACCAGTGCCACGGCCGTACAGCCGTCTACATCATAGTCGCCATAAATCATGATGCGCTCTTTTCGCCCCATCGCATCGTTCAGTCGGTCCACGGCGATATCCATATCGTTCATCAGGAACGGGTCTATCAGCTCGTTGAGCATCGGCCTGAAGAATCGCTTGGCGGCACTCTCGGTCTTGATGCCGCGCTGGATAAGCAGTTCAGCCAGTATGGGGCTCATGCCTATCTTATCGGCCAGTTCCTCAGCCTGCTGCTTGCGTTCGGGTGTTGGCGGTTCGTAATTCCATTTAAAATTCATTATATCGTTTTCTTTTTATTATCGTGCTCAGGTGCAAAATTCGCCTATTACGGCAAATTAGCATACAAAGATAGTAAAAAAATCTGAAAGGGGCATTCATCTGCCTATAGTTTTAACGAATATTTAAATAGAAAAGGCCTGGCTCTTTTCAGAACCAGGCCCCCAAGTTTAAATGAATTATTTTAAATCGCGAATTACTCGCCCTTCTCCATCTGAGCCTTCAGATTAGCCAGAACGTCGAGGTCACCCAGAGTGGTGCTAGCTGCTACGTTCTCAATCTTAGGACTGTCGCTCTTCTTAGGAGCAGCTGCCTTGCGGGTAGCGCGCTTCTCCTCACGCTGTGCATCCTCGAAGGTGCGGCTGTGGCTGAGAATGATACGCTTGCTGTCCTTGTTGAACTCGATCACCTTGAACTCCAGCTCCTCGCCCTTCTGAGCCTGTGAGCCGTCCTCCTTAACGAGGTGCTTAGGAGTAGCGAAGCCCTCAACGTTCTCCTCGAGAGAAACAACGGCGCCCTTCTCCAGAACCTCTGTGATCTTACCGGTGTGTACAGAACCTACGGAGTACTTCTCCTCGAAAGCGTCCCAAGGATTGTCCTCGAGCTGCTTGTGACCGAGGCTCAGACGACGGTTCTCCTTGTCGATATCGAGCACTACAACGTCGATCTGCTCGCCAACCTTTGTGAACTCTGAAGGATGCTTTACCTTCTTGGTCCAGCTCAGGTCGCTGATGTGGATCAGACCGTCAACACCCTCTTCCAGCTCTACGAATACACCGAAGTTGGTGAAGTTGCGAACCTTAGCGGTGTGCTTGCTGCCAATAGGATACTTAACGTCGATAGTCTCCCAGGGATCCTCACGAAGCTGCTTGATACCCAGTGACATCTTGCGCTCCTCGCGGTCCAGAGTCAGGATAACAGCCTCTACTTCGTCGCCTACCTTCAGGAACTCCTGAGCTGAGCGCAGGTGCTGGCTCCATGACATCTCTGAAACGTGGATCAGACCCTCAACGCCGGGCTGAACCTCAACGAATGCACCGTAGTCGGCGATAACAACAACCTTACCCTTGATGTGGTCACCAACCTTGAGGTTAGGATCCAGAGCATCCCAGGGATGAGGAGTGAGCTGCTTCAGACCGAGGGCGATACGCTTCTTCTCCTCATCGAAGTCGAGGATTACAACGTTGATCTTCTGGTCGAGCTCTACCACCTTCTTAGGATCGTCGATGCGGCCCCAAGACAGGTCTGTGATGTGAATCAGTCCGTCAACACCACCGAGGTCAACAAACACACCGTAAGAGGTGATGTTCTTGACTGTACCCTCGAGGATCTGACCCTTCTCCAGACGAGAGATAATCTCCTGCTTCTGAGCCTCGAGCTCCTGCTCGATCAGGGCCTTGTGACTTACAACCACGTTGCGGAACTCCTGGTTGATCTTCACGATCTTGAACTCCATAGTCTTGCCAACGAACTGGTCGTAGTCGCGTATGGGGTGAACGTCGATCTGACTGCCGGGCAGGAAGGCCTCGATGCCAAATACGTCTACAATCATACCACCCTTTGTGCGGCACTTGATGTAGCCCTGTACAATCTCCTGTGCCTCGAGAGCCTCGTTAACGCGGTCCCAAGCCTGGCTCATGCGAGCCTTCTTGTGAGAAAGTATCAGCTGGCCCTTCTTGTCCTCAGCGGTCTCCACATAGACCTCTACTACGTCGCCCTCTTTCAGGTCGGGGTTGTAGCGGAACTCTGCTGCGGGGATGATACCGTCGCTCTTGTAGCCAATGTTAACGACTACTTCCTTCTTGTCAACTGAGATGACCTTACCCTCAACTACCTGATGATCGGCAACCTTGTTCAGGGTCTCATCGTAAGCCTTGTCAAGCTCTTCCTTGCTGATGTTGGCTACGGTGCCATTTTCAAACTCGTCCCAGTTGAAGTCCTGCAACGGCTGAACGTTCTTTGTTAATTCTGACATAAATTTAATTTGCGCCCGTTAGTGGGCATTTTTTGTTGTCTGAACAGACGTTTCTCAGACAGTTTTAATTGGTTAATATTATATAGGTGTCGGCGCCTGTTCCGGCTCCTATCGACCCAGTATGAGTCAAAATTGGGTGCAAAGGTACTCAAATTAATTGAAAATGAGACCATTGCACCCTCTTTTGTTCTAAAAATTAATTTTCTTTAACGATTTACGCTGAACAGCTGGCTACACCCAGTGCTGTGGCTAATGCAGATAAGATACTAATCGCTGTCTGAATAGCGAACTTCCAAAATTCCTTGTTCTTTTTCATAATGCTTTACTGTTTAAATTTCACACTGATTTTTTTTTAAAGGTCACACAGAAATCACAGAAATCACGGAAAGGCTGCGCGCGGAGTTTTTTTGTGTCCCGCAGAAATGGCGGAAATGGCGGAAATGGCTGCGCATCCAGTATTTGCGAGGCAAATAGAAATAACAGAAGGTTTAGCTCGACGGCCCGAAGGGGAAAGTCAAAGGCTGCGCACTTCCAAATATTTGCAAAGCAAATAAAAATTTCTGTGATTTCTGTGTTTTCTGTGTGAGATTAATATCTCCGTGCGCAGCCTAAATTTCTGTGATTTCCGTGATTTCTGTGTGAGATTAGAGCCTAGTCCATGTTGCCTCCCGAGTAGTCGGTGTTACCACCACCGTTATCTCCTGAGTTCTGGTTCCCATTATCTCCGCCCTCAGTCTGATCAGCTCCCTCTCCGTTTGGAGAGGGCTGGGGTGAGGTTTCCTCTACGGTACCAGGGTCGTCGCTGGTGACGCGCTTCACCAGTTCTCCGTTGCGGTTGTAGCAGGTGATGATGATGTCGGTGTTGCGCAGCTCATCCTTCAGGTCGGTAGAGGGGGTGAACACGATGCGGCGTACGGTGATGAGAGATGACTTCACCTCGTTGACGTCGCCCACTGACTTGGCGCTCAGGCCGAAGCGCATGGTGCCCAGACCGGGCATGGGTACGCTGTGACCCTCGGTAGCCCAGGCCTTGATCACCTCGCCTGCGGCGTCCCAACAGGCCTGCATCACGCCCTCTGACACACCCGAGCGCATGGCTGCCTCTCTGATAACTTTCTCTTTTGCAAGAGATGAATAGATCTCGGGCAACATGCTGTAGCGGTACTTACCGGCATACTTGCCCACTTTGAACAGGCGTTCTTTTGCTTTTACTCTTAATGCCATAATTCTTGTGTTTTTAAATGGTGAATAAATAAAGTTAATAATGTGTTTTTCAGGGTATTAGATTCCCTTCGTTTAACAATTACAAAGGTACGAATTTTTTCTGAGATACGCAAGTTTTTCCGCCTTTTTTTTTCATCTTTTTTTGTCCCTTTCCAGCCCTTTTTTAGAGTGCACTCCAGCAAAATTTTGAGTGCACTGGAAAAATATTTTGAGTGCAGGGGAATTATATCTCGTTGAGCAGGATATCGCATAGATCCGTGTTAGGCGGATAGGCCTCCAGTTGCTGTGAGATGTTGTAGTCGATACCCGAGGTGAGCATCATCTGACGGTTCCATTTCTCGTAGCAACCACTGTCAGGAAAGATGGTGACCCGTCGGCCCTGAAGGCATTGCACCTTTTCTGCCGACAGTCCGCCACTGCCTGCTGTAGCTAGCCAAAGATATTCCGGTTGACAGGCTGCCATGACAAGTGCTGTCTTCTCGCTCTCTACAAGACACACATGAGCTTCGGGGCGTTGCAGTAGCAGGTGCTCACCGAAGAGGCACTGATAGAGTTGCCATGAGGGTGGCAGCAGCCCCTTGGCGATGAGCGAGGCATGCGTCCAACTCTGAAAACCGTCACGATGGCCATCTGCGCGGTATTGCATGATATGTCCGCCATGCACCTGGCCTTGACAATCTATCTGCCAGAAGATGACGCAGCCCCTGCGAGTGGCACCAATCAGATAGTCGTTGTATATCTGCTGCAACTGTTCTGCTGAGACAGATAGTCTCTGGGCCAGCGTTCCTGCATACCACTGCCAGAATACGCTATGGGGCGAGTGACTGCTGTGCACGTAGTCCATAGGTAGTGGCGAAAATGGAGGTAGCGGGGTGGGAGTGCAGTGACTGCTCGTAGGGGTGTCTTTTTGTTCCGTGGCCCATTGGTTGTCATGATAGTAGTCGGCGGGCTTATAATGATAGCCGCAGGAGTGCTGATGGTCGCATTTGCCTACGTCGTCGGCTACATAGCGACATTCATGATGTGTATCTACGTAGCGTACGAAACATTTCTTACGTCCGCAGTGAGGGCAGGCGAACTTATGTTGGCGGCGCCCTGTGACGCGGGGCGTCTCTAATTGATAACGATAATTGGTGTTCATAATCTTGTTTTATTTTGATTAATTATTTGGCGGCTATTCGTTCAACCGTTCAATCCGCTATATATATATGCGGATTGAACAATTGAACAAAACAGCTTGTCGCGGGAGAGGGTTAAAAAGCAAGGGCAGCATCCTCTGTGGCATGAATCATACCGTTGACTTCGAAGAACGTTGTTCCTATTTGATTTGATATGAATGTGGTAACCGTGGTTCGGCTCAATTCAAACTTCTTCATTAGAATGGCAGTCAGCTGCTTGCGACTCATATATCCGCCGTTGTCACGGATACAGAGCAGGGCATAATCCAAGCGCTCCTTCTGTTTCTGTTGTGATGCCTCCTGACGCTTCTGTTGCTGGTCTACACGACGTTGTTCCAAAGCCTGACGGCGACGCTCGTCGGCATCTACTATAGAGCCTTCCTCGGCAAACATGATACTCCAGTCGGGCATCTCAGCATGACGAGCGTCTGAGCATGACACTGTGATCACACTGCTGCCGCGGTCTTTCTTGCACTCCAGCACCGTACCAGCCTTCTGCGCCAGCATCGTGCCCAAATGACCACGCATATTGTGGTCATCGTCGGACTTGTTGGTATGAAGCACGCATACCATAGCCAGCCTCTTCTTTTCACTGATACTCAGCAGTTCATGAATCAGTTGTTTGGCCATCGACTCGTCATTAAACGAGGCCACAAACTCCACGATACCGTCAACAATGACCACCTGTGGAGCAAAGTCATCAATGAGCAGGCGCATATCGTCCAGCAAAAGGTTGTAGTCGCGCTGACGCAAGGCATAGACCTGCAGGTGGTCGTCAACATAGGCAGCGTCCATCCCCGTCATCTCTATTACGTCGGTCACTATCAGCTTCACGTCGCTTTTCTTCTGCTCCGTGTCCAAATAGAGCACACGAGGCGACTCGATGCCTGAAGTTACGCGAAACTGACTGCCCTTCATCCATGCTGCCAGACACACCTTCAGGGCTGTGGTCTTACCGCATTTCTGCTTACCCTTCAAACCGTGGATATCGCCAAGGGCAAACAGACCGATATCATCTACCTTCAGAGCATATTCCTCGGGTTCCACCTCTGTGGTGCTGGCCACACGCAACTCTGTCAGCAGACTGCGACGTTCCTCATGTTTCTGTTGCTCATCGGTGGGTTGGCTCACGGCCTCGCTCACCATGTTGTTCACAAGATTATTTCCCATCTTTCTAACTTCTATTTTAGGAAATAATGTGGTCTCAGAGCTACCTTGCCGACGGTCATGCCCGATGTGCCACCCCTTCATGATTGGCACGCGGCTTCGTGCCTGAGAAGACAGCAGCGAAGTTACAACAAATAGTTAGAGATACAATGGGGGTTCATGCAGATTCCCGATAGGTTTTACGGTCGACCCCAAAGAATCCCGATAAGTTTTCCGGTTACCTGCCCTGGGTAAACAAAATACTGAAGCGTTTGGCCACGTTCACTCTGCGCAGACGTTCTAGGGAGTCATCATCATCACTGAAGGTCCACTCCGGATAACGACCGTTTACATAACTGCGGTATTCGTATAAGGTGGAGAGACCGGCAATATTGGTTTGTTGCATGTAAACGGCGATGTAGTCGTGAAAACTATTCATCGATTTAAATTGCAGTTTACAGCTAGGGATATGTTTCTCATGGATATATTGCATGATCCAAACGTAATCATACCCATTTTGTATGACCCCTTCCTTGTTCAGACAGTCAAGCGTCCATTTCATCCTCTCGTCCACAGAAGCCAGCTGCAGAGATGTGTTGATCTCTGCAACGTCTATGGCTAACCCGCTCTTTTTCAGAGCTATAGCCATTGCGATTCCAGCTTCGTTGTCGGGCAATTGGAGATACATTATCGGGAATTGTCGGTTTGCAATGTACTTCGTTGAAAATCTCAAAAATTACGACAGTAATTGCAATACCACCCCCTCCGTTGATACCAAGGCTTTGGAGTACGACCTCACTTACTGATCTGCTCGTCGCAGTCAGGCCAGTAAAATAATACTTATTATAGTTTTCTCTTGGTTTCAACGTCCTTGTGTCATCCGCTTTTTATTCCCATTTTTTCCAGGGGCGAATAATTTGCAAAGATAAACTGTTTTTTCGACACCCAAGTATTTTTATGCATCAAAAATCCATTCCGTCCTACTATACTTGATTTAGATTAATCCCATGTTTTAGGTATGTGGATTTTGGATGGAAATCGGGGTCTCGTGACTGATGTTGCAGATGGTTTCGGCCAGGCGATTCAGGTAGTGAAAACGCTCATAGTCGCTCTTGAAATCAGGCATATCTTCGGGCCATGGAGCCAGGATGAGCAGGGTGCCGGCAGCACAGGCCTCAAAACGACTGAACTCTGGTTTCCAGTAGTCGGTGATGGGATCCGTCTGCACGTGTATCAGTGGTAACCGTTCGTCCAGGGCGATATGCTTCATACGCTTCTCGCATTCGGAGATGCCGGGTGTCACCAGCACACAGCCGCCCTTGGCATCAGCCGTCAGTTGCTGGCGCTTTTCATCCCAGTAGGGGGTGTTCTCCGTTGGTATGCCGTCAGTACGGCGATGGAATAACACCTGCTGCTTATCAGGCAGGCGCAGCAGGAGCATATTACCGAAGGCGCTATAGCGCACGCCGTCAATCTTGATACAAAGGGCGCGCTGAAACAGCCCCGGGTATTCGCGGCGCATCAGCAGTCGGCGAGGGTTATCGTGGAGGTAATGCAGCCAGTTTTCCAATTGTCCTCGGCGCAGCAGCAGTTTATCATTAAAGCCGCGGGCAAAGAGCAGGCCATGCGTGCGGTCTTCCTTCGGGCGCGGGCCCTGTCTGGTTTGTTGCGACTGAGTCGCAACATACGGAACGGCAGAAGGAACGGCAGAAGGAATGGCGGCATTTGGAAACAACTCGCGGTAGCTACGGCCGCACCCGGTCTTAAAGCCACGGATAATCCTGCTGAGGTCTTTCTCCATCTTCTCCTTGATGAAGATGATGCCATGCATGTGATCGGGCATCATTTGCAGGGCGATGATCTCCACCTGTGGGTAATACCTGGGGATGCCCCACCACTCATCGCTTACCCGCTGTCCCAGTGCGCTCAGCTCTATCCTTGGTGCCTCATCGCTACCATCGGGCGCCCCACAGCGCCCCACTATCCTGCCAAAAAGCGGGCGTCGCCCCTCGGTCGTCATCGTGATCATATACATCATGCGGTCTGTATAGTCATGATCTATACAGCGCCTTAGCATCGATGATTTCTTCTCGCCCGCAAATGCTTTCTGACTTTCAAAGACTTCCCGTTTCACGCCTGCAAAATTACTGCTTTTTCATCAGAAAACCTTGCAAATGTCGGTATTACAAAAAAAATGACCATATTTTTTCTTGTTTTGAATATTTTTCGTAATTTCGCCCCCGAATAACAATTACCTTACGAATATTAAACATATAAAACAATGAAGAGAATGATGAAATGGGTGATGGCCGCCACCCTGATTTGCGGCACAATGGTGGTGTTGACCGCCTGTAAGAAGACTAATTCACAGGATTGTTGTCAAACGACGGAGCAGACAGAAGCTGTAGAGGCTGAGGATTCTGTGAAGCAGGTGGTGAGTACGGAACTGATACGTACCAGTCAGAGCTGGGACGGTGTGGAACTGCCCGACTATTTTGAGGGACGCCCAGAACTGGTGGCCGTGAAGTATGTGTTTCCTGCCGGTAAGAAACTGGGATGGCATCATCATCCGGTGATGAACTACGGCGTATTGGTGCAGGGCGAACTGACTATCATCGGTCAGGACGGTAAGACGAAGGTGGTGCACGAGGGCGAGCCTGTAGTAGAGATGGTGGGCACTATCCACCACGGCGAAAACCGCGGCACGAAGGACTGCATCCTCTATATGTTCTATCTATCGCAGAAAGACCTGCCACTGGCTGTGCAACATCCAGAGATACCGTTGGAATAAACGAGGGTACGAATACGAAAAGAGGTATGCTCCATTTGGCGCATACCTCTTTATTTATAATACGACGTCAGGAGATTAGTTGTTGTACTCCTGCCAAGACTTGATCTTGATATCGTTGAGACTCATGGCGGTGAAGGCCTCGATGAAGGCCTTGGCTAGACGCACATTGGTCATCAGGGGGATGTTGTGGTCGATAGCGCCACGACGGATCTTATAGCCGTTGGTCAGCTCGCGAGAGGTATGATTCTTGGGCACGTTGATGACCAGACCAACCTTGTGCTGAGAAATCAGATCCATGACATTATTTTCGCCGGTTTCATCGGGCCATGCCACGGCGATAGCCTTCACACCGTTATCATTGAAGAAACGGGCTGTGCCGGCGGTGGCGTAGATGGTGTAGCCCTTCTTGGCCAACTGCTGAGCAGGCTCCAAGAGCGATACTTTGCCCTTAGCGCCACCAGAAGAAATCAGCACGGCATCCTTAGGAATGCTGTAGCCGGTGGCTATGAGCGCATTGAGCAGCGCCTCGTTGAGGTCGTCGCCCAGACAGCCTACCTCACCCGTAGAACTCATGTCAACACCCAGCACGGGGTCGGCATTCTGCAAGCGGGCGAACGAGAACTGAGAAGCCTTGACGCCAATGCGGTCGATGTCGAACTCGCTCTTGTCAGGACGCTGATAGGGGGCATCCAGCATGATCTTCGTAGCCGTCTCGATGAAGTTGCGCTTCAGGATCTTAGACACGAAGGGGAACGAACGGCTGGCACGCAGGTTACACTCGATAACCTTCACCTCGCGGTTCTTAGCCAGGAACTGGATATTGAAAGGACCACTGATATTCAGCTCAGCAGCAATCTTATAGGCAATCTTCTTGATCTGACGTACGGTAGAGAAATAGATATTCTGAGCGGGGAACACCATCGTGGCATCACCAGAGTGCACACCGGCATACTCCACATGCTCAGAGATAGCATATTCCACCACCTCGCCCTTGTCGGCCACGGCGTCGAACTCAATCTCCTTGGTCTCGGTCATGAACTTAGACACCACCACGGGGAACTCCTTAGATACCTCGGTAGCCATGTTCAGGAAGCGCTGCAGCTCCTCCTCATCGTAGCATACGTTCATGGCAGCACCCGAGAGCACATACGAGGGACGCACCAGGACGGGATAGCCCACCTTGTCGACGAACTCCTTCACATCATCGAACGAGGTCAGCGCACGCCATGCGGGCTGGTCGATGCCGAGCTTATCGAGCATAGCAGAGAACTTATCGCGGTTCTCGGCACGGTCGATATCCACGGGCGAGGTACCCAGCACGGGCACTCCCTGACGGTGGAGCTTCATGGCGAGGTTGTTAGGAATCTGACCACCCACAGAGACAATGACGCCGCGAGGCTGCTCCAAGTCCATCACGTCGAGCACACGCTCCAGTGACAGTTCGTCGAAGTAGAGACGGTCGCACATATCGTAGTCGGTAGATACGGTCTCGGGGTTGTAGTTGATCATGATTGACTTATAGCCCAACTTACGAGCAGTATTGATGGCATTCACCGAACACCAGTCGAACTCTACGCTAGAACCGATACGATAAGCGCCTGAGCCTAAGACAACTACAGACTTTTCGTTATTGTAATAGTTGATATCATGAGCCACCTTGTAGTTCTCGCCCTTGGTATCGCCGAAGGCAGGCACGTGGGTGTAGGTGAAGTAGAGGTAATTGGTGAGCTCAGGATGCTCGCTGGCCACGGTGGGGATGCGCTTCACAGAAGGCATGATACCACGCTGCTTACGCAGTTTGCGCACCGCCAGGTTCTCCTTTTCCATGTTGGTTGACTTAGTCTTCAGCACAAAGCGGGCAATCTGGAAGTCAGAGAAACCACAACGCTTCACCTCAAGCAACAGCTCATCGGGCAGATCCTCCAAGTTATCATATTTTTGCAGCTCGTGTTTCAGGTCAACAATATGCTTCAGACGCTCCAGGAACCATACGTCAATCTTGGTGAGCTCCTCGATACGCTCAATAGTATAGCCCTCTTCCAAAGCCTGTGCGATAGCGAAGATACGCAGGTCGGTGGGGTTAGCCAACTCATCGTCGAGGTTGTCGAACTTCGTGTGGTCGTTGCCCACGAAGCCGTGCATGCCCTGACCAATCATACGCAAGCCCTTCTGTATCATCTCCTCGAAAGAGCGACCGATAGACATAATCTCGCCCACAGACTTCATGCTGGAACCGATCTGACGGCTGACGCCAGCGAATTTGGTGAGGTCCCAACGAGGAATCTTACAGATCATATAGTCGAGCGATGGAGCCACATAGGCGCTGCTGGTAGTGCCCATCTCACCAATCTGGTCGAGGGTGTAGCCCAGGGCAATCTTAGCAGCCACGAAGGCGAGGGGATAACCCGTAGCCTTTGAAGCCAGGGCAGAAGAACGGCTCAAGCGAGCGTTGATCTCGATGATGCGGTAGTCGTTGGTCTGAGCGTTGAAAGCAAACTGGATGTTGCACTCGCCCACGATATTCAGGTGACGCACACACTTGATGGTGATCTCCTGCAGCATCTTGACCTGCTCCTCGGTCAATGAACAAGTGGGGGCAACGACGATAGACTCGCCGGTGTGGATACCCAGAGGGTCGAAGTTCTCCATTGAGGCCACGGTGAAGCAGCGGTCGTTGGCATCGCGGATGCACTCGAACTCAATCTCCTTCCAGCCCTTCAGACTCTCTTCCACCAGAATCTGAGGTGCAAAGGTGAAGGCCGACTCAGCCAGCTCAACGAAAGCTTTCTCGTCAGGACAGATACCGGAACCCAGTCCACCCAAGGCATAAGCCGAACGGATCATGATGGGGAAACCAATCTCGTGGGCTGCCTTCAGCGCGTCGTCCATATTCTCAACGGCATGGCTTACGGGCGTCTTCAGACTGATCTCATCGAGTTTCTTCACGAAGCGGTCGCGGTCTTCAGTGTCCATGATAGCATCTACGCTGGTACCCAATACCTGGACGCCATACTCCTTGAGCGTTCCGTTCAGATAGAGTTCCGTACCACAGTTCAGGGCTGTCTGTCCACCAAAGGCCAAGAGGATGCCATCAGGACGTTCTTTCTTGATGATTTCCGTGACGAAATGCGCATTAACCGGTTGGAAATACACTTGGTCGGCAATACCTTCCGAAGTCTGGATGGTGGCAATGTTTGGATTCACCAACACGCTCTTGATGCCCTCTTCGCGCAGGGCTTTCAGGGCCTGTGAGCCAGAGTAGTCGAACTCACCAGCCTGTCCGATTTTCAGTGCGCCCGAACCGAGTACGAGCACCTTCTTAAGATTCTTTTTGTTCATTTATTTTAGGGTTTAAGTCAATTTTGGCTGCAAAGTTACTAATATTTATTGAATTATCGCGTCATTGTTTGCATATTTTTGCAAAACAAGACATCATTTGGATGTACAACTTATTTATATGCAGAATTTCAGCGCTTGATGCTGAAGAAACCGATGCGATGGTTACGGCCTTTCTTACCCAGCGAACGGATCTGATAGATACCGTTGGGCAGGTCATTGACAGACAGCACGGCAGAGTAGGGGCGCAGGGCAACCTGACGACCGTCGAGGGTCTCAATGACAACAAACTCGGCATCGAGTACGGCACCTTTCGATGGCAGGGCGATAGGACGTCCGTCGGTCTTACTGATAGTCGGTGCGGCATAGTGCTTACCGGCATTAAGCAACAACTGGGCAGGCGTGCTCTCGATGCCATAGCGGTTGACAGCGGTGACAGCGTAATTATTGCCGTTATTGGGCACCAGCAGACTGGTCTTGGCGACTCTTGCGGCTACCAGATTCTCGGCTTTGGTGATATCTACGGGGAAATCCTCACTGGCATATATATTATAAAAGAGGTTAGGAGAATCGCTCTTATCAAAGGATGCCTTCCAGGAGAGGGTATTTTTGTTGATTGTCAGTTGTGTGGGTTCGGTAGGCGCCGGTTTATCCATCCACGTCATCGGCGGCACGAGGGCTGGCGTTTGATTGAAACGAAGGGTGAAATCGTAGATGCCCTTGATGTTGTCGGTAAAGAACTTAGAACGGAAGAAGCAATGACCCATGCCCAACTGTCGACTGACGTGCATCTGACGTACCACCTGATCGAGTGTCCACTTACCTTCACGGGGGTCGAGGAAATAGATGCCAAGACCGGGCACCACAGGACGTCCGGCACTCTGCTCCTGCCAGTCGATAGCGAAGGGGAAGAAGTTGTTACCCTGGAAATACATCATCGGGAAGAGACCGTCCATGAGTCCGTCGCGCAGCCACGCCTGAGCATCCTGACACACGGCAGTACGGGCATTCCAGCCACCGGCACGATAGCGGCGCAGGTCGTCATATTTGCCGATAGGCGAACAGGTGAGTTTGACCCAGGGCTTCTCAGCTTTGACCGTCTTGCTGATTTTGCGGACGATGTTGGTGATATACTCGCGACCCTGCGGACGACTGACCTTGATTTTCCATGTCTCGGGATAGCGGATATAGTCCAAATGGATGCCGTCAACATCATAGCGGGTCACGATTTCCTTACAGATAGAGGCGATATAGTCGCCCGTCTGACTCTGTTCGGGGTCCATATAACCATCTTCGCCAATCTTCTTGATGAGTTTAGGGAATTTCTGACGCAACTGCTTACAACCCAGTTTGTTCCATTTACCAACAGGGATGGTCACCACCCAAGCATGGCACTCCATGCCGCGCTTGTGGCATTCGTCGATACAGAGTTGCAAGGGGTCGTAGGATGCACTACGGCCGGGCATGCCCGTGATACAACCGTCCCAAGGTTCGATGGCCGAGGGGTAGATGGTGGTACCGCGTACGCGCGTCTGTATGAGTACGGTATTGATGCCTGCCTTCTGCAACTGGTCCAGGATCTGGTTGAGTTCGCGTTTCTGGGCGTCCGACTGATAGGAATGGGGCCAGTCGATACCGCCGATCGTGGTGAGCCATACGGCCCTGACTTCATACTTGGGAGATTGCGCTTGGGCTATGAGAAAAGCGTATGCGAGAATCAGAAAACTGATAAATTTCTTCATTTCTTGACATTTTGGCTGCAAAGGTAGAAAATAATTATGAATTATGAATTATGAATTATGAATTATTTTGTATCTTTGCATCGTCAAATTTGATAATAAAAGAAAAAGCAGAAATGATTACTTTTGTGCTGAGCCTTGCGGCTCTGGTTCTGGGCTATTTCCTTTATGGCCGTTTTGTAGAGAGAGTTTTCGGACCTGACGACAGACCTACGCCTGCCATTGCCAAGGCCGATGGTGTGGACTTTATGGTGCTGCCTTCATGGAAGATTTTCATGATACAGTTCCTGAACATTGCAGGTACTGGACCTATCTTTGGTGCCATCATGGGTGCTAAGTTCGGACCGGCTGCCTATCTCTGGATTGTCTTCGGATGTATCTTCGCTGGTGCCACACACGACTATCTGAGTGGTATGTTGAGTATCCGTAACGGTGGTGCCAACCTGCCCGAAATTATCGGAAAATACCTGGGTAACGTTACGAAGCAGGTGATGCTCATCTTCTCGGTATTCCTGCTGATGATGGTGGGCGCCGTGTTTGTGTACAGTCCTGCTTTGCTATTGCAGAAACTCTGTCTGAGCAGTGTGCCAGGCATAGAGTTACTGAGCAGCAGCACATTTTGGATCATCGTCATCTTCGTGTATTATATCATTGCCACGATGATGCCTATCGATAAGATTATCGGAAAGATTTATCCCTTGTTTGCCTTCTCGCTACTGTTTATGGCCGTAGCGCTGTTGGTCATGCTGTTTGTAAAGATGCCCGATATCCCCGAGGTATGGGAGGGCGTAGGCGAGGCCTCGCTGACCACGAAGAGCATCTTCCCCTGTCTGTTTATCACAATCGCCTGTGGCGCTATCAGTGGTTTCCACGCCACGCAGACTCCGCTGATGGCACGCTGCGTGAAGAGCGAGAAGTTGGGTCGTCCTATCTTCTATGGTGCCATGATTACCGAAGGACTAGTGGCGCTGATCTGGGCCACGGTAGCTATGTATTTCTTCTACAACGAGCCAACGCCCGGTTATAAGGAGATGGCTGGTGGCGAGGAGATCATCAGTAAGGCTCCTGCCATCGTGAGCATGGTGTGCGACAATTGGCTGGGTCTCTTCGGAAGTATCCTGGCTATTCTGGGTGTGGTGGCAGCACCTGTCACCAGTGGCGATACGGCGCTGCGCTCAGCCCGACTGATCATCGCTGACTTCATCCATCTGGAGCAGAAAACGGTACGCAAGCGTCTGTATGTCTGCATCCCAATGTTTGCAGCTGTCATTGCTTTGCTCATCTGGCAGATGGCTAACCCCGAGGGCTTTGATGTGATCTGGAGTTGGTTTGGATGGAGCAACCAGACGTTGTCTGTCTTCACACTGTGGGCTATCACGGTGTACCTGTATCAGCAGAAGAAGAACTACTGGATATCGATGATTCCTGCCGTATTCATGACAGTGGTGAGCGTGGTGTATCTGCTAACCGAGCAAATCTTTTAATGTCGTGATGTCGAGATAACGTGATAACGTAACATCGAAATAACGTGACAACGAAATAATGAAACAATTTTATTTATAAAATTATGAAGAAATTACTGTTTACAATGCTTTGCGGACTGATGTTTTCAGTCGCTGGTCAGGCTCAGACACAAGATCGTCTGCCATTCGCTAAGGATAAAGTCTATGTTTCTGCCGGTCTGTCGAACTTCGACCTCAACTGGAACAAGAATCAGAGCGTGCACATGGACCTGAATGCTAAGTGCGGATACCTGTTTGAGGACGACTGGATGATTACGGGTACACTGGGCTATGACTGGTATAAGAAGGGTGACGACACCTTTACCATTGGTGCAGGTCTGCGTTACTATATCGAGCAGAACGGATTATACCTTGGTGCCAGTGCCAATTATCTGAACAACCCTGTGCGTAAGGATTTCGTGCCCAGCGTTCAGTGTGGCTACGCCTTTTTCCTGAACCGCACCGTGACCATCGAACCTGAGGTGTACTACAACCTCAGCACAAAGGATGTGACGGAGTATAGCGGCTTCGGTCTCCGTCTGGGACTGGGAATTTATTTTGAGTAGTTAAGGAGTTAAGAAGTTAAGGAGTTAAGACGATAGTTTTAAGAAGTTATGTTAAGTGTAGAAGAACTGAACGATAAACTGATTGACCTGGCTTTTGCCGAGGATATTGGTGACGGTGACCACACCACGCTGTGCTGCATTCCTAAGGATGCGGTGGGCGAGTCGAAACTGCTGATTAAGGAGGAGGGCATCTTTGCCGGCGTAGAGATAGCCAAGGAGGTGTTCCGCAGATTTGATCCCGAACTGCAGGTGGAGGTATATATTGAGGACGGTGCGCACGTAAAGCCCGGCGACATTGTGATGAGCGTGAAGGGCAAGGAACAGAGTCTGTTGCAGACCGAGCGTCTGATGCTGAATATCCTGCAGCGCATGAGTGGTATTGCCACGATGACGCACAAATATCAGCAGGCGCTGATTGATGCAGGCACGAAGACACGTGTGCTCGACACCCGTAAGACAACGCCCGGCATGCGTATGCTGGAGAAAGAGGCTGTGAAGATCGGCGGTGGCATGAACCATCGTATCGGTTTGTTTGATATGATCCTGCTGAAGGATAATCACATCGATTTCTGTGGTGGCGTGCATAATGCTATATCGCGTGCAAAACAGTACTGTAAGGATAATGGTAAGGACCTGAAGATTGAGTGCGAGGTGCGCAACTTCAAGGAGCTGGACGAGGCACTGGCTGAGGGGTGCGACCGTATCATGTTTGATAACTTCACACCTGAGGAAACGGAGAAGGCGGTGAAGATTGTCAACGGACGTGCCGAGACGGAGTCGAGTGGTGGCATCACCTTTGACACGATGATTCCTTATGCCAAGGCAGGGGTTGACTTCATCTCGTTTGGTGCGCTCACACATTCGGTGAAGGGACTGGACATGAGTTTCAAGGCTGCTGGCAGCGATAAACTGATTATTAAATAAGAAATGAAAAGACAACTGATTCTATCGGCTATGCTCGTTGCTGCGGCAGGAGCTATGGCTTGTACTAATTTTATTGTAGGTAAGAAGGCCTCTGTAGATGGCTCTGTGATTTGTTCGTATAGTGCTGACAGCTATGGTATGTTTCAGGGATTGAAACACCAGCCCGCTGCCAAACATCCGAAGGGCGCTATGCGTCAGGTGTTCGACTGGGACACGAACAAGTACCTTGGTGAAATAGCAGAGGCAGAAGAGACATATAATGTTATTGGAAATATCAACGAATGGCAAGTGACCATCGGTGAGACGACATTCGGTGGTCGCGAGGAGATGGTGGATACCACGGGTATCATCGACTATGGTTCACTGATTTATATCACCCTGCAGCGTGCCAAGACGGCTCGTCAGGCCATCGATATCATGACATCACTCGTAGAGCAGTATGGCTACTGTTCTGAGGGTGAGACATTCACGATCTGTGACCCTAACGAGGCATGGATCATGGAGATGATGGGCTGCGCCAGCGACCGTAAGGTAGAGAAGGGCCGCACGGTATGGGTGGCTCTGCGTATCCCCGATGATATGATCTGTGGTCATGCAAACCAGAGTCGTATCACGAAGTTCAATATGAAGGACAAGGAGAACGTGCGCTACTCAAAGAACGTAGTAAGTTATGCACGTAAGATGGGCTGGTACACGGGTAAAGACGAGGACTTCTCGTATAACGCCGCCTATGCAGCACCCGACTTTACAGGTCGTCGTATCTGTGATGCACGTGTGTGGAGTTTCTTCAACCGTTATGCCGACGGCATGGACCGTTACATCCCCTGGGCTGAGGGTCACGATGCAAATGCAGAGGTGATGCCTCTGTGGGTGAAGCCCAACAAGAAACTGTCTGTTCAGGATGTGGAAACGGCGATGCGCGACCACTTCGAGGATACACCATTTGCGCTGGACAGCGACATCGGTGGTGGTATCTGGGATATGCCTTATCGTCCTACACCTCTTTATTTTAAGGTGGATGGTAAGGAGTATTTCAATGAGCGTCCTGTATCTACACAGCAGGCAGGCTTCGTATTCGTTAGTCAGATGCGTTCGTGGATGCCGCGTCAGGTAGGTGGTTGCTTCTGGTTTGCCAATGATGATGGTAACATGGTGCCTTTTACACCCGTGTATTGTTGCGCTACGGAGGCCCCACGTCCCTATAACACACCTGGCGCTGATGAGTTGAACTTCTCAATGGATAATGCCTACTGGGTGCAGAACTGGGTGAGCAACATGGTATATCCGCGTTACTCGATGCTCTTCCCCTCACTGAAGGAGGTACGCGACTCGCTGGATAACTCTTATTTCCGCGCTCAGAAAGAGGTGGAGGATAAGGCGTTGACACTAGACGAGGCATCACGTACTAAATACCTCACAGACTATACAGCTGAGAAGGCTGACCAGATGTTGGCACGCTGGCAGAAACTGGCCACTTATCTCATCGTGAAGTACAACGATATGACGTCGAAACCCGAGGAGAACGGTCAGTTCACACGCACAAAGTATGGACTGGGTGCTACGGTTAAACGTCCTGGCTATGGTGAGAAATATGCGCGCGAAATCGTAAAACAGACAGGCAAGAAGTTTGAGAAGTAATTTTCAACTTTCAATTTTCAATTAGAATAAATGGCTACAGTTGACGACAAGAAAGTGATTTTCTCAATGGTTGGCGTAAGCAAGACCATTCAGCAAAATCAGAAACAAGTTCTAAAAAACATTTACCTCAGTTTCTTCTATGGTGCCAAGATTGGTATCATCGGTCTGAACGGTGCAGGTAAGTCCACATTGATGAAAATCATTGCCGGACTGGACCAACAATATCAAGGTGACGTGGTATGGAGCCCTGGCTATAGCGTGGGCTACCTGCCACAGGAACCACCTCTGAACGAGGAGAAGACCGTCAAGGAGAACGTGATGGAGGGCGTGCAGCATGTGTATGATGCACTGGCCGAGTATGACGAGATCAACGTAAAATTTGGTTTGCCGGAATACTACGAGGATCCTGATAAGATGGAGAAGCTGATGAACCGTCAGGCTGAACTGCAGGATATCATCGACGCTACAGACGCATGGAACATGGATTCGAAACTGGACCGTGCGATGGCGGCACTCAACTGTCCTCCGGGCGACTGGAGCGTGAAGAACCTGTCAGGTGGTGAGCGTCGTCGTGTGGCGCTTTGCCGACTGCTCCTTCAGAAGCCTGATGTGCTGCTTCTCGATGAGCCTACCAATGATATCGACGTGAACACGCTACGTGCGCTGGAGGAGGGTCTTGAAGCCTTTGCCGGTTGTGCCGTTATCATTAGTCACGACCGCTGGTTCCTGGATCGTATCTGTACACATATCCTGGCTTATGAGGGCGATGGTAATGTATTCTACTTCGAGGGTAACTACAGTGAATACGAGACGAACAAGGCCCAGCGTTTAGGACTTGAAGAGCCCAAACGCGTGCGCTATCGCAAACTGATGGATGAATAATATCACAAAGATATTCATTTAGAATAGTTAAAGGAGTTAAGACAAAACTTATCGTCTTAACTCCTTAACTTCTTTAACTCCTTAACTTTTTATCTCCTAATACTCAAAGGTTCCAAACTCACTCTTGATCGTCAGTGAGCGCTGGCCTTCCTCAATATGACCAATGATCTGAGCGTCGATATTGAATGACTTCGAGATTTCGATAACCTTCTCTGCCATCTCTGGACGTACGTAGATTTCCATACGGTGACCCATATTGAAGACCTGATACATCTCTTTCCAGTCTGTGCCTGAACACTCATGGATTGCACGGAAGAGGGGAGGAACGGGGAACATATTATCCTTGATAACACGACAGTTATCGTTGACAAAATGCAGTACCTTGGTTTGAGCACCACCAGTACAGTGTACCATACCGTGGATCTCGGGACGCATCTCATCCAGCAAACGCTTGATGACGGGTGCATAGGTGCGGGTGGGAGAGAGGACCAACTGACCAGCATCTACTGGAGAACCCTCTACGGCATCGGTAAGTTTGTACTTGCCGCTATATACCAAATCATTAGGAACGGCGTGGTCGAAGCTCTCAGGGTATTTCTCGGCCAGATATTTTGAGAATACATCATGGCGGGCAGAGGTCAGACCATTACTACCCATACCACCATTGTAGCGCTTCTCGTATGTAGCCTGTCCTGTAGAAGAGAGACCAACGATGACATCACCCGGACGGATATTGGCATTGTTGATGACATCGCTACGCTTCATGCGACACGTAACGGTAGAGTCAACGATGATGGTGCGTACAAGGTCGCCTACATCAGCCGTCTCACCACCTGTGGGATAGATACCGATACCCATTTCGCGGAGCTCACTGAGCAGTTCGTCAGTACCATTGATGATAGCCGAGATGACCTCACCAGGAACCAGCATCTTGTTACGTCCGATGGTAGAGGATACCAGAATGTTGTCCACGGCACCCACGCAGAGCAGGTCGTCGGTATTCATCACGATAGCATCCTGTGCTATGCCTTTCCATACAGAGAGGTCGCCCGTCTCTTTCCAGTACATGTAAGCCAATGATGACTTAGTGCCTGCACCGTCGGCATGCATGATGTTACAATACTCAGGGTCGCCCCCCAGGATATCAGGGATAATCTTACAGAAAGCCTGTGGATAGAGTCCCTTGTCAATGTTCTTGATGGCTGCGTGAACGTCTTCCTTTGCGGCACTGACGCCACGCTGCATATAGCGGTTATTACTCATAATTCCTTTTTGGATACTATTTCTTTTAAGCAGTTTAGAATTCTACTTTTGGAGCGTTCTCAGAACCTGCAGCAGCCTCGAACTTGTCCATCTTCTCGAAACCGAAGATACCAGCCAACAGGTTGCTGGGGAACTTACGGATAGCGACGTTATACGTCTGAACGGCCTTGTTGAAGTTGTTGCGCTCCACGTTGATACGGTTCTCTGTGCCCTCCAGTTGTACCTGCAGTTCACGGAAATTCTCGTTGGCCTTCAGGTCGGGATAAGCCTCACCGATAGCGATAAGTCGTCCCAGAGCACTTGACAACTCGCCCTGAGCCTGCTGATATTCCTTGATGTTATCGGCATTCAGCGTGATGCTGGTAGCCTTAGAACGAGCGTTGACAACGCCCTCGAGTGTTTCCTTCTCATGAGAGGCATAGCCCTTTACTGTCTGAACCAGATTAGGAATCAGATCGGCACGACGCTGATATGCCGACTGCACATTGGCCAGAGCCGTTGTTGCTTCTTCCTCTACGCTAACCATTCCGTTATAAGTACTCTTAACCCATCCAAAGAGAGCGATGGCAATTACTGCTACAACGATTAAAACAACATAACTTTTTTTCATAACTTCTGTTTGTTTTATGATTAATAATTTCTTGATTGATTACCAACTAGATGTGGCACCACCGCCACCACTGCTACCACCGCTGAAGCCACCTCCGAAACTTCCGCCTCCGAAGCCACCTCCGCCAAAGCCTCCACTGCGACCTCCTCCACCCATACCGATGAATACAGGACCAGCGGAATGCATCTTCTCGACAAACGGGTTGGGACGAAGCATGCCTAAAGCATAAGCCATCAGATTCCATCCCAGACGACTTGCCATCGCGTAATATAAGATACCCCAACCTATGAGAATCACAAGATAGAGGAATGGCAACAAGGGAACCTCGTCATCATCACTACTTGCTTTTCTCTGTACTGTTAGCTCAGCCATCTCTGGCAGTTCTTTACCTTGCAGGGTGTTGTAGATTGCATCCACCATGTAGATAAGTCCGCTATCAGGCAACTCTGCCTTCATACTGGGTATGAGGTAACGCTCCTGTAGTCGGAAACATTCTACGTCAGTCAGCTCGGCTTCTAATGCTCGTCCTGTCTGGGTGCGGAACTTATGATCGTCGTATGCCAGCACCATTACAAGTCCATAGTCTTTCTTTCCTACTTTATAGATATCAAAGATGCTCTGTGCAAAGCCTTCAATATCGGCACCTTCCACATGACTGACTACTGCGACGACGGATTCTATGCCAAGAGAGTCGTCTATCTGTTTTAGCTTGGCATCAAGTCGCATGACGGTTTCCTGACTGATAATACTGTCGGGGTTAGACACATAGCGTCTGCCGTCTTTCAGATGCGGCATTGGGATGTCCTCTGCTCGCCAGTAATGTTCGGTAGTATTGTTGTAAGATGATGAAGCATCCTCTTCATCAAACTCTGCTAATGCGTGTGTACATGCACCCAGAGAAACGATAGCGCCAATGATAATCAGTCCCTTCCAATAGATGGTCCACTTACGGTCTGCCTTACGCTGAGCGTTCAACTCGTGGATAATCTGACGAGCCTCATTGGTAAACTGTTTCTTCTCGTGCGTATATCTGCTTTGGTATTCTCTTCTTAGGGAAGTGGTATTCTGACCCGTCAGTTTCTGAAAGATATTCTGTTGAGTTCTGAGTGCCTTTTTATCTTCCTTATAAGACTGTTCCAAAGACTTAATCTGGATATTGTATTTCTGTGCGCAGGCTTTCAGTTTATTCTTCTTGTTACTGAGCATAGCCTGTCGCTCCTTGTTGCCTGAACGCTCAGCAAATAGTCCTCCGACAACCATGCTGCCGAAGATAATGAAGTAGAGACTAAAAATCGTCCAGGCTGTTTCCATTTTCTAATCAGTTATTTCTCTTTTCCATTCCAGAACTCCCATGAGGCAAAGGCCTGCAAAAGAAGCATTTCCAGTCCGTTTTTCACGCTGGCCCCTTGTTTGGAACCTTTCTTCATGAACAAGGTCTCGTCGGGATTATAGATAAGATCATAAAGGATGTTTTTCTCGTCCATTGCCTCGTAAGGTAACTTTGGACATTCCTCGGTCTTGGGGAACATGCCAAGCGGTGTGCAGTTTACGATGACATTATACTCTTTCACTACATCGGGTGTGATGTCTTCATAACAGATGGTGTCAGGACGCTGGTAACGACTGACGTAGACAGTCTCCAGTCCTAATGACTGCAAACCGTATGAGATAGCTTTTGAGGCACCGCCAGTTCCCAGTACGAGGGCCTTCTTATGATAGGTCTCCAACATCGGTTCTATGCTCTGTGTGAATCCTATGACGTCTGAGTTAAAGCCTTTCAGCTTGACGTCATCCCCCTCGTGAGTCACCCTGATTACGTTGACGGCACCAATGGCACGCGCCTCGGGACTGATCAGATCCAAAAACTCCATCACCTTCTGCTTGTAAGGGATAGTTACGTTCAGACCTTTAAGTTCTGGGTTCTGGTCGAGCACTTCTGCGAGCGCCTCAATACTAGGAATCTCAAAGTTCATGTACTTGGCATTGATGCCCTCGTCAGCAAACTTCTGGTTGAAATAGTTAATGGAGAATGAATGTCCCAATGGATAGCCTATAAGTCCGTACTTGTCCATAATATTGGTTTTTTATTTAGTTGCGAAATACATCGTGCATATTCCGAAGGTAAGGCGTTTGAATGTAGCCTCCTTGAAACCAGCCTGACGCAGAATCTGTTGCATCCTCTCGCCTTGAGGGAAAGCCTCAATCGTCTTCGTCAGGTAGGAGTAGGCGCTGGTGTCTTTGGAAATGAGTCGTCCGTAGACAGGCAGCACCGTATGAGAGTAGATATGGAAGAGTTGCTTCATAGGAAACGACACGGGAGTGGTCAGTTCCACGATGCTGAGATGTCCACCAGGTTTCAATACGCGACACATCTCGCTGAGTCCCTTGTCCAAGTCAGCAAAGTTGCGAATGCCGAAGGCTGCTGTGACGGCATCAAAAGAATTATCGTCATAGCTCAGATGCAGACAATCCTCCTTTGCAAATGAGATAGTATCCTGTAATCCCAATGTCTTCACTTTTTTTCTGCCAATTTCCATCATGCCCTCGCTGATGTCGGCACCTATCAGTTTCTTAGGATGCAACATCTGAGCCGATAAAATGGCAAAGTCCCCTGTACCCGTGGCTATGTCGAGCATAGTCTGGGGTGCAAAGGGGGCTAACTGCTTGATGGCTTTCTTGCGCCATCCCTTGTCTATGTCCCACGACAGGCGGTGATTGAGCGTGTCGTAGGTAGGAGCGATGTTATCAAACATCTGCTCCACCTGCTGTGCCTTCTCACCCTCGTGGTAGGGGTTTATCTCTTCCTGTTTATACATAGATTTGTGATTGCTGCTGCGATTCAGCAACATACAGAACTATTATTTTCTTGTCTTCAGCCATTCGCTGACGTTGCGCTCAATACGTGCGGCGATGTCACCTTCCTCGGCAGCCTTGTCGAACTTAGTGCCGGTGATGTGCTCGTAGAGTTCAATGTAACGCTCTGACACGCTCTCTGCATACTCGTCAGTAATCTCAGGCATCGTCTGTCCGGGCTCGTTCATGAAGTTGTGCTCAATGAGCCACTGGCGAACAAACTCCTTAGAGAGCTGCTTCTGAGGCTCACCCTTGGCCAGTTTCTCCTCATAACCGTCAGCATAGAAATAGCGTGAAGAGTCAGGGGTATGAATCTCGTCGATGAGGTACACCTTGCCGTCGCGCTTACCAAACTCATACTTGGTATCAACCAGAATCAGACCGCGCTTAGCAGCAATCTCCTGTCCACGAGCAAAAATCTTACGGGTGTAGTCCTCCATGATAGCATAATCCTCTGCAGACACAAGACCCTGTGCGATGATTTCCTCTTTCGAGATATTCATGTCGTGCCCCTCGTCAGCCTTGGTTGTAGGTGTGATGATAGGCTCGGGGAAACGCTCGTTCTCGCGCATTCCATCAGGCAGTTTAACACCACACAACTCGCGACATCCGTTCTTGTATTCGCGCCATGCAGAACCCGTAAGGATAGAACGGATAATCATCTCAACACGAAAGCCCTCGCACTTCAGTCCTACGGTAACCATAGGATCGGGGGTAGCCAGTTTCCAGTTAGGACAGATGTCAGTAGTGGCATCCAGGAACTGTGCTGCAATCTGGTTCAATACCTGTCCCTTGAAGGGGATTCCCTTAGGCAGCACTACATCGAATGCTGAGATACGGTCTGTGGCAACCATCACCATCAGATCGTCATTGATGTTGTACACGTCACGGACTTTACCGTGGTAAACACTCTTCTGTCCTTC
>Ga0310691_10001894_pt1 | contig 29960 bp, 34 predicted proteins | sample 176DNAGHGlowgp2_FD_203887 | JGI IMG/M metagenome (GOLD analysis project Ga0310691, IMG submission 203887) | Sheep rumen microbial communities from Palmerston North, Manawatu-Wanganui, New Zealand - 1766 DNA GHGlow gp2 (v2) (version 2) | ecosystem: Host-associated > Mammals > Digestive system >... | reverse complement strand
AAATACAGGGACCGCTTTGTTCGACTGTAATATGTTCACTGTCAATATGTTATACCATAAAAACAGTAAAATAAATCAAAACTATATATATATATATATACTTTTGGTTTGTTTTACTCATAACAATGATACAAGATGTTGACAATCAAACACTTATATACAACATATTAACAATCAAATAGTTATATAACATATTAACTACCAATAAGTTAATATAACTAATTGACTACCATTACTTTACATAAGGCAAGTCATATTCTATGAGAAAATCATCGTCGCTTTCTTTTAATCTTTAGTCTACGCTTTCACCTTCAGGCAATTCCAATGCTCGTCTGTCATAAAATTCATGCTTATCTGAAAACCATTCATCGAAATCAATTTCATCATCATCGGGATCTGGGACATTTCCATCACCATCATCTTCTGGTGCTTTAGACACCCAAGCGTTTTCTGCATAATGCTCACTTTCTTCCCATTCTGAATGAAGCGCTTCTTCTCTTGCTTCTTCAAATGAGTCTGCTTCAACATAACACCATATCTCATAGGCTATGTTCTTATAAAATTTATACCAAGCCATAGTTCATAATTTTTAGACGCTGCAAAGATGACAAATTTTTCAATTCCTGTCAAGTTAAACCATAGACAAATCTAAAAATTAAATCTGAGGCCATTCTCGTCACTTCTGAGACACTTTTATACTTAAGACAATAAAATATATAACCTAACTATAAAAGTTCCCTACGCGTCATTTATGGACTTCCTGAAGCATCTTAAAAAATCATTTAACAATTTACTATTTTAAATTAACTCATTATTATTACTTATTAAATATAATTAAATTTAATTATGGAGAGGATAGAATTTATTGAGCGCTGCTTGCTGAATACATCAGGACCACTTGTTGGGAAGCCAATAAAGCTTGCCAACTGGGAAAAGGACATTTTAAATACACTTGGAGATGAATTCTTCACATCACAACAACAAGAAATAAAGAAAATAATCATTGTTGGGAAGAGGAAGCATGGCTTCACATCTTTCTGCAAATGGCTACATTGGCTTAAGCCAACACTAGAAAACGTCTATGTGATAACTGAAAACTTAAGTCTTTCTAACATCATCAAGCGAATGCCAATTAAGCTTGGAGACAATGCCGTTGGACCAACAGAAGAGCTTGGGATAAAATGGCTTGAGCCAATCTCATTCAACAAGCTTAAGAATAATGACTTTTTTAAAGTCAAGCCAGACATCATGGCTGAGCTACATAAATACGACAAAGAAAAGATAGACTTACTATATGACCAAGACCCAGACTTCATGACTTTGACAATCTCAAGCGACCACATCTTTGATGACATTAATGAAGAGATGATGGAATGGCTTGACAGTGAAGCTGCTAAAAGCGACACTATAGTCAAGATATTAAAAGACAACAACACTTGGATGAATTATTATTAAACAAAACACCTATGAAGACACTACATGGGAAGACATCTAATGACATAGTCAGAGACCTGAGAGATGAAGGAATACTAATGACAAGAGACGCTATAAAAATAACAAAGCTTATAGTTGAAGCTTACGGAGAAAATGCCAACACTAAACAAGAATATAATTAAGCCAAACAGACCGAAGAATATATGTTCAACGGCTTTCAACAGTTCTAAATACTACAACTCAATGGCGTGGATACGACTGAGGAAGACTTACTTAATAGAGCACCCAATCTGTGAAAGCTGCTTACAACATTGCCACATAGAGCCAGCTACAGACATTCATCACAAGCATGCGTTCTCTAAAGCTGCTAATGAGGATGAAGCATGGGATCTGTTCTTAAGCCAAAACAACCTAATGAGCTTATGTGAATGCTGCCACTATGCTATACACAAGAAGATGGACATCTACAACATGGACACATGTTCATCACTTACAGAAAAAGAATATGATGAGGCGCACAACAGATGAAGATAACAAAGAGACAAGGTGGACGCACTACAATACATTCTGCTATATGCAAGGATGAGACAATATATGTTGACAAGCTAATGCTTAAGTCAATAAAGCAAAACCAGATATTGTTCAGAGGACTAAGAGAAATATACTCATCATTCGGATGGATCATGCTGACTAAATACTATGCGTCATTGGCTTGGACATGTGAAAGAGAATTCAGATACTTTGGGATAGACAGACAGACGATGAATGACATCTACAAATATGTTGATGAGACATGTTCACCGTTCTATGTTCACAAGCTTACAAGCAAAGATGAGCGCATGTTCAACATCTGTTCTAACGTCTTGTTCATTTACCTTGAGAAGCTATATAGAATGACAAGAAACATTGAAGATACAATATACATTACACAACTTATTGACAATTAACAACTTATTGAAATAAAAAAGACTTTTTTAATTTTTCAAAATGACCCTTAATTTTTTATAGACCAATCTTCTAAATAGCGCCACCAATTTCCTTTAAACTCACAGAGGCTTATTAAACCTAAAAACAAATATATGTTCATTCTACAATGAAACTCACTAAAGCAAAGCAAAGATATACAGAGAAGACAGAGAAAGTCCAAGAATACATGGGCTTCATTCTCAAGTCAATAGAAGACACTTACAAAGAGATACCAGACCAGTTCATTGTGACTTTGGATCTTCTCGCTAACATGTTCTCTATAATGGAGAAAGCTTACAATGCAATCGAAGAAGAAGGCTTGACAAAAGACAACAAATACTTTGGGAAACAGTCTTCTACTGCACTGTCTACTTACTTGAATACACAAAACTATGCTGGCCGCTTGATCGCTTCCTTTGGGCTGACACCACTCTCAAAGAGCCACATCAAGCAAAACACAGAAGCTGTCGACATCAGTGAATTCATTGACAAGCTTACTGCTTAAATATATGTTAAATGAATTTAACAGATGAGCAACTATGATCTCACAAAGCAATACAACCAATATGTTGAAGACGTAATAGATGGGAAAGTCATCACATCAGAAACTATAAAGCTTGCTTGTGTGAGATACAAGAAATTCTTTGATCGTGATGACATCTACTTTGACTATGATGACGTGGACAGGAGAATACGCGTCGTCGCAAGGATGAAGCACTTCAAAGGGAAGAGCAACCGAAAGCCGTTCATCTTGCTTCCTTACCAACAATGGATCTTTGCTTCAATCTTTGGCTTCAAATACAAGGCTACTGGCTTCAGGATGACAAAGAAAGCACTGCTGTTCATGGCGAGAAAGTCGGGGAAGACAGCTTTGGCTGCTGCTATATGCTTGACCCAACTACTTCTTGACAACAACAATGGACAGGAAATAGACTTCTTGGCCAACAGTGGAGCACAAGCAAGGCTTGGCTTTGAGATGACAAAAGGCTTCGCACGTTCACTTGACCCAAATGGCTTGATCTTCAAGCGATACCGCGACTCTGTCAGAATGCCCTACAACGACTCTGTTGTGGACGTTCTCAACTCAGAAGGGATGACTTTGGATGGAAGAAACGCATCGACGTTCATTGAAGACGAATTTGCTGCTGCAAAGAATTGGGACGTCTGGAATGTTATGATCTCATCACAAGGCTTCCAAGAGCAACCACTTGCAATCGCAATCACATCGGCGAATTTTCTACTTGACGGCTACCCATGCTATGAATGGCGAAAGACATGTGTGAGCGTCTTGAAAGGTGAGATGACAGATGACGCACTCTTTGCTGCCCTATATGAGCTTGACAAAGGCGATGACTGGACAGATGAAAGTGTGTGGATAAAAGCAAACCCGTCAATCGGTGAAACAATCACTTATGACTACCTGCGTGACCAAGTCAATGCTGCGAAAAACCAGACTGCACTTGAATTCGCTGTCAGGACAAAGCACATGAATGAATTCTGCCAGTCAAGTGACATCTGGATCACAGCACAGACAATCAAGAATGTAATGCAACCTATTGACTTTGAAGACTTTAGAGGTGAAGAAGCTTATGTTGGTGTTGACCTGTCATCAGTCAGTGACATCACTTCTACTACAGTCATGTTCCCACCAAACAAGAATAGGAAGCTATACCCAGACAAGTTCGTCTTCAAGTCTATAATCTATCTTCCAGCTTCATGCTTGGCTGAAAGCGTCAACAAAAACATCTATGACTCATGGCGACTCAAAGGAGAATTGAAAGTGACAGAAGGAAACGTCATTGACTACAACTACATCTTGAAAGACCAGCTTGAATTGGCTGACAAGCTTCAAATGCTATGCGTCGCTTATGACGCTTACAATGCTACCCAATGGGCTATAGAAGCAACAAATGAAGGGCTTCCACTTGTTCAGTTCTCACAATCACTTGGGAATTTCAACAAGCCGACAAAAGACCTTGAGAGGATGATAAAGAGCGGGAAATGCGTCATCGATGACTCATCTGCTGTTCTCTGGTGTTTTAACAACGTCAAGCTTAAGTTCGACTACAACTCAAACTGCAAGCCAGACAAGTCAACAAGAGAGCAAAAGATCGACCCTGTCATCTCTATGTGTGAAGCTTTGGGAGCTTACTTCAGTGAGGGAGGACAAGACATAGAAATTGTTTAATTCAGACAGCTTCAGAAATTAAATCTGAGGCCATTCTCGTCACTTCTGGGACATTTTCTACCAAAAACCAATAAATTATATTACTTCACTATCAAAGTTCACCAGAATTAAAATATGAGGCTTTTGAGCAAAATCATTTAAAATATGGTGAAATTCTATATTATTAAATACAAAATTAAAAATTATTAACATTATACTATGGGACTTTTCGACAGAAGAAGAAACAGAGCGCAAGCTGAAGTCAAAGTCGAAAAGAGAGAGCTACAACAAGAGAATGCTGCAACACAGACAACAGGCTACCAGACACCCGTCGGCATTGGCTTTCTCACAAAATACACAACAGGCCGTGACATAACAAAGCTGTCAGCTGGCTTTGCTGCAATCGACTTGATCTCAAGCAAGATCGCTTCTATACCAATCGTCGTTCACAAAGGTTCAAAACATGGAGAGATCGTTGAGCACCCATTCAATCACGTCTTTGACTCTACATTAGTCTCGAAGTTCATCACAATGAAGCAACTCGTCTGGGACACATTAGTCTATGGCAATGGGCTTGCTTACATCAAGAGGAATGGCGACGGTTCACCAAAGGCAATAATCTATGTTCCGCATGGATCTTACACAATCTTCTACAACCAAAACAACCAAGAATTATACTATCAGATACCGTTCTTGAGCAAGAATAAAGTCGAGCCAGTCAACGTGATACACATCATCAAGAATACTGATGATGGAATTCAAGGGAAGCCAATCAACTACTATGCTGGCAACTCTATATACTTGGCTGGCGTGACTGACAAGTCAGCTGCTTCATTCTTTGACAATGGCTGCGCACTCTCTGGAATGCTTAAGTCATCAAAGAAGCTGAGCACAGAAGACAAAATAGACGCAAAGCGTTCTTGGATCGAGGCACTTGGACCAGGCAACTCAGGAGGCATCGCTGTTCTTGGAAATGACATGACTTATGAAGCTGTCGGTTCATCAAGTTCAGACTCACAAATGCTTGAGAGCCGCCAGTTCAACGTTCGTGAGATCGCACGCTTCCTTGGAATTCCACCTGAGCTTATAGGTGACGACACAAACAAGGCTTACAACTCACTTGCACAAGCAATCGACGCACTCATCACGTTCACATTGAGCCCATTCATCTCAGTCATTGAAGAAGAATTCAACAGGAAATGCTTGAAGCCAAGCGAGAAGAGCTTATACGTCATCGACTTCAAAGAAGAAGACTTGAGGATGACTGATGAAACAGCACAAGCCCAAGCACTCAACTCATTAGTCGCTGGTGGGATAATGACACCAAATGAGGCAAGGAAAGTCATCGGACTACCTGAATTAGACGGTGGAAATGACTTGAGAGAGCCGAAGCAAGATACTGCAAAAAATACACAAGTTATTGAAAATCAATAATTTATAAATACATTATATAAAAATATGAAAAAGACCTTATACTTTAAGACTACTACCGAGGTTGAGGAATACTACCCAAATGGCGTTCCAAGCAACGTGATCGCTATAGTCGGTGATGGATCAAACGTCTTCATTAGTTCAGACAATGAGAATTTGAAAAATCAGAAATTCTTCAACGCTGACCTTACGAATGACGAGATCGTCGCTGAGCAAGTCGCTGACGCTGAAGCTTCTGGCTATGAGACAGGACATGCTGAAGGCTACAGTGAAGGTGAAGCTGCTGGATATGATACAGGCTACTCAGCTGGTGAAACTGCTGGTTATACTGCTGGAGAGACAGCTGGTGAAGCAAATGGATATAATGCTGCTGAAGCTGTCAGAAACTGCTTGAAATTCACAAACGTTAATAATTCTGGAGCTTCTACAATTACAATACATTACCGAAATTACGATAATCAGGTTGAATTAAATGCGTTGAATAATTCAATTCAATTCAGCAATGATGGAATTCATTGGGAATTATGGGGCTTTGATAGGACAATTACATTAGAGAATAAAGAAGACTTCATTTATGTGAAAAGTGATCTTGGCTACTTGTCAAAAGACGCCAGCAATTATGCGCAATTTATAATGACAGGAAAAATCGCTGCAAGTGGAGATATTACTTCATTATTAAACGGCACTGGTGGAAACGTTGATCTTTCAGCAAACAATAGATCTTATAATTTTTACTCATTATTTAAAAACTGCACAGCTTTAACATCTGCACCAAAATTACCAAGCACAACTCTTTCAAGACAATGCTATGGTGACATGTTCTATTGCTGCACATCATTACTTGAAGCACCTGTTCTTCCAGCCCCAATACTAAAAGAAGGAAGCTACCAGACCATGTTCTATGGCTGCACCGCTATGGAGGCAATTAACTGCTATGCTGAGGTTATTATAGCGAGCAATTCAACTTTTAACTGGCTTTACAACGTCGCTGCAACAGGCACATTCACAAAAGTCGGTTCAATGCGTTCATTTACAACTGGCACAAGTGGAATTCCAAGTGGATGGACTGTCGAAAACTATGGTGACTATGACACTGGCTATACTGATGGACAAGCTAAAGGTGAAGCTGTTGGCTATGATAATGGATATAATGATGGATATGATGAAGGATATGATGAAGGCGTAGCTGCTGGTGGGACAAACTGGATCGACGTTCTTTACTTAGATGAGAAGACAAACGCTGAGACTTATTTAGGAATTACAGGCACTTGGCCAGGTGAAGACGGAGGCTTCCAAAAATACAACTACTGCAATGACGTTCCTTATGATGTAGCACTTGGACTTGTTCAAGGACTTCAGTCAAACAAGACTTTGATGAAACTCATCAAGATCACAAAGGACGCAAATGACAACTCTATAGTGACTTCACAAGCTTTCAACTTCAACTATGACGGCACAAACATTGGATCAATCTCTATGGACGGCAATACTTACAGTTCAATTCTTTGCTTCTGGAGCACTGTGACACTTGCTGTTGGTGATGAGGTTATTTTAGACTGCGCTGCACAGATCGAATACCAAGGCGCAACATTGGCACTTGGCTTGTTCGGTGGATTTGACGAAAATACTTCAGACCCAGCTACTTACAAATGCGAAACTGCTGGCACTTACACATTCGCAATAACACTAGACCCACCACAGGTTCAAGATGGTTCAGCCGCTTTGGATATTACTACTATGTTCAACTATGAAGGTTCAGCTACTGTTCCTGCAATCGCTGTTCCAACTGGTGAGACAAGTGGTGGAGGTGGTTCAAGTGAGCCAACTGCTGAAGAATTAGATCAGCAAGCTTACTTGTTCTTCACTCAAGGACCTGGCTATGAATATACAAACGAAGTCATGACTTACGTCGAAACATGTGGATACCAAGCAAAGTCCTTGAATGGAATAGATGGACAATTATTTAAGGCTTACTTAGAAAATACCAATACATTCAATAGTTCAGATGCCCCTTACAACATTTACATTACATTATATGACCCAACTCAAACACAAGAATTCCAATGGGGCACTTGGAGCGGCTACTTGACACCAAGATATAATTACTCTACAAACGCAAATGGCTACCCAGTGGTGACAGTGACATTAAGTCCGTCAACCAACTGCAAGATCGGCTTTGGCTTGCTACCACTTAAGGATGACAATGGCCTAACGGCTGATACAAACCTGTCAATCTCTACATTCTTGAAATGCTTCGACAATGGTGAGGTTGATGGAGACAACAATACTATATATAGGCACTTGACAGACATTGAAAGAGGAAAGACTTATACTGCAACATTCACAACGTCTACAGACCCAGAAAGTGGTGACGTTATACCAAGCTTCTCTTTCACTGAGGTTCAATCTTAATATAATTAATTGATTGGTAGTCAATCAGTTATAAAGTATTGACTACCAATCTTTTATATATCAAAATAAATTTAATTTATTGGAAATGAATAAATTGAAAAAGATATACACAAGAGCACTAATAGACGAGCAAAACGTTGAAGACAACAGTCGCAAGATCTCAGGACGCGCTATAGTCTTCGACTCACCAAGCCGCTATATGGGCTACATTGAATACATCAACAGAAACGCAATCTCACAAGCGTTAATCGACACATCAGACATCATCTTCAACTACAATCATGATGACAATCAAATGCTTGCACGTTCTACTAATGGCAAAGGCACTCTTTCAATCACATTGAGAGAAGACGGCGTCTACTTTGAATTCGAAGCACCTGAAACTACTCTTGGTGATGAGGTTCTTTGGCATGTTCGTCATGGCAATCTCACTGACTGTTCATTTGCTTTCACTATACCTGAAAATGGCACACGTTCATTCAAAGATGATGAAGGCAACTACTGTCGTGAGATAACTGAGATCGATGGCTTATATGACATGACTATCTGCGCTATCGGAGCTTACGCTGACACTTTGGTTGAAGCAAGAGCACATGACTTGGAGATAATCAAGAGAAGCTTGGGGGAAGACACTCAAGAAGAGCCAGAAGCTACTACAGAAGAGCAAAAAGAAGACACTAACGAAGAAGCACAGGAAGCTGAAAATAAAGAGCTTGAGGAAAAAAATCTAAAAAATGAAGAAAATTCTATATTATTAAATAAATTTAACAACAAGCTTAAAGCTTTCTATGACACTTTGAAATTATGACTTTAACGTCAATCTTTCTATAAAGAAATTATAAATAAATCTATATACATCTATAATGAAGAGAAATTCACTTGAAATTCTTGACGCTAAAAACATCTTGGTTAAGCGCAATCTTGACATCTTGGCTACAGCAAAGAAAGAGCAAAGAGAATTGACAGATGAAGAAAGTCAAGAATTCGACAAAAACGAAGAGGAGATAAAAGCCCTTGACGAAGAGAATGAAGAGCTTGAGAAAGAGCTTGAAAACAAAGAAGAAAATAAAAATACTAATGAAAATACAATGGAGAAAAAATCATTTTCAATCTCAAAAGAAATTCGTGAAGCAAGAAAGACTGGAAAAGAGATCCAGTTCAGAGCTGGCGAGCCTAACTACTCTGTGACTGCAAACGGTGAGGACGTCGTTGAAACTAACGTCTTCAACATCTTGGAGCCACTCGAAGCTAACTTGGTGTTCACCAAAATTGGCGCCCACTACATTGGCAATCTTACCGGGGACGTTCAACTTCCTATAATGACTTCTACATCTGTCTTCTGGGAAGACGAAGTCGCTGAAGCACAAGACGGTTCTGGCACTTTGACCAACATCACTCTTTCACCAAAACGTCTTACCGCAAAGGTTCCGATCTCTTTGCAAATGCTTGCACAAGACTCACAAGGCATCGACTCTATAATCATGAATAACTTGATCAAGCGCGTCAGCGACAAGATCGAAGCTACTGTTCTTGGCTATGGAGCTGGTTCTTCAAAGACCCCAGCTGGCTTGTTCAATGGAGCTACTTTGACTGACATCACCACTTATGGTGACCTTTGCAACTTCGAAGCTGAAGTCGAAGATGCAAACGTGAGCGGCCCTTACAACTATGTTGTGACACCTAAAGCTAAAGCTTACTTGAGAGGCTTGATCAAGGGCAACAACAACACTTCAATGGTTTGGGACAATGAAGAGATCGATGGCACACCTGCTGCTGTGACTACCAACTTGGCTGCTGCTGAAAACGACAAGCTTGGTGTCTTGTTTGGAAACTTTGATGACTTATACGTTGCTACTTGGGGTGACGTCAACATTAAGGTTGTTGAAGACTCTTACACTCTTTCAAGAGGCCAAATCATGTTGATCGTCAACTTCTACTGTGACGTGAAAGCTGCACGTGAAGAGAGCTTCGCTATGGGCCACATTGTTGAGCCAGAAGGTGAATAATCACAGAGATAATCAATAACAAATCTCTATATAATCACTAAACGGTGATCCCGATGATGGGCGGACGCAAGCCCGCCCATTTTTCTAAATAATTAAAAATCAATACATTATGGGCAACATTATAGACTTTCAAAATACTCAATACATCACACTTGAGACGGCTAAAGCATGGCTTAACATCGAGCCTCAGTTCGAAGACGATGACTTGCTTATTTATGGCTTAATCGACGTCGCACAAGCTGCTGTTGAGAAATACATTGATCGCCCACTTGAAGACATCGCACAAGACGGCGTTCTTCCAAGCTGTCTTAAGCAAGCAATGCTTTTCTTAATCGGGACTTACTATGCGCAACGTGAGAGCATCTCTTCAGGCACAATGAATGCTGTTCCGCACACATTCGAAATGCTTTGTGACTTATACACTAACTACGACTACAAGAAATCAATAAACTATACTGGAGAATAACTATGTGGGCAGGCTTTTTGAATGAGACAATAGACGTGATGAAATACACTCACACACTTGACAACTTTGGTGATGAGGTGGACACATTGACAAAAGTCTACTCTACCAGAGCAAAAGTCAATCACTTAAGTGGTTCTCGCACCGTGAGAAGTGAAGAAATTCAATACCCTTATACGAAAATCTTTGTGGTTCGCTACCACACACCAATAACAGAAGACAACTACATCAAATGGCAAGACAAGCTGTGGAGAATTCAAGCAATCGACAGGGACAGAAAACTTCAACAGACAGTTGTTCAATGCGAAATAGTCAACGAATAAATTAAATTAATTTAACAAATGACAAACGGCTTTGTGACAAACTTGGAAAAGGAATGGGAAAGCTTCCAAGAGCTGACTGGACAAGAGATGACCAGAGCTGTGAAGAGAGCTTTGAATAAAGCCGCCGCTTTGCTGCAACAGATGACAAAAGCCAATCTGGCTTCTGCAATAAAGAGCGACACAGGTGGACATGGGAAATTCTCAGACACTCTTCAAGACGCTGTGAGAAGAATTGGAGCTAAAGGCTACTATGATGAAGAGCTTTCAGCAATAGTTCACATCATGGGCACACAAGCTTCCAGTTCAGGCACTTACAGAGCACGCTTCATTGAAAAAGGCACTCAGGCAAGGCAAGCAAACACTTACAAGGGAGCACCATTGAGGAAGCCAAGAAATCTTGGGCAAATCAGGCCAAGGCTGTTCTTCAAAGACGCCAACAACTCAATAGAGCCACAGCTTCAGAGCATCTACTTGGCTGAAATAGACGCTGCGATACAAAAAATAAACGCTACAAGCACACATGACTAACGCAATAGAAATCGGTGAGACAATAAAGAATACAATAACACAAAATCAAGACATGGTTGATGAGGTGGGCGAAAAGATATATGCTGTCATCGCACCACTTTCAGCTACCTACCCACTTCTCGTCTACACAAGGGAGAGCATCACAAATGGAGCTAACACCAAAGATGGCTTCTATGGCGACTATGTGACATTCCGCGTCGACGTTCTTGACAAGAAATACACACCATGCTGCAAGCTTGCTAACAAAGTCAGGCATCTGTTCGAGAAAAGGCACATTGATGGCTTGGGAATTGAGCTTCATGACACAAGGATGGCTGCGATCGCCGAGAGCTATGATGGTGACGCTTACATCACACAGGTTCGCTTCACTACTTTCGTGACTGACAAGCCAGAAGAAAACTCTCAAAACGGATAAAATTCTATATTAAAATACGAAATAAATAAATCTTTTACAATAAAATGGATATAATCAAAGGTTCAGATCTTATGTTGTTCGTTAAGAATACTAACGGCACTTACAAATCTCTTGCTTTTGCGACATCACACAACTTCTCAATCTCATCTGAGACTGCTGACGTCGCAACTAAAGACCATGGCTTCTGGGGAGCAAAAGAGGTGACAAAGATCACTTGGAGCATTACCACTGACAACTTATATACTGTGAGCACATTCAATGATCTTTACGACAGAATGATCTCTCGTCAGCCAATCGAAGTCTACTTCGGACTTAAGACTGCTGTTGAAAGAGAAGGCACACCTGCTACTGTCAATCTTCCAGGCGACGCTTATGACACTTGGCACCCAAGCACATCTTCAAGTGAGCCAGTCTACTACGGCCGCGTCTACATCACTTCACTTGACTGCACCGCTGCTGCTGGTGACAACGCTACTTTCTCTGCAACTTTGGATGGAATTGGTTCAATCACTAAGGGCACACCTGGACAAGTCGAGAGCGCTGCAAACGCTGGTGGTTCTACTTCAATCACTACAAGCACCGTGACTGGCACTGTGACCAGCACCACTTACAACAAGGTTGACACCGAGAATGACACATTCAGTTCATCAACTGACTACTACAAATATGACGCTGGTGAATGGGTTAAGGTTGACGTCACTGAAGCACAATACAACAGCGGCAAGATGGTTCTCTATACTAAGGGCACTACTTCAACTGAGACTGTTGAAGACGTTGACTACAAAGCCAAAAACCAAGGATAATTCAATCAAAGAATACAAAAATTCTTTCTTCATAGTTAATTTTGGAAGAGCGGGACTACGGTTCCGCTTTTTCTTTTTATAGAATAGTCAATAAATTCAATCTGAGGCCATTCAGGTGACGTCAGTGACACTTTTTTGCTTAAGCTAATAAATTATATTATTTTTATATAAAACTTCACTACGTGACATTTATGGGGCTTTTCTAACAAGCAAAAAGCTGCGAAATTTTACTTTTTCATTTTACTATATTATTTATATACAGATTAAAATAAATTAACATTTTACTACTATGAAGATAAACATTAAAGGCAAAGACATTGAATTGAGATACTCAATGCGTTCATTGATCATGTTCGAAAACATCACAAACAAGTCATTCAACCCACAGACTACACTTGACGTGATGATATACTTCCTATGCGTTCTCTTGGCAAGTGACAAGACACTGCAACTTACACTGGATGAATTGATCGACATAGTCGATGAAGACCCAAAGAAGCTTGAGGCATTCTCAAACTGGCTTACTGGAGAAATAAACAAGCAAAACTTGCTTTCGCAAGACACCCATGTGGAGGTGGATGACGAAAAAAAAGCATAATCACTCTCGTCTTCCACTACTTGTTCAGGATAATATGCTTTGACTACAAAATATGTTCTGTCGAATACTTCATGGATGAGCTGCAAGAATGGGAGATGAATACAATGATAAAAAACATTCCTTACTTGAATAGAAACGAGAAAGAGATGGACAGATACAAGCTGTTCGTGACAGTTCAGGCAAACTCAAAGAAGAAGATAAAACTGAATGAATTGGTGGAGCTACCATGGGACAAAGAATTCAAGAATACTGGCACAAAGCTGACTGAAGAAGAGGCGAGAGAATACAAAGAGAAAGCAAGTGAATTTGAAGAAAGGATAAAAGCAATGGGACAGTTCGAAGCTGTCGACTTGACACAAATGATGAAAAAGAAATAAATTATTGATAATCAAATAAATGGATCTACGTTCAAAACTCACACTTGATGGATCAGACTTCAGTTCTACAATGAATGACGCTGGAAAGTCAGTTGATGACTTCCAAAAGAAGACTGACACTGCAAGCAAGTCAGTCGATGACATGGGCAAAGCGTCAAAGCGCACTGCAAGTGAGCTGCTTCAGCAAATGAAGACAATGGAAGGGCTTGGAAGAAACACATCAAACTACAGGCAACAGCTTGCACAGATCTCTAAACAGATACAGGACTTGACTATAAACTACCGTTCAATGAGCGATGAGATGAAGAATAGTGACTTTGGACGCGAAGTCGCTTCTAAGCTTGTTGAATTGAAAGACAAAGCATCAGAATACAAAGACGCTATAATGGACGCACAGTCTTCTGTGAAGCTTCTTGCAAGTGACACAGCAAATCTTGACGCTGCTAAAGCTGGAATTGAGGCAATCTCATCTGCTATGACACTCGTCGCTTCAGCTGGAATACTTGGAGCTGACTCTACAGAGAAGCTTGTGAAAGTCATGGCAAGACTTAAAGCAATCGAAGCTGCAACAAACGCTGTCATAAAGATCGCAAATCTTCTCAACAAAGACTCAATCTTAATGCTTAAGATAAAGGAGATACAGACAAAAGCTGCAACTGCTGCACAGACTAAATACACTGCTGCTACTGGAGCTGCTACAATCGCACAACGCTTGTTCAACACAGTCGCTAAGTCAAACCCTTACGTCTTGTTGGCTACAGCTATACTTGCTGTCGTCGGAGCAATGACCATGTTCTCATCAAAAGCCGAAGAAGCAACTGAGGCACTTGATGACTATGAGAGCTTGGCACAGAAGACAGCAAAGACACAGAATGACTTGGCACAGTCTTACGGCACATCAGCTGGACAGATGATGGGATCATTCATCGCATTGAGAGAGCAATGGAAGCTGCTATCAACTGAGATGGAAAAGAATAAATTCATTGATGAAAACAAGAAAGAATTTGAGAAGCTTGGGCTTGCTGTCAATGACTTGAATACAGCTGAGCAAGTCTTCACTGAATACAATGACGTCATAATAAAGTCATTTGACTTGAGAGCAAGAGCTGCTGCGGCTGCTGCTGTCGCTGCAAAGAAATACCAGCAAGCACTTGAATTGAGAGAGCAAGCTAAAAACTTGCAAGGAAGATACAAAGTCGGTGACGTTGTTCCACTTGATCTGTCAAACAGTGACAGAGCTTACTATGGACGTCGTCGCACAGACAAGAAAGGAAATGAATACGGTGACTACGTCTTTGATGAAACTGGACTGTCATTGTTCTATGCTGACAAGAAAGGTGAAGCATTCAGGCTTGAGAATGAAGGACTTGACTTATATGTTCAGTCAGCTGAATACCAGCAAGAATTGAATAAACTCGTCGAGGAAAACACTATACTGCAACAGAAAAACAACGAGGTGAGAAGCAACCAGTCTGGCACTACAGCACGTGACAATGGACCTGGCTACGAAGAGGGATCAATCGCTGCACTGAGAGCACAAGTGACAAAGCTGAAAGATGAATATGACAACTCAAACATCTCAATAGAGCGTGGAGCTGAGATATTGAAAGAAATCGAAGCAATAGAAGCAAACATAGTCAAACTTGAAGCACAAAGAGAGCGTCTTGCAAACCAAGCAATCGCTATACCTGCACTTCCAGCAATAAACACTAATGACGCAATCAAGACACTTGAAACTTACTATGAAGAGCACCCAATCAAAGTGACAGTTGAGCCAGAGATACACACACTGTCTACAGTTGAATTCTTGGGCAACATAAAGGGCAACATTGGACAGCTAAACGCAATGAATTCTGCTGTCAAGTCAATCGGTGACTCTGTGAATACACTAAACAAAGGATGGGACGACTCAAAGTCATTCATTGAAAACATCACTACCACAATCGGAGCTTTGCTTACTATACTAAACTCAGTTGTGACATTGATGGAAACAATAGAAACTATAAAGACTGCAATAAACGCACTCACTGGCGTCGGAATAGTGATGGAAACAGCTGAAGGCAAGCAAATCGCAATGAATACAGTCGCTGAAGGAGCACTTGTTGGAGAGAAAGCAACTGAAGCTACATTGACTGGCGTGAGCGCTGCTGGTGAAGCTGCAAAGTCTGCTGCAAAGATACCAGTTGTTGGATGGGTTCTTGCAATCGGAGCAATCGCTGCAATCATCGCTGCACTTGCTGCTGCTAAGTCATCACTTCACTTCGCACATGGTGGAATTGTTCCAGGCGCTTCATTTGGTGGTGACAACGTGACAGCACAAGTCAACAGCGGTGAGATGATACTAAACACACAACAGCAACGCAATCTGTTCTCACTTCTTGACAATGGAGCTGCTGGAAATGGTGGAGGCAAAGTTGAATTTGTTCTCAAAGGACAAGAATTGAGAGGTGTTCTCAACAACTATGACAAGAAACTCAGCAAAATATAATTAAAATAATTTAACATTGAAATGCTATATACTTCTACATTCAAAGACATCTTCGATCACAACTTCAGCGTTGAAATAGACACAGGTGGATCAGGCACAACACAGATAACACTATGTGACCCACCTGTGACAATAACAACTGAGAGCGAAGGCATCTTCTCACCAATAAAGTCACGTTCTTGTTCAATCAACATCTTGACAGAAGGAGCAATGCTTGACTTATATGCTGTTCGCCCACATGACGTTCACGTCATTATACGTGACTTGGACAGAGGAAAGCAAATCTTCAAAGGCTATGCTACACCAATGAAATATGGGCAAGACTGGACATCAAAAGACACACTCACACTTGAATGCGTTGACTACATCTCTTCACTCAAGTCAATAGAATACCAACAGCAAGACCCAACTTGCAAGAGATACATCTCTATATACAATCTTCTATGCTACCTATGTTCTGAAGCTACGCCCTATGACACAGTTCACTATAAATTCTACTGGCCAGCTACAAAATACAGTGGAGCAAATGGATACGGATGGACAAATAACAACAATCTTGGACCAAGAGCAATACAGTTCTTGAAAAACATAAAGCTGAATGAAGCTAACTTCTTTGATGATGACGATGAGCAAACAGCATGGACAGACTATGAGGTTCTTGAAGAGATCTGCAAATACTTGCATATGAGCGCTGTTCCATTCGAAGACGCACTCTACTTCATTGACTACCAATACGTCGCTGAAAGACTAACTGGCAACAACTGGCAATCAACTTACCATGAAATAGACAACATTGACGGCTATGTTCGTGACATGACAATCTCAAACAAGTCATTCCAGATACTTGGACCAGACCCACGTGACGCTAAAGACTACTACTATGCTGCTGGCACTGCACAGATACAAATGGATGACTTATACAACTGCATCTCATTGAATACAAATCGCTATGACTTGGATGAAATATGTTCTGACTTGAATGAAGAGAAAAACCACATCTCTATAACTAAAGAGAAAAACTTTGGTTCAGCACAGCAAGTCTGGACACACACAGAAGAGAGCGGTTGGTGGATCTGGAGCACCACAACAACACACAAGTGGTGGATCTTCAAGACTTACTGTCGAATGGACCCTAACACACTGTGGAAACACAACTACTACAGACCAAGCACACTCTCACTTCTTCCAAACACAAATGGGCAAGGCTACTTTGACACAACTACCTATGCGCAATCTTACTTGAATATAACACCAGAAAACCACTACTTGAATACAATCGGAGCAACTCTTCTTCACTACGCTACTATGGACCAACAGTCAAAGAAGCCAACAAAGCTTGACTGGACTGACGTCATCATGTTCAACTGCTTCCATGACACAATACAGTCTACTTACAACATCTCACTTGGAAACAACGTCTACATTCACTGCGTCAGACTTAAAGACTTGCTTGATGACAACTCAATCTTTGAGAAGCCAGTTCTTGAATACACATCTGACTATGAGCTAAACTACTCACCACAGACAGGAAAGTCTTGGATAAACTTGAAAGGTTCACTTTGGTTCCAAAGAAATGAAGACAATAATGACTACACACTCACTGTGACCAACTACAAAGAGAGAAAGCAAAACATGGCACCAATCGAAGACGTGACTGACATTGACCCATTCCCACAAGTCGTGACATTCTACAACAATGGTTCAAGCGCACCAAAATTCACTGTTCGCACTACATCAAACAATCAGCATGCTTACAATCTTGGCTGGCCACTGATGAAATTCCGTCTTCAGATCGGTGACAAATACTGGAGCGGCACTGAATGGACAAATAAAGTCTGTGACTTCTACGTCAACTTCCAATCACAATGGGAAGAAGATGACGTCAAATACTGTGGGCAACGCTGCTTGACATGGATGGACATGGTGAGCAACACAGACTATGAAGACAAAGTCGGAGCTGAAGGCTACTGCATTCCTATAACAAAGGAAGACGCTGTCTGTGGGCAACTAAAGCTTACTATATACACACCAAGGACAGTTCCTGCTAAAATATGGACTGCTACCGTTGGAGATGACTACTACAACTACAACGCTAAACAGTTCTACGACACCTACGCTGACTACAATCACAACATTCCATGGGGGACTACTGGACCAGTCGTCTTCATGAAAAACTTTGCTGTCAACTACATCTACACATCAGACAAAGAATGGTTCCTTGACCAAGAGAAGAATACAGACGACGTCAAATACACAAACGCTGTGAATGAAAACTACAAATATGAGAAGAATGACGCACTAAAGATACAGTCATGGCAAAAAGACAGGCCAATCGCTAAGTCATTCCCAATCATTGACTTCACTCAAGGCGCAACACAACACACTGAATATGTTGATGAGATACAAGACTTATACAATATATACTCACAAGCACCAGCTGACTTGCAAGAAAACAACATAATTGAGAGAGAATTGAGGCACTACAAAGAGCCAAGGCTGATATATGAAGCTAACTTGAGGGACAACTTGAGCCCTTGCACTTACGTGATACTTCCGTCTACAAGCGGCTTAAGCAACAGGACATTCATAGTCGACCAGAAAGAATATGACGTCAAAAACAGAAACGTCGCCACTAAACTAATAGAATATGGTGACGCAAGCACAACAGCATCATAAATATAAACAATGGATATATGAGCAACACATCTTACAATATACCGAAGCAAGCAAGAAACAAATACAACGTCGTCAAGACAAACAACTATGACATAAACAACATTGTGACTACTACCAACTTGAGCATGAGCAATGGTGGTTCTGGTGGTGGAGGCGGTGGTGGAGGCATCACACCAATCTCACACCAACAAGCCATCTCTGTTGTTAATCAGCAACTTGCTGAGAAGGGGCTACCTAAAGACGGCACTTTGATCTCTTACCAAAACGCAAACGCTTACTACACTACTTACAACTATGTGACGTCTTCACTCTCAAACTACTACAACAAAGAAGAGATAAATGGCTTTGGCTACATAACTAACTCTACTTTGACAACTACATTAAGTGACTACACGACAAAGCAAGATCTTGATGAGAAGCTTGAAAACTACTCATCTAATGAGGTGACAGTCGAAGAGAATGAAACAAAGACAGTCAGCCAAGACGATGGAATAATTGTTCTTACTTACGACCGTGGAGCTAACACTGTGACACTACCAGTGACAGGAATTGAAGATGGGAAGACAATATACATCATAAACAAGTCAGGACATTCATTCTCAATCACTACAAATGGAAACATAATTGACAAAGCAAGTGACAGTTCTTCAAGACAGACACAATCAATCACCGACAACGTTGTTCAGCTTATATACTACAATGGTGAATGGTTCGTGATATAGAAAACTGAATTATTGAAAAAATTCTATGTTAATATATACATAAATCATCTTTGACGATGATAAAAAAACTCATAAATATAATGAAAAACAAAGAATTTTCTACGAAAGAGAAAATACAATACATAGTCGCAATCTCTGGCCTTGCAATAGGCATAATCTTTTGCGGCATCTCACTTTTCACACCACCACCTGGTGCAATCGACAACTCAGCAATATATGTTCTTGGTTTGTTCTTGAGCTTCGTCGCTGCAATCTTCGGAATTGACTTGAGCTACAGTTCAAAGGTTCAGAAGATGGAAACTGAATTGCAAAGAGAAATTATACAGCTAAAGAAGATGAGAGCTGAGAAGGGAATTAAAGATGATGACCAAGATGATGAAACAAAAATAGATGAAGAAGAATAATGCTAAAAGAAATCGTTAAAATATACTGGAAGTCAGACTTCTCTGTTCAGATACCACTACCAAATGGATATAATGGACAGACACTTCACATAAAGTTATACACAAATGAAGATGAAGACAAAGCTTGGGAAGCCAGCTACATGGATGGAAACTATGTGAATTGTGACATCGACTTGACAAACAACATCGCCACTGTCTTTGTTGACACAACTCACACAATGGAGCCAGGCTGCATCACAGTTGAAACAGAATACATTGTGATCGACACAAACTTCAGTGACGCTTTTGAAAACATAAAAGACCGCTACAAGACCAACATCTACCTTGTGACCGAGATGACAAATGCATCTTCAGCTATGTTCGTTCCAACAAATCTACCTGATCTGTCTGGCGCCATAGACTTTGTGACACTTGACTACTTGAATGAGCAAGACTACATAACACAAAGTGACTTGAATGAGCTAAACTATGTGACACAATCACAAATCTCTAACTTTGTGACAATCGGTGACTTGGACACAGACGGCTTTGTGACAACAAATGACATCGCTGACATGAATTTTGTGACACGTGACGTTCTTGGTGACACACTTGCTTCTTACGTGACTACACAACAGCTAAACTCAAGAAACTACGCAACTAACACAGCACTAAACTCAAAGCAAGACACTCTTGTGAGCGGCACCAACATAAAGACAATAAATGGTTCATCTTTGCTTGGTTCTGGTGACATTGAAATAGGAATTGACCAGACACAATATGTGACAAAGACACAACTTGGGCAAATGAGCTATGTGACAAAAAGTGACTTGAGCGACTATGTGAAGTCATCTTCACTGTCTAACGTCGCAAGGACAGGCAACTACAATGACTTGACCAACAAGCCAACATTCTCAACTGTCGCTACAAGTGGAAACTACAATGACTTGACAAACAGACCAACTATACCAGCTGCACAAATACAATCAAACTGGACACAGACTGACACATCAGCTAAAGACTACATCAAAAACAAGCCAGACTTAAGCACAAAGCAAGACACTTTGGTGAGCGGCACCAACTTGAAGACTATAAACAACATCAGCTTGCTTGGAAGTGGAAACATTCAAATAACAACAGGAAGTGGATCATCAATCGCTGAGGTGACACAAGCACAATATGACGCAATGGAGCAAGCTGGCACTCTTGACCCTGACATAATATACATAATAACTGACGCACAATCACAAGACTTAAGTGACTATGTTCAGTTCACTGACTTGAGCACCGTCGCTACAAGTGGAAACTACAATGACTTGACAAACAAGCCAGACTTGAGCAACTATATGACTGCATCACAACTCTCAACTGTCGCTACAAGTGGAAACTACAATGACTTGACAAACAAGCCAACACTGTCAACTGTCGCTACAAGTGGTGACTACAATGACTTGATAAACAAGCCATCAATCGCTGGTGAGCAACTTCAATCTGACTGGGCACAGACTGACACAACGGCTAAAGACTACATCAAAAACAAGCCAACTATACCTGCTGCACAAATACAATCAAACTGGACACAGACTAACACAACAGCTAAAGACTACATAAAAAACAAGCCAGACTTGAGCAACTACGCAACTAACAGTTCACTCTCATCAAAGCAAGACACTTTGGTGAGCGGCACCAACATAAAGACAATAAATGGTTCATCTATACTTGGTTCTGGCAACTTGACAATCTCTGGTTCTGGTGGTGACACCAACGTGATCGAAACAATCGCTGTCAACAACGTCAATCAAACTGTGACAAACAAGCGCGTCAACATAACTGTTCCAACAAACACAAATCAACTCACTAATGGAGCTGGCTTCTTGACGTCTGCAATCTTCAACTACAACTCAAGCACTCATGTTCTAACTATAACTACTTAAAAATCAATATGTTAAATAACTATGGCACGTTGGCTAAATAGAATGAAATATAAAGGAAAGTCACCAGTCTTGGCTGGATCTACTTCAGGACCAAACAAGAAGATGATATACAATGGACTTGACATTCATGAATTTATACCACAGTCACAGTCAGCTTTTCTTGACCCACAAATAGACTCTATGTGGAATTATGGTGACTCAAGTCAAGGCTACGCATCTTGGACACTCAACAACTTGCTTGACTCACCAATATACCAATACAACTTCCTTGACACAGAGCTTTGTGGGACAGAGCTTGACTCATTTGACTACTCTAATGCGCGCTTCATCTGTCAATACAACTTACTAAACACAACTATACTGTCAGACAAGCTGTCTGAATTGTTGACACAATCACAAATAGAAAGCTTGAGAAACGCTATAGTGACTGCTGAAACAACAGCAAACACCTATGATGACAACGTTCGTAATGCTATAATAAACTGGTGGATAAACAACACAGACTACATGTGGTGGAGCTATGACGCTTGGGGCGGTGTGATGAATAGGAAGCAAAGAGGCTTCTCAATAAAATGCGACATCGTCTGTCAGTCAACTGATGGATCAACAGAATATACGCTTGATGACTCATCATTCTTCGGTGGGACACCAATAGGCTACAACACTATACTAAAGCTGAATTGTGGAAATGACTCTTACAACTATGCAAGGCTATGCTGCTGGAAGAGCTTGGCTATAATCTTCTACAACGTCTACTACTTGAAACAATAATTTATATACATTATAAACAATAATTATAACTTATTTATACCTAATCAGTTAAACATTTTAATTTAAGACAACGAATTATACTTTTGGAAAACGTTCTATAGATCATTTACCAGAAATATAATTCGTTGTTATTTATTTTATAATTTTGCATCATCTTAAATCATAAAAAGATGAGCAAAGCAATAATTCTATCTCGTGTGAGCACTCAAATACAAGAGCTTGACTCACAAACACAAGCTGTCAGGAATGAAGCACTCAAAGAAGGCTTCAAAGACAAAGACTTGATAATAATCGAAGACAAAGAGAGCGCAATCAAGCTGTCTGAAGAAGAGCGCAATGGGCTAAACAAGATGAAGGAAGAGATAAACAAAGACAAGACAATAACTCACGTCTTCATCTATGAATTGAGCCGACTGTCAAGGCGACAACTTGTTCTGTTCTCTATACGTGACTACTTGATCGAGAGAAACATTCAGCTTATATGCTGCACACCCTACTTCAGGCTACTTGAAGATGGGAAACTCTCACAGACCGCCAATCTCATGTTCTCAATCTTTGCTTCAATGGCTGAAAGTGAAATGGCACTGAAACAAGAGAGAATGAAGCGTGGAAGGATGAGAAACAAGATGACTGGGAAGAATGACAATGGACCAATACTCTTTGGCTACAAGTCATTGGAAGACAAGACTATAGTCATTGATGAAGAGAAAAGACAGTTCGTCATTGACATGTTCTCATTATATGCGACAGGGCAATACTCTCAGCTTGAGCTTGCTGAAGAGCTTATGCAACGATATGGGACTATAAAGGACACTAAATACAAGATGAAAGCAAAGATAAACTTCATGCTTAAGAAGCGTGAATACTGTGGAAACACACAATATGAAGCAATCATCTCAGAGGAATTGTTCGAGAGAGCAAGGCTTGCGGCAAAAGCAAACAAGCTAAACAACAACCACGCTTACCTGAAAGACCAGTCTTTGCTTAAGAAGATAATATATGACAAAGCAAGCGGCTATCACATGACTTACTCATCTAACTTGGGACGACCACGATACGCATGGCAACCCATAGACAAAGGCAAGAAAGTGATGAAGACAACTATAATGACAAAAGACATAGATGAGAGAATACTTGAGCTTGCGAAAATGCTGCACAAAGAATACACTCTTGACGAAGCAAAGCTGATGGGAGAATTGAATGAAAAGAAGCAAGCCACGCTTGAGAAGATAATGAATTTGCAACTTCTGGCAAAGAAAGCTTCAAAGAAGATCGATGACACAGAAGAGCGCTTGATATATGGATCTATCAGTGACACAAGAGCTAAAGACATTGAAGCCAGACTGAAAGATGACATAAATCGATATGAAGCTGACAAAGAGAAGCTGATGAAAGAGATGGACCACATAGAGCAACTCATCTCTATCGGAATTGAGAAGCCAGACTATGACAACTTCACACTTGATGAGAAACGTCGACTGATCAGGATGATGATAAAGAAAGTCGAGATATGGAAAAAGTCAAGATATGAGCCAGTCGCTGAGGTGACACCAACAGTCGGATCAATGAGATACATTCTTTGGATAAACTCTTACAATGGGAAATGCGAAATGACTGTGAAGCCCATAGATGACACGAGGGACATTTTCATCAATGGGCAAATAAACTAATAATCTTCTCTCTGAAAATGACCCAGAGAAGCCCTAAATTAACGAGAGAGGACAATATAGACCAAAGCCAAACCCACCATGCTGCGTTCTTCGTCTTGACGACTTCCACTGGATATGGCACAGGCTTCTCTACATAGGCAATGCTGTCTTTGGTGATGACTTCAGTCTTCTCAACAATCTGCGTCTTCACTACATTCTTGTTCTCTATGAAGCCACGAAGAAACAAGCTGTCTACCCAGCACACAGCTTTTGCTTGACTCGTCTCTAACTTGAGGCTGTCAAATGGCCAAGCCACATTATAATAAAACTCTTTTGGGATATATGTGACACTGTCTCTATATATGACACTGTCTACATAGTTCACTTTAACTTCTTCATGTGATGGGACAATGACAGGGCGTGGGCCGCGGCACCCTGTCAACAAAAACAACAAAACGATAAAGAAATATGGAAAAACTCGGCCCATGAGATAACATAAATGGAAGAAATGAAAAAATATGTTAATCGATATTTTCTATTTTAATATAGAAAAATCGTCAATAATTGTTCATTTTTCTTCCACAACATTATTATTAAATGAAATGACATGGAAACAATCACTGAAGAAGCAAGAGAAGCTATAGAAGCACTTTGCAATGACGAAAGCTGTTCTTGCTTTGACTCAAAAATATACACACATGAAACTGAATGAATACAGCAACAAAGAAGCACATTTTTGTGATATTGGGCACGGCACATGGATATGAAGTCAAAGGGAAATGCGCACCAGACAAGTCATTATATGAATGGAAATGGAGCCGAGAGATATGTTCAAGGATATGCAAAGAGCTGCAAGATGAAGGCTATCGCGCCATAGTTGACCATGAAGGAAACAATGAGATCGGACTGTCAAACAGAGCACAGATCGTCAACAACTACGCACAACACTTCGGAAAGAAGACTACACTATACGTCTCTATACACATAAATGCGGCTGGAGCTGACGGCAAATGGCACAAAGCCACTGGATGGGAAAGCCATATTGCGAAGAATGCAAGTGAAAACTCAAAGAGGATCGCAAACATTTTCTGGGAGAAAGCACAAGACCTTGACGTGAAGCTGCGTCGACCTACACCAACACAAAACTACTGGGAAAACAACTTCACTGTCTTGACAAAGACTATCTCACCAGCTATACTCACAGAAAACATGTTCCAAGACAACAAGAGCGACGTCGAATGGCTGCTGTCTAAAGAAGGCAAAGACAAGATCGTCAACTTGCACAAAGAAGCTATAAAAGAATACATTGCGACGACTGACGCAAATGGGAATGAGATAAAGAAAGACAACTAAATTGTAAAATTATTTTAACACAACTATGAATTTGACAATAACAAATGACACTTGTGAAGACATAGTCTACAATGGAAACTACCTTGAGAAGCTATACTACAATGGTGACCTCGTCTGGGAAAAGACTGTTCACAACTATGAAGAAGAATACTTGACCGTTGAGATAACAAGAGCTTCTACTGGAAGACAACTGTCAATCAAAGTCTATAATGACCTGATAAACTCTCAAGACCCACAAGACATTCAAACTTTCAGCTACAGCACAGATGGAGGAAACACATGGAAAACTTACAACATTCATGAGCTATACACATTGGAAACAATGAATTATAGACAGCTTGATATACCTGGCTTGAGCACTGGATCAAAGGTTCTGTTCAAAGGAGAAGGTGACAGACTTAAGGGGCTGGTGATACTATGTGACGCAAACGCTAAACTATATGGGAATGCTATGAGCTTGCTATATGGCGACAACTTCATTGGACAAACTACTCTAAGAGCAAACTATGCTTTGGCTTCTGTCTTCAAGGGATACATTACAGATGCTTCAAACTTGATATTGCCAGCTACGACATTGACACCAAACTGCTATGACTCTATGTTCTCTGGTTCTTATATAAAGAATGCTTCATTTTCTTTGCCAGCTACGACACTTGCTGCAAGCTGCTACAGGTTGATGTTCTATGGATGCACCAATCTTCTTACTGCACCACTCATGCTACCAGCTTTGACATTGCCAAGATACTGCTACAAACAGATGTTCTATGGATGCAAAGCGTTGGTTGACCCACCTACAATAATGGCTACAACAGTCTATGACAGCTGTTGTGAAGAGATGTTCTATGGATGCAAAGCGTTGGCTATAGTGTCTGTTCCACAAGCTAAAAGCCTTAATGGAGAAGCTTGCTACAAGTCGATGTTCTATGGATGCACTTCACTTGTTGAAGCTGTTCTGCCTGCTGAAACTCTATATGAGCAAAGCTACTGGTGGATGTTCAGAGGATGCACTTCACTGAAGAAGATAACATGCTATGCTACACAGATAAAGCGAATACCAAGTGGAAATGGATATTTAAATATTGAAAATTGCGTCTATGAATGGGTTCGTGATGTTGGATCTGTCGGTGACTTCTACAAGCCAGCTAACATGACACAATGGACTACTGGAAAATCTGGAATACCTGATGGATGGACTGTTCATGATATAACTAATTGACTACCAATAAATTACATAACTATTTAATAATAAATATGTTGGACTTACTCATAACAGAATTGCTTCATGCAAAAGATACACTTGAATTGACGGAATTCAAAGACAACTGTGACAAGGAAAATCTAAAGCAAGCTTTGAAATACTCTATCAGGCTGGCTGAGAAAGAGCTTGAGAAGCACTTTGATGACAAAAAATGAATTATAGAGAAAGAAATTACTATATTATATTGTTCATTTATAATCGTTTTTATTTTTACTATTTTTTACTTATTGCATGTTGAATATTTTTATTAAGAAAGCCGCTTGAAAGACGTTCAGGCGGCTTTTCTTATTTGCTTCTCTTCCAACAGTTTTGTTCTTTTACAATGGGATCTGTTCCAAGGAATGCAACAACGACATACTCATACCCATATTGCTTAAGCGATGCAAATTTATAACTAAAATCTTAAAGAGATAACTAAAATTTTCGTTTTATTTTTTGTTGAATTTACAACTAATTACCTGATAATCAGTTAAATGAATTTTGAAAAATTATTGGAAAAATTTTGAATTTTTGATAAAATAATACTATATTATTATACAAACAACATCAAACCTTAAGAATATGGAAAACAAAATCAACTTCAGAAAACCAGAAACTTCGGACATCGACATCGAAATCATCAACTTTGAAAAAGTGGAATTGGTGAATGGCGGCTACTACGGAGCCTATGCCGACATCAAAATGAAAGTCTCAAACAAGGTCACCAAAGAAGAAATTGAAATGACAATGAAAAACATAAAAGTCTTTGCATTCACTGATGAGAGCATCTTCGAATACTACGACGAACATGCCGACGACGATGAAATCTCTGAAGAAGACTACGAGGAATACTCAAAAGAACTCTGGAATGAACTTTATGACGAAAAAATCACTGAATACTACAACATGCTGTTGGAAGATGGCTACTTCGCTGAATGTGAAACTGAAATACTTGATGAAGAAACTTTGGAAGAAACAAAGAAAGAAATAATCAAATACTACACCAACGACTATTACACATTTGATGGAGAAACATTCATTGAAACAGTCTCAGAAAAATATCTCAAAGAACACACAGAAGAGGTCTACGACATCAATCATGAGGACTTCGCCTACAAAATCTCTTATGAAATCGACTCTAATACTGTCGAGGTCTACACTGGCTATGGCGAATATGACGTGAAAATGAACAGAAACAAATCTGGAGAGAATGGAATGACTGACGAAATGAGCTACAACTGTGAAAACGTATATCTGGAATATGCGGCTTAAAAAAAAAAATTAAGAAAATTTTGAATTTTTTCAATAATATGTCTATATTATTATATAAATAACAAACAAACTAAAATATGGAAAACATGGACAAAAACATCAACAAACTGGCTGTGATCGAAAAGATCGAAGACAACATCAAGGATGGAGAATATGACTACTTGGTGAATACGGTGGACGCTGAATTCTGTGACGTCAAAATCGTCGAGAAAGAAGATGACATCAACTTGGAAAGAGAAGGATGGACACTTTGGGTGGTGAAGCACCCTGAGAAGGAGACGAAAGAATTGATCTGTGGAGACTGTCTTTTCCTTGAAAACATCAACAACATGTTCGGAAGCGATCACCACATCTTAACTTACGATGAAATCACTGACTTCTGCATCTTCTTCATCTGTGGAGACTACAACCTAAACAAGAAAGGTGGAGCATGGAGAAACTTCTGTGAAGAAATCAACAATAATTGAAAATAAATTTTGAATTTTTAATAAAATAATACTATATTATATTACAAACAACTTAAAACAACAACGAAATGAAAAAGACCTTAATCATCATCGCAATCATCGCAACTGCAATCGCAAATGCTAACGCACAAAGCGCCACTGAAATCAACAAGTCTGTTGATCTGTCAAAGAAGCTTGTTGGAATTATAACAAAGACTGGACAAGAATTTTCACCGAGAGAAGGACACACACTGACAGCAAACATTGAATTCAGTCAGTTCGGATCTGCTGGAAGCTTGACAAACATCACTGTCTACATTGATGGAAACATTGACTTTGCAAACAACAAAATAATCGAAGACGCAAGACTTTTCAAGGTGATACTCGATGACACTACATTATACGTCTGGAGAGATGACATGTTCACTTACGCTACACTATGGAAACATGAAGACGGTTGGGTTCTTGCTTTGAATACAAGAGAAAACTAAATGAGCCCAAAACGTGACGCCTGAAGGACTTTTGACTTGTGGACAATAAATTATATAACCATGAGATAAAAATTCAACAGGCGTCACGAGAATGACCTCAGAATGAAAAAATAGACCAATACATAAATACATAAAACTTACAATCATGAAAAAACTGATAAAAATGACAAACACTGAGACTGGTGAATTCCACATCTTCACTTCACAACTTAAAGCTGCTTGCTACTGCGGTGTGAAAGCCAGCAATCTCTGCACACACTTGCATGGGATGAGCGAGAAAGTCGGACAATGGAAAGCTGAATACGTCGACAGGAAAGGCGTTGACATGAATTTGGTTGACCCAGAATAATTATTATTAAAAAAACAACAAAATGACATGAGCAAAGAGATACTATATGAAGATGACAACAGAATGCTGATATGGGATGAAGACCAGAAGGACCTGATATGGATAAATGATGACACTGTCAACTACATCGAGCCAACTGAGAGCTTGTTCGAAAGGTTCGATACAATACAATACTTCGGGAAATTCTTACCACTCTCAGCAATGAGCTACATCGTCAGGCAACTGAAGGGGCAAAACTAAAAAAAAAAAAACAAAACGATATATGT
>Ga0310691_10001892_pt1 | contig 29988 bp, 26 predicted proteins | sample 176DNAGHGlowgp2_FD_203887 | JGI IMG/M metagenome (GOLD analysis project Ga0310691, IMG submission 203887) | Sheep rumen microbial communities from Palmerston North, Manawatu-Wanganui, New Zealand - 1766 DNA GHGlow gp2 (v2) (version 2) | ecosystem: Host-associated > Mammals > Digestive system >... | reverse complement strand
GTGCCTTCGGAAGAAGAATTCCTGATTCCAGAAGTGTCGAGAGCATCGAGATAAAAAGCGGAAGATCTTCCATGAGGATCAGTCGTCTCCGGTTCACAAGTGATTGTGCATCAACGTGGAGGAGAACCAGTATGAAGACTTCCAGAGGCAGAATCAGGAGAAAAGATGTGTTCAGAAGATAAGAGACGATACCAAAAACCGGTAAGCATATGAGAAGCGTCAGAAGACTCTTATAGAGAAAGAAATCGAATGCGTCAAAAGGTGAAAACGAGATCTCGGAGAACCATTCATGCACTCTTGTCGTGTACATGGACGGAAGGCTTACGGACAGTTTTCGTATCGGATTGCGGAGAATAGACGGGATCTTCTCGATTCCGTTCCGAAATGAGAATTCATTTCTGGAAGGCTTCTCTCCGATAAGTGAAAAAAGATACGTGCAGGAAAACACGGCGATGATAAACGCGATGACCATCATGATCCGGCCGATCCCCGAGTTCTGCGACTGGTAGAGATAATCGCTGCTGGTCAGTGCGAGCATATATGTCACGCCGAATGGCATCAGGCACAGAAGAAAAGCTTCTGTGTTCTTTCCTGTATTATTGGCTTCGACTTCAGAAGAAACGGCATGGAGTTCCGAGAGCATCTGACAGCTGCTGCGGAGGATGGATATGATCTGACTTCCGACAGTTTTCTGAAGGGACAAGGCATGCAGTACAGGAAGTGTTTCATAGTAATCAAGTTTATGACAGAAACGCACCATGCAGGCATCAAGAGGTTCGTTCGCGGAAAGCTGGTGTTCCACATCTTTCAGAGCCGTGGCAAAAGCAGCACGCCGGCCGAATGTCTTCTCGATATCGACTCTCGCGCACAGGAATGCGCGCTCGATCGAATACCCGTCAGAAACAGAGGTGCAGAGAGACTGCATGAGCACTTTGTTCTGGGCGCGAAGAGTGGTGGTCCTTCTTCCGTAGAGTACCCGGACACAGGAAACAAACGGAAAGAATCCAAGCGGGACCGACAGCAGGAACCGGAGACGGAACTGCGGTAGAAAAGCACGAGACAGAAGGAAGACGAAGAAGATACAGACCGGAAGGATCGGGAGGCACTTGCTCATGAAAATCCGATAGGTGCGCCGGCTGAGTTTACGGATCTCGCCACCTTCCGGGAAAGAACTCTCTTTCTCGTGTAGAAATGGAAGATGTACAGTTCTATTTTCTAACAAGTCCTATCCCCTCCTTATAGGTGAAAATATGCTCGATCTGAAAGCGGTTCTCATGGATGGGAAGGACTCTCACGATCTCATCAATGAAACGGTGACCTTCCCGGTTTCTGGAAATATGTACGACGATGTCGACCCCCATGGCGATCTGACGGATCACGGCATCGTAGGGAAGTGTGGAACCGGCCATGACCATCGTGACAAGACGGTCCAGCATCTCGTAACAGGAATTCGCGTGCCCGGTGCAAAGGGAACCCGGATGTCCGGTATGTAATGCGTGAAGCATATCCGCGGCTTCGCTTCCTCTCACTTCGCCGACAACGATCCGGTCCGGGCGCATACGAAGTGCAGTCCGAATCAATTGTCCGATGTCTACACCTCCGTGGCCGTCCGGCCCCGGAAGCCGGGATTCCAGCCGGACCAGATTCGAGATCCCCTGAAGGGACAGTTCGGCAGAATCCTCGATCGTGACTACTCTCTCGTTCTTGGGGATGAAGGAGGACAGGACATTGAGGAAAGTAGTCTTTCCGGAACCGGTACCGCCGCAGAGAAAGATCGTCTTTTTCCCGACGACAGAAGATGAAAGAAAACGGGCTGCTTCAGCGTTCAGAAATCCGCTCTCGATCAGGGAACGGATATCCTGACGGATACCGGTGAACTTACGTATCGTGAAGATCGGACCATCCGGCGCGACCGGAGGAAGGACCGCATTGGCACGGGAGCCGTCAGGAAGTCTCAGGTCGGCGATGGGGAAGGATTCATTCAGCGGACGGTTGGCCGAGGAGAAAAAGTGCAGGATCAGCTGTTCAAGAGCACGGCTGCTCTCGAAGTGAAGATCGGAAGGATAAAGCATACCGCCCTTCTCGTAGAAGATGTGATCCGGACCATTGACCATGATCTCGGTTATGGACTCGTCATCCATCAGGGACTGAAGAATGTCCAGCCTTCGCATACGGTTAAATAGCGTCACCGCCAGGCTTCTCTTCTCGGGAAGCGGAAGACCATGGTACCGGGAGGACTGGTTGATGATGTCCGCGATGATCTCTCGGAACGTCTCGTCGTCGACCTGATCATAGGTATGCATGGCCTGGAGGATCATGGTCGTCAGATCCGAAATGGCATTAGTCTTTTCTTCGGTTTTCTTCACTTGTGTTCTCATGAGCGTGCCCCCACAGGAATCGTTCGTACTTCTCTCTGATTTCTCTCAGAGGAGCGGGCAGGATATTTAAGCGAGAAGGGGAAGTCGATGTGTGTGCTTCCGAGATGGGCCTTCTGGATCGCATCGATCTCGTTACACAGCATGATGTCCTTCTCGACATGGAGCGGTGTCAGGATCTCCAGATGGGTAAACGGTTTACAAAGGGTATGGATCCGCTTGAAACTGATCCCATCACAGACTGCCATCAGCAGGGAACGTCCGTCCAAGTTCTCGAGATAAGAGACCGTACGGGAAATAAGATTATATAGCGTCCGCGGGTGACATGTGATGAGGTCGTCGGAGTGCTCGGGACGTCCGAACCGAAGATCTCCATAGGGGTCGGGCTCCAGAAAGGACGAAATCTGGGACGTCACCATCCGCTTCTGGCGGAGGCGCATAAGAAGCTCGGATATTCCGACCGAGCGGGTCCCCTCTTCGAGATTCCAGGATGGCGGATCTTCCGGCATCAGGATGCCCGGCATGATATCGAGCCGTATGATATGGTCGAATCGGGTGGAGGATGCGCGGATCTGGTGAAGAACATGCGCTTCCCTTTCCTTCAGGGGGACAAAGGAAAGGGTGAGGCATGTCTGCACGGATGAATGATCGGGCAACGGGATCTTCCCCAGGCCCGCCCGGGATTCAACTTCGTGTACGATCATAAAGATGTCCTTCGGAGGGAAGGGAGGCACCTCGGAAAGAAGGGGGATCAGAACAGGGATCCGGTCGGGAGCGCAGTGAGTCATGATCTCTTCTTCCGCGATCTCGAACTGGTTATAGAGAAGGAACTGACAGTCCAGAAGAAGTGTGGGAACGGATACGAGCACTTCTCTTCGGATCGGGTAAGAAAGAAAATCCGGAAGCTGTTTCGAAAGACGGGAAATCAGAAGCGCGCTGAAACAGTCATCTGAATCTATTATGGCAATCGTATGCTGCATGATCTGTATCCTCCTTCAACGGTGAAAGTAACACCATTGAAGCAGAAAAAAGTGTTTTTGGATTCGACAATTTTCGACAATTACGACGAAGATTGCGTGTTTTTAAGAAGAAATGCCGTGATCGCAGGGCCTGGAAAAGACAGTGAAAAAATAGTTCGAAAAACCTTCCGAAAATACCTTGCCAAGTGGTATATGCAGTGGTATCATTACTGAAAAATCAAATGAAATGCATCTCTTATCAAGAGTGACGGAGGGATCTGGCCCTATGAAGTCCGGCAACCGCGGTAAAGCAGCGGTGCCAAATCCAGCAGGTGTGACCTGAAAGATGAGGATTGATTATATGACACGTAAACCTTTCCTCTGGTCGTTTCAGGAGAGGTTTTTTTCATTTCTATTATGGAGGTCTTTAGTATGGACAGAAACAGACAGGGAAAATGGCTTTTTACATCGGAATCCGTTACGGAGGGACATCCGGATAAGATCTGTGACCAGATCTCGGATGCTGTACTGGACGCGATCCTTAAGGATGATCCGAAGGCGCGTGTTGCCTGTGAGACAACATGTACGACCGGTATGGTATTCGTCATGGGTGAGATCACGACGGAGGCGTATGTGGATATCCCGTCCATCGTACGTGAGACGGTCAAGGAGATCGGATATGACGGAAGTGATTCAGGCTTTGACTATAAGACCTGCGCGATCCTGACTTCGATCGATGAGCAGTCGCCGGATATTGCCCAGGGCGTCAATAAGTCGCTGGAAGCCAGAGAGCATACAGACGACAGCGAACTGGATACAGGTGCCGGTGACCAGGGTATGATGTTCGGATATGCCAATAACGATACGGAAGAGTTTATGCCGCTTCCGATCTCGCTGGCGCATAAGCTTACCCGCCGTCTGACGCAGGTCAGAAAAGAAGGCCTGGTGGATTTTCTCCGTCCGGACGGAAAGAGCCAGGTGACGATCGAGTATGACGGACGTACACCGAAGCGTATCGAGGCGGTCGTGATCTCGACACAGCATACTGCGGATGTGTCTTATGAAGAACTGGCTTCTAAGGTAAAAGAACTGGTAATTTTCCCGGTTCTCCCGAAGGAATATGTGGACGAGAACACCAAGATCTTCATCAATCCGACGGGCCGCTTCGTAGTCGGCGGTCCGCAGGGCGACAGCGGCCTGACGGGAAGAAAGATCATCGTGGATACATACGGCGGATATGCCCGTCACGGCGGTGGAGCTTTCTCCGGAAAGGATCCGACGAAGGTGGACCGTTCTGCCGCATACATGGCACGTTATATTGCGAAGAATATCGTCGCTTCCGGTATCGCGGACGAGTGTGAGATCCAGTTCGCGTATGCCATTGGTGTGGCACGTCCGGTTTCCGTGATGGTGGATACATTCGGATCAGGTAAGATCGAAGACGAGAAGATCACGGAGATCGTAAATGAAGTATTCGATCTTCGTCCGGCTGCCATTATCCGTGACCTGGATCTTCGCCGCCCGATCTATAAGGCGACGGCAGCATATGGCCATTTCGGAAGAAACGATGCCGGCTTCCCGTGGGAGAAGACGGATAAAGCAGAGATCTTGAAGGCAAAGGCCGGAATCTGAAAACTGTTCCGGCAACAGCATATAGGGGTGCCTGATGGAAGGGTTGTGCCTGGATCATTTTGTTACGGATGATATGCTCCGTTCATTCTCGAATATATTGGGAGTGAACGGGCATACTTATATGCCCATGTCCGAATGGAAAAAAGAGGCGACAACGGTCCTGGAAAAGGCGGTCAGAGCCACCGACTTTGCGACACCCTGTTACTTCTGCGCGTATAAAGATACACCGGCCTGTAATGAATACAGAAAGACGTTCGTTTCGGGGATCGTGCCGCGCTGGTTCGAAGAACAGATGGAGCAGGATCTGACGACGCTCTGTTTCTGGGATCCGGATCAGTCTAAACTTAGGATCTTTAAGACTTTCGAAGAGGCGATCTCTTCCGGGAAAGAGATCTGGGTGGCCGATGCATCGGCCGTGAAAGCAGAAGCGGCGATTGCGCATCGTATCCGCATTGCGACTTCGGGAAGAGACCTGGATAATGACTGTCTGGAACAGGTCCTGAAATGGTCTCAGATCGGTGAGAAGTTTAAACTTACAGAAGATCAGCTCGACGTGGTGCGGGCGGTCCTGAAGCAGAATTTCGTCGTGGTCGACGGCGGCCCGGGAACCGGAAAAACCACGATCCTGAAGATCATCTACCAGTATTACTGTCAGACCTATCCGGACAAAGTATATTGCTGTGCGCCGACGGGAAAAGCCGCGAAGCGAATGGCGGATCTGACGCATTCGCCGGCATCGACGATACACCGTCTTCTGGGTGCGGTGTACGACGAGGAATCGGAACAGACTGTCTTCACCTATACGAAGGAGAACCGTCATCCCGGAAGGGTATTCCTGATCGATGAAGCGAGCATGATCGATTCCGTAGTTTTTGCGTCGTTTCTGGACGCCGTCTCGAACGATGCGGTCATCATTCTCGTCGGAGATTCCCATCAGCTTCCTTCTGTCGGAGCCGGACGTGTTCTTGCTGATCTGATCGGTTCGAACAAAGTCTGTGTGTGCACGCTCGTCGAGAACTTCCGGCAGCTCCATGACAGCATGATCGTGAAGAATGCGTCTTTGATCCTTCATGGGGAAGATATGGAGTTCCCGGATGAAGATTCAGATATCCATTTCATCGAGGCCGGTGCCAAGGAGATCCCGCAGAAGATCGAGGAATGGATCCGGGAGCAGAATCCGGAGTTCTACATAGATAAGTGGAAAGATCTGGCGATACTGTGCCCGAAGAGGAGAGGCCCTGTCAGTACGGATGTGATCAATTCTGACCTTCAGAAACAGTGCTCGGCCCGCAATGGCACGACGCCGATGCCGCTTCGAGGCGGACAGGATGAGAAGATCAAGTTCGCCAGAAATGACCGGGTGATCCAGGTGAAGAATGATTACCGGCTCTTCACCACCAATCCGGACGGGTCGGAAAACTATGGCATTTTCAACGGTGATATCGGATATATCAAGACGGTGATCCCCTTCTCGGAATTCCCGATGGAAGTGTTCTTCGATGACGGCAGGAAAGTGACGTATCCGGCGGAGAGTGCCGGAGATGTGGAACTGGCGTATGCGCTTACTGTCCATAAAGCCCAGGGCGGCGAGTGGAAGAAAGTCCTTCTGGTCCTTCCGCCGGAGCGAGGCCCGATCTTTAACCGAAACCTTCTCTATACTGCTGTCACAAGAGCGAAAGAAGAACTCTGGATCTTAGGTGACCGTGATACGATCCGGTACATGATCCGATCCCGCTATGCGGACCGGAGAAGGACGGCACTTCGTGTCTTCCTTCAGAGCCTGTAAGACTATGGTCGGCGGAAGTATCCGACATTGGCCGAAGATCGCAGTGCACTTCCTGTTTCCGGATGTGTGTATGCTCTGCGGCCGTCTGCTGTCGCCGGGAGATAACTGCAGCGAAGAGACGAAGGGACTTCTGATCTGCTCGCAGTGCCTCTGCAGAATCGTGCCACGTCATGGAGACGAACGGATCTTCCCGTGTCTGTCGGATCCCTACGAAGGGGATCCGATCCCTGACTTTGCCGTGTGGGCCCTTCTTCACTATGAGATGCCTGTCACGGTGCTCCTTCGGAATCTTAAGTTCCATTCGTGGAGATATGCCGGGAAACTTCTGGGGAATCTGATCGCCAGAGAATTCCCGAAAGATCTTCCGGCGAAGTGGGATGCGGTGATTCCGGTTCCTCTTTCGGAGAAAAGGATGCGGCAAAGGGGATATAACCAGGCGAGTGTTCTGGCGGAAGACCTGGCAAAGACTCTGGACGTGCCGCTTCTGGAAGAGACGTTGATCCGGACACGGCATACCCATCAGCAGAGCCGCTATACTGATCCCGTATCCCGAAACGAAAACGTGAAAGGTGCTTTTGCTGTATCCGAGAAATGGGATATTCAGGGCTGGAACATACTTGTGGTCGACGATATCTTGACCACCGGGGCGACGCTTCACGAAGCGGCGAAGGTGCTCTATGAGGCCGGTGCCGCCCGTGTTATGGGTGTGGTTGCGGCCACTCACCGCGAGAAGAATTCCGGGAAGGGGAAGACCCCGGCTCAATAGCGGATGGGAAACGATATCGGAACGCCTTCGAAATGTTACAGTTTGGTAATGGATTTTTCTTTCCTTTTGGTAGGTATACTGGTATAATAAAGACAACCTAAAGCTGATGCTCATGTTTTTGAACCTTCATGACGTAATCGGGAATCCGGTGTCGGAGCAGAGACGATCAAGCCTTACCGCTCATCGAAAGATAAGCGCTCCCGAGAGGAAGATCTTAGACTGCCGCAGGATACCCACCTGGCTTGTAGCTAGGTGTCAAAAGTGAGTAGCGGTTTTGGGCTTTTATATTGTGCGGAAACGGAAAGTAAGATGGGCCTTTGGAAAGACGCGAAACAGATTGCCAAGCGTGACCCTGCGGCGCGGGGTGTACTTTCGGTTATTCTTCTTTACCCCGGATTCCATGCTCTTGTTTTTCACCGAGTCAGTCATTTCTTCTATAAGATCCATCTGTACGGTCTTGCCCGCTGGAATTCCCAGTTCGGAAGGACCTGTACGGGAATCGAGATCCATCCCGGTGCGAAGATCGGTCAGGGACTTTTCATCGACCACGGGATGGGGATCGTCGTCGGCGAGACTGCGGAGATCGGTGATAACTGTACGATCTACCATGGTGTGACGCTCGGTGGTACCGGCCATGGTAAAGGGAAGCGTCATCCGACACTCGGCAACGATGTGCTGATCGGTGCCGGCGCGAAGATACTTGGCCCTGTCACGATCGGTGACAATGCCCGTATCGGTGCCAATGCCGTCGTACTGCACGACGTGCCCGCGGAAGCCACGGTAGTCGGTGTTCCCGGAAAGGTCGTCCGCATGCAGGGACAGCCTGTCAATCACGCGGATGAACTGGACCATCCGACAGTGGAAGATCCACTCGAATCAGAGATCCGTCGTCTCACCCGTCATGTGGAAGCGCTGGAAGCCGCTGTGAAGCACCAGCACCCGGAAACGGAACTTCCCGAAGATACGGCCGACGACTATGTCATATAGGAGCAGTAACATGAAGATTTTTAACACACTGACAAGAATGAAAGAAGAGTTCGTACCGATGGAAGAAGGCAAGGTCAAGCTGTATGCCTGCGGTCCGACGGTCTATAACTTCTTCCATCTCGGCAATGCCCGCCCGTTCGTTACCTTCGATACGCTGCGCCGCTATCTGGAGTACAGAGGTTACGAAGTGACGTTCTGCCAGAACTTCACGGATATCGACGATAAGATGATCAACAAGGCGAATGAAGAGGGTACCACGGTCAAGGAGATCGCGGACCGTTACATTGCAGAGTACTATAAAGATGCCGATGCGCTCGGGATCAAGCGCCCGACGTACCAGCCGAGAGCGACCGAGACGATGGATGAGATCATCGCTCTGATCTCTGACCTGATGGAGAAGGGATATGCCTATGTGATCGAGGGCGACGGCGTGTACTACGATGTGCCGAAGTTCAAAGAATACGGCAAGCTTTCCCACTATAATCTCGAGGATCTCGTGGCCGGTGCCGGTGAGCGCGGTGCTTCCTTCGAAGGAAAGAAGAATCCGGCTGACTTTGCGCTGTGGAAGTTTAAGAAAGAGGGCGAACCTTTCTGGCCGTCCCCGTGGGGCGAGGGCCGTCCGGGCTGGCACATCGAGTGCTCGGCCATGAACAGAAAGTATCTCGGAAAGACCATCGATATCCATGGCGGCGGACAGGATCTGATCTTCCCGCACCATGAGAACGAGATCGCCCAGAGCGAAGCGGCTAATGGCTGCCCCTTCGCACACTACTGGATGCACAACGCTTTCGTAAATGTGGATAACGAGAAGATGAGCAAGTCTCTCGGTAATTCCTTTACGGTACGTGACATCGTGAAGAAGTTCCCGTATGAGGTCATCCGCTTCTTCATCCTGTCCGGCCACTACAGAATGCCGATCAATTTCTCGGATGAACTTCTGAAGTCGGCGCAGAATGGTCTCGAGCGTATCGCCACGGCTGTCGAAACATCTGACTTTATCTTAAGCCATGAAGCAGAAGCCGGTCTTACCGCGAATGCCGGTGCGGAAGAAGAACTGGCCGGTGCGGTTTCCGAAGCGAAGGAAACTTTCATCGCAAGAATGGACGATGACATGAATACCGCGGACGCGATCACGGCGATCTATGAACTGGTGCGTGTCCTGAATACCCACCTGACTGCGAAGGATGTTTCCGCCTCCGGGATCAAGGCAGCGGCGGACCGGATCTGCGAGCTGATGAATGTCCTGGGTCTGGATGTCCGTGCGATCCTCAATAAGGACAGCGGCATTCCGTCTGAGGTCATGGATCTCGTGAACCAGCGTGTGGAAGCGAAGAAGAATAAGGATTTTGCAAAGGCGGATGCACTCCGTGACCAGGTATCCGAGATGGGATACCAGATCAAGGATACGCCGCAGGGACCGCAGGTGACGAAGAAATGATGATTCCGATCCCGCCAGAGGATATTCGTGAGGTACCGACTTCGGTACTGGCCTATGTTGGAGATGCCGTGTACGAACTGTATATCCGTATGCATATCGTATCGCGCATCGGCGGACAGTCCGGAGTGCTGCATAAGAAAGCCGTGAAGTATGTCAGTGCGACATCTCAGGCGCATGCGGTCCGGGTGCTGTATGATGAACTTACGGAAGAAGAACAGTCTGTATTCCGTAGAGGGAAGAACGGGCATCAGGGAAGCATGGCGAAGAATGCGAGCCCGGCGGACTATAAATATGCGACAGGTCTGGAGACGCTGATCGGCTATCTGTATCTGTCCGGAAACGAAGAACGAATGGAAGAACTCATCCGGCGGATCATCACGATCGTGGAAGAGACAAAGCAGGGAGAATGATATGAGACCAGGTATGCCGGGACCGAAAGGACCGAGACAAAACAAAAACGAGTGGGTCAAGCCGAAGGGGATGCCGAAGGATAAGGTCCCTTCTGCAGGTGAGTTCCTGAGAAGAAGAGCCGAAGCAGAGGAGAAGACGCCTACGGATGACCGTATTGAGGGCAGAAATCCAGTCCTGGAAGCGATGCGTGCCGGGCGGACTTTCAATAAGCTCTATGTGGCGGCAAGACAGGAGAATGCACGTCCGGACCCGACCATGGCCAGGATCATCAATATGGCGAAAGAACTTCATATCCCGATCATGGAAGTTCCGAAAGCGAATCTCGATGATATGTCCCAGACACATAACCACCAGGGCGTGATCGCGCAGGTGGCCAGCCACGAATATGTCGAGATCGATGAGATGCTGCGCCGCGCCGAAGAAAAGGGAGAAGCGCCGCTCCTTCTTCTGCTTGACGAACTGAAGGATGCCTATAACCTGGGGTCGATCCTCCGTATCGCTGATGCGGCAGGGGTACACGGTGTCATTATTCCGCAGCACCGTTCGATCGGACTGGATTCCATGGTAGCGAAGGCGTCCGCCGGTGCCATCGAGTATGTCCCGGTGGCAAGAGTGACGAATCTGTCCCGTACGATCCTCGAACTAAAGGAGAAAGGATTCTGGATCGCGGGAACGGATGCAGAAGGTACGAATCAGTATTACGACGATGTCTGGTCCGGACCGATGGCGATCGTGATCGGATCGGAAGGCGAAGGCATGAGCAAGAATATCAAGGACAAGTGTGATTTCCTGCTGTCGATCCCCATGGCAGGTTCCGTCAACAGCTTAAATGCGGCTGTGGCCGCCGGAATCGTGGTTTTCGAAGCGGTAAAGCAGAGGAGAAAGGGCGAAGCATGATGGTATTCCCGCGTAAAACAAGACACTTCTTACGAAACCGTATCGTGTCGTGCGGGGTCGTTCTGTGCCTTTTGGCAGGGCTTCTTTCATCCTGTTCGCGCGGAAGCTTCTCGAAGAAGAAGATTGACGTGCCGGAGATGGCCAGACTTCTGGTGGACTCCCTTCAGGATATCAACGGAGCCGAGCTTTTCTTTGGGAAGATCCCGGAAGAGCAGCGGGACGGTCTGACATTCTCGGAGTATTACGAGTATATCTCCGTGCTGTCGGAGATGATGCCGTCCGGAAGTAGCGTCACGTCCTTCGAGATCGTGGAAGGACAGGAAAAAGAAGATCTTCTTTCTTCCATGCTGATCAGTAATTCCGAGGAATATGACGGTATGATCCGAAGCAGTATTCCGATCCGGGTGGAGACGACAGGTAAGAGAGCATCGGGTACGCCTCTTTACTTCTATCTGCAGACGAATGCGGACGGGGAGGTCTACCTGAACCACGAATGGATCCGCAGCTGTATCGATCTGTATGCTTTTTCGGTCCATTATTTCGAGGCGTATGCCAATAAGAACCTGACGGATGTGATCGATCTTCTCCCTTATACGAAGACGCCGGAACCGCTTCCGCAGTCGAGGGATGTACTGAAGGCCAAGGCCAAGGAAATGATCCGTTTCTATACGCATAACGTGAAGTCCACTTCGGAGTATGAGATGATCTCCATCGATGCGACGAACCTGAATTATCTACAGCCGGAAGTGCTCGATACACAGTTCCATACCACGACGCGGAATGTACTGTTCCGAAGCGACGATAACGGTGAGATCTCCGTATGGGATTCGATCCAGAATGAGCTGAAGACGGTTGACCTGTATCTGTATTACAACGGGATCCGGACGGTGCGTATCGGCGAGCATGCGGCGCCGTCCCAGCTGGCGAATCTGTTCGGAACGCCGATCACGATCTCCTGCGGTCCGGTGGTGGAAGTGAAGCCGAACGGAGATGAGATGCGGAATATTCTTATACGCTATGACGGATTCGTCATTACGGTATACGGTACTTACCAGAATGAAGAAGAGTGGGACGGCCGGTATATGCGTTTCCGGATCTGGGATTCTTCGAAGGCCAGGATCGGGACGGAGATGGATGTGATGGATTCTTCCTGGGATATCCTGATGCGGTATCCGTTCGCGGATGAGACCGGATTCGTTCTCGAGATCGAGTCCGACGGTGAAGTCTATGTACTTGAGGTCGATCTGGACCGTGTGAAGGCGAATGCCGACGGAAGCTATCCGGTAAGCCAGATCGTGCTGGAGTGGAAGAAGAGTTAAGACCCATAGGGTTTATGCTATTATATGAAGAAGCGATATAAAGAAGGGGACAACTATGAAAAAGATACTGATCATCGAGGATAACACGGAAATCAACCACCTGATGGCGGATGCGCTGAAAAGGGCAGGTTATGAGTGCACGCAGGCTTTCTCGGGAACCGAGGCGCTTCTTTACTATGAGAAGGATAACTACGATCTGGTCTTGATGGACATGATGCTCCCGGGTCTTTGCGGCGATGAGCTCTTCCCGAAGATGAAGGCGATCAAGAATGTGCCGGTGATCGTGGTCTCGGCTAAGGATGAGATGGATACGAAAGTGCAGATGCTTACATCCGGTGCGGAAGACTATATCACGAAGCCTTTCGAGATCCCGGAACTGCTGGCCCGTGTAGCGGTACAGATCCGTCGGGGAAATCCTTCCGCTTCGGAGAGTGAAGGAGGACAACTGACGTATAAGGAACTGACACTGGATGAGAGTTCTTTTACCGTGTCGGTCAATGACAATGAGGTCCAGCTGACGAAGAGAGAATTCCAGATCCTGGCACTTCTGGTGTCGCATCCGAAGAGAGTGTTCACGAAGCAGGACATTTACGACTGTGCCTGGAATGAGATCTATATCGGAGAAGATAAGACAATCAATGTCCACATCAGTAATATAAGAAAGAAGTTAAAGGAATTTACCGATACCGAGTTTATCGAGACGGTATGGGGTATCGGTTACAAACTGGCGAAATAAGGAGAGTGATCCAGAGTATGAGCCTGATTCTTACGACAGACAATATTACGAAGAAATTCGGCAGTAAGATCGCCGTAAACAATGTGTCGATCCATGTGGAGCGGGGCGAAGTGTACGGCCTGATCGGAAGAAACGGTGCCGGTAAGACGACACTTCTGAAGATGCTGGCGAACCTGACAGTCCCGACGTCCGGCAGGTATTCCCTGATCGGAGCAAACGGGGAGAGCCAGGCGCAGATGATGCCAAGGGTCGGTGTACTGATCGAAGAACCCGGTGTGTTCCAGAATCTTTCCGCGCTCCAGAATCTGAAGGCGAAAGCGATCGCCTTCGGGGTGAAAGACGAAAAGTATCTTACGGATCTTCTGGATTTCGTGGGTCTGGGATATGTGGGAAAGAAATCTGTCAAGAATTTCTCCCTCGGCATGAAGCAGCGCCTGGGTATTGCGCTGGCGCTGGTGAATTCGCCGGAGATCCTTCTTCTCGACGAGCCGATCAACGGCCTGGACCCGCAGGGTATCGCAGAGGTGCGTACGCTGATCCACCGTCTTGTAACGGAAAGAAAGCTTACGATCATCTTAAGCAGCCATATCCTGGATGAACTTGCGAAGGTGGCGAACCGGTACGGCATTATCCACGACGGTGTTCTTCTCGATGAAGCGACCAACGAAGAACTGGCATCCCGCTGTAAGCCTGTACTGTGGTTCAAGACGAGTGACCCGGAGAAGACGAAGACGCTTCTGGGATCGATGGGCATCACCCAGTATGAATATGTGGAAGACCATTTCGAGATCCATGAGAGAGTGGATGAGGGAGGAAGTATCTCCATGGCACTGGCCAAGGAAGATGTCCAGACCCTCGAGATGAGAAAAGAAGGCCAGTCTCTCGAAGAGTATTACTTCCAGCTGACAGGAGGTGCTCCGAATGTTTAATGTATTACGTATGCATATGTACCGTGTTTCGCGGTCCGTTTCCACCTATGTTCTGGCCGGCCTGATGATCCTGTTCCTTTTTCTTTCATTCGGTCTGGCGTTCCTGATCTTCGAAGATCCGCTGAGTATCGGTCTTGCTGACGCTTTCAAGGATATCTATGGCGGGGGCACAGTTTCTCCTTCTGTCATGCATCGGTTCTTCATCCAGTCGAACGATGCGGTGATCATCCTTCTGACGATCTTCGGCGTCCTTCTGACGCATAGTGATTTTTCGAAAGGATTTGCCAAGAATACCTATACGATGTTCGAAAGAAAGTCGAAGTTCGTTCTGGCGAAGTGGGGCGCACTTGTCTCCTGTGTGACGGTCACCTATGTGACGCTCACGGCTTTAGGTCTCGGACTGAGTGCACTTCTCCGGTCTTTCGAACCCGTCGGATGGGATGAATATCTCAAGGGATGGATCGTCGTATATCTCTGTCTGGTATCGATGCTGACGCTGGTGTTCATGATCACGTCTCTTTTTAAGAGCCCGGTCGGCGGCATGGTGATCGGACTTGTCCTTGCCACCGGTGTATTCCAGACTCTGGAGAGTCTTCTGGATCTTCTGATCGCGAAGCTGAGCGGTGCCGATATGGATGCCGCACTGTCCGGCATGATGGGGATCGACACCGGTGAGAAGATCTTCCGTATCTCCGACTACTGTCTGGATAATGTTTATCTTTCTTATAAATCTAGTATGGGGACGGCGGATACGGTGCGTACCATCGTGGTTGCCCTGGTCTATATGGCGCTGGCTTTAGGACTTACGATGCTCTTATCTGAGAAGAAGGATGTCCGGGTCTGACGCCCATTCTTCGCCAAAAGAACTGAAATCAGGCGCCCTGGAGGTTTTCTCCGGGGCGCTTAATCTTTTCTTAACTTTTTCTTTTCGAATATTAAACTTCTCCTTGGCGATTGATTAGGATTTGTTTTCTAGAATGAACCTGTAAACACAAGGAGGAGCAAAACATGGATTACATTTTAACGACTCATGAACTGACCAAAACGTATGGCAAGTACAACGCGGCCAATGAAGTATCCATTCACGTCCAGCGCGGCGGAATCTATGGCCTGATCGGAAGAAACGGTGCAGGTAAGACCACATTGATGAAAATGATCGGCGGACTTTCCCGTCCGACTTCCGGACACTTCGAGATCCACGGTAAGAACGGGGAGACCACAGAGCAGATGATGCCAAAGGTCGGTATCCTGATCGAAGCCCCCGGCCTGTATCCGAATATGACGGCGATGCAGAACCTGACCACGAAGGCAATCGCGCTGGGGATCCACGATAAGAAATATCTGCAGGGCCTTCTCGAAGAAGTCGGACTTGCGGATACCGGCAAGAAGAAAGCGAAGCAGTTCTCACTCGGTATGAAGCAGCGTCTGGGCATCGCGATGGCACTTGTGAATCAGCCGGAGCTCCTGATCCTCGACGAGCCGATCAACGGACTGGACCCGCAGGGTATCGCGGAAATGAGAGCGATCCTCCACCACCTTTGCCATGACCGTGGCATCACGATCCTGATCAGCAGCCACATTCTGGATGAACTCTCGAAGGTGGCCACACAATATGGAATCATCCACGAAGGAAAGCTTCTGGAAGAAGAAACGAAAGAAGAACTGTTCAGCAAGTGCTGTGAGAGACTGGAACTCCGTACCAGCGATATCGGAAAGACACTGCAGGTCCTCGGGCTCATGGGATTCTCGAAGATGGAAGTCAAGGACGATGCCATCAATATCTATGAACGGATCAATGAGAGCGGCGCGATCACCGTAGCACTGGCGAAGGAGAACATCCAGACCAATGAGATCGCAGTTAAGAGTGAAGCACTTGAAGATTATTACTTCCAGCTGACAGGAGGAAAAGAAAATGTTTAATTTGATCAAGATGAATCTGTACCGCATGACACATGCGGTATCTACCTGGGTAATCGCTATCGTGACCGTGCTGTATGCATTCCTTCAGTTCGGCGCACTCAAGCTCATGATGGATGACCCGCTGCACATGTTTGACGGAGGTGCCGTTTCGATTCTGGGAATGGATAATGTGACAGGCATCGATACCGTTACAAATTTCCTCCAGAACTCTAATGTCCTCATCATCTTCGCTGTCTTCGTCGTGATCTTCGCCAATGCGGAGCAGAAGTGCGGATTCGACAAGAACATCATCGGAATCACACAGTACAGATGGAAGCACACAGTCGCCAGATGGCTCTCCGCCGTGATCGGTGTTACGGCTCTTATCCTGCTCGGTTACGGGATCATGTTCGGCTTGTCTGCTCTCTTCATCAATCACTTCACACTCGGAAGTGTCGCAGCGATTGCAAGATCCTTCGGACTGATGTATATGGGCATGGTTGCCTTCTCCGCAGTGTTCTTCTTCTTTACCACACTCTTTAAGAGCTCTGCCGGCGGCATCGTTGCCTCCCTGGTGATCTCTCTGGGTATCCTGAATCTGATCGAGAAGCTTCTGGACCTTCTTACCAAGAAGTTCATCTCCAACCCGAGATTCCTTCCGTCTGACTTCTTCTTCGATAATGCGTACATGACATTCGATCATGCCGGAGCCGGCACCAAGGCCATCCTCGGTTTCGTAGCCATCTGTGCGGTATACGCCATCGTCTCTATGGGTGCGAGCATGCTCCTGCAGCAGAGAAGAGACGTGAAATAATTACACAGCATGACCTTTCGTAACATAATACCCTCTTAACAAGGAAATAGAACTCGGCCCTGATGAAGCGCCGGTGTTCTATTTTCTTTTCCATACAAAATAGTAAATGATATAATAAGACACGCGGGCGTCCGTGTGAAACAGCAAAGAAGGAGCATAAAGTGGAAGAGTATATTCTGGAAACGGATAATATCACGAAGAAGTACGGTGCCATCATCGCAGTCGATCATGTCTCGATCCATCTGAAAAGAGGCGAGATCTATGGCCTGATCGGCAGAAACGGTGCCGGCAAGACAACGCTTCTGAAGATGCTGGCGGGACTGGCGAAACCGACCGAAGGAAGTTACCGGATATTCGGTGAGTCCGAGAAGAAAACGGCGAAGCTTCGTGACCGGATTGGAGTCCTGGTCGAGAGCCCGGGGCTGATCCCGAATATCAGCGCCATGGAGAATATGAAACTCCAAGCCCTGATGCTGGGCATGAACGACGAAGCTTTTCTACAGGAATTACTACACGATGTCGGACTTGGGAACACAGGGAAACTGGCCGTGCGGAAGTTCTCCATGGGTATGAAACAGCGCCTGGGTATCGCCATCGCACTGGTCGGACATCCGGATCTTCTTCTGCTGGACGAACCGATCAACGGACTGGATCCACAGGGTATCGTCGAGATCCGTGAACTGATCGAGCGCCTGAGTAAAGAGAGACATATCACGATCATGATCTCTTCCCATATTCTCGAGGAGCTGTCCAAGATCGCGACAAGATACGGCATCATCCATCACGGACAGATCATAGATGAGTTTACGCATCAGGAACTGCTCCGTCGCTGCAGTGAGCGGATCGAGCTCCGTCCGAGTGATGCGACCCGTGCCGTTACGGTGATCGAAGGCATGGGGATCCGGGATTTTAAGGTGCTCGATAACAGCATCATCCAGATCTTCGAACGTCTCGATGACAGTGGGGAGATCGTCCTGGAACTGGCGAAGAATAACATTAAGACACTGAACATCGCAGTGAAGAACGAAGCACTCGAGGATTATTATCTGTCGATCACGGGTGGCGCAGATGTCGCCCGTCGGGCGTAAGGAAAGGAAAAGGGGATATGATTTTCTGGGCTATCGGAGCAACCATACTGGCTATCGCTCTCTTTATAGCATTCATCCGGTACCGTAACCAGATCCGGAAGAACTGCCGCCAGCTGGAAGTGATGAACCGCCATGCCTCGAACCAGAGGCTGACTTCCGAGGTGCCGTATAAGGAAGTAAACGAATTAGTACTTCTGATCAATGAACTCTGTAACCGTTATCAGGAAGAGGGCATCATCATGGAGAGAAACGAGAATGCCCTAAAGGAAGCCGTCGCCAATCTGTCCCACGATATCCGTACACCGCTTACCTCACTCGACGGCTACGTCCAGCTACTGGTCATGTCCGATTCCGCGGAGGAGAAGGAACACTATCTGCAGATCATCAAGAACCGTATCGAGAGCCTGAAGGAACTCCTTGAGGAACTCTTCACCTATACGAAGATGCAGGATCAGAACTATGAACTGTCTACGGTGCCGATGGACGGCCGGCAGTGTATCTGTGAGACCGTACTGTCTTTCTATGAGGATTTCGAGAAGAGAGGCCTGTCACCGGAGGTGAACTTCTGCGAAGAGGATCTCATGATCAAGGGCAACGAGGTGGCGCTGCGCCGGGTGGTCCAGAATCTGGTGAAGAATGCGCTGGAACACGGGAAGAACCGTCTCGGCATGACGCTGGAAAAGTCGGAAGGAAATCTGCGGTTTACCTGCTTTAACGACAAGAAACCGGAGGAGATCATCGATGTGGATAAGATCTTCACGCGGTTCTACAAGGGAGATAAAGCGAGGACTTCGACCTCGACAGGTCTGGGACTCGCTATTGCGAAGGGCCTGGTCGACCGTATGAACGGAACGATCAGGGCAGACGTGGAGAACGAGATCTTCCGTGTCGATGTCCGGATCCCGCTATATGATCCGAATCGTCCGGAGCCGGTTGCTGAGAAAAAGCCTTCTGAGAAGAAGTCTTCGGAGAAACGTTCGAAGGAAAAACTGAAGAATATTTCTAAAGACCATTGACAACGAAGAATCTTCGGACTAAAATACATCATGCTGTGCAAGCTGCAACGAATATTTGCGCCCGTAGCTCAACTGGATAGAGTGTCTGACTACGGATCAGAAGGTTGTGGATTCGATCTCTGCCGGGCGCGCCAGATTAGGACCGTTTCTTGAAGGAGACTTCGGAGACGGTCCTTTTTCCGCTTAGGGAAAGGCGGCAGACGGGAGCTTCGGGGAAGTACGACAGGGATGTTGGAAAAGATGATTGAAATACTGGATATTCTGTGATAAAATACCTGTTCGTGTGACTAGATTTTCATTTTATATATGGAGGATATATATATGGCATCGATCGAGAAAAAGGATAACAATATCGTAGTTATCTCATTAGAAGCATCCCAGGAAGAGTTTAAGGACGCGATGATGAAGTCCTTCAACAAGAATAAGAACCGTTTCCAGATCCCTGGTTTCCGTAAGGGTAAGGCACCGTTCAAGCTCGTTACCCAGTACTATGGCGAGGGCGTTCTTTATGATGATGCCATTGATTTTGTTGTAAATCCTGCTTACCAGGCTGCTGTGAAGGAGAATAACCTGGAGGTCGTTTCCCGTCCGGAACTGGATATCCAGGAGATCGGTCTGGATAAGGGCATGAAGTACACCGTTTCCGTAACCGTGAAGCCGGAAGTGGAACTCGGCCAGTACGAGGGTGTAGAAGCAGAGTACCGCTATATTGCTCCGACAGATGAGACGGTCGAGGCTGAGCTGAAGCGTCAGCAGGACAGAAACGGCCGTATGGTTCCGGTCGAGGGACGTGCGGTTGAAGATGGCGATACCGTTACCATCGACTACGAAGGTTTCGTTGACGGTGTGGCTTTCGAAGGCGGAAAGGCCGAGGGTCACAATCTGAAGATCGGTTCCAATTCCTTCATCCCGGGCTTCGAGGAGCAGCTCATCGGACATAACATCGACGAAGAGTTCCCGATCACAGTGACTTTCCCGGAGGACTATCACGCGGAGAACCTCAAGGGCAAGGAAGCGACATTCCAGATCAAGATCCACGACATCAAGGTCAAGGAACTTCCGGAGCTGGACGATGATTTCGCGAAGGATGTTTCCGAGTTCGATACTCTCGAAGAGTATAAGGCAGACATCCTGAAGACACAGACCGAGCAGGCGGAGAAGTCCGCTCAGGACCGTTTCGAGAACGAGGTGGTCAAGGTCGTAACCGAGAATGCGAAGGTAGACGTTCCGGACTGCATGGTCGAGACAGAGATCGACAGCATGATCGACGAGCAGAGCTACCGTATGAAATCCCAGGGCATCGAGCTGGAGATGTATCTGAAGTACATGGGCCAGACCATGGAGGAATACCGCGAGGGTATCCGCACGATGGCGGCTTCCCGTGTGAAGACTTCTCTGGTGCTCGAGGCTGTCGGTAAGGCGATGAACATCGAAGCCACCGATGCAGATGTCGAGGAAGAGGCAGAGAAGATCGCTGCACAGTATGGCATGAAGAAGGAAGATTTCATGGCCCGCATCAAGGACAACGATCAGTTCATCCGTGACAGCATCATCGGCAGAAAGACTGTAGACGCCCTTACTGAGAAGGCGGTTAAGGTCGAGCCGAAGGAGGAGCCGAAGGAGGAGCCGAAGGAAGAACCGAAGGAAGAGAAAGAAGCTTCTTCTGAGGAGTGATCCTTCCGATAGAAAAAGAATTCCGATGCCTCATTTGCGAAAAGCAGATGAGGCATTTTTCTACGTTCGCAAATTGAAAAGAATTAGTAACACAAAAATCGATATCCTCGATTGATTCATAAGTAGACTTCGGGTAACATGATATAAGAAAAGATATGCAGAACGGAATGGTTTCCAATCATGTTCTGTAGTGATAGAGGAGTTTGTATGGGTAAAGACGATAGGCTGGACTTTGATGGAATCATTCATTGCTCTTTCTGTGGAAAGGGTGAGAACGAGGTTTCCCGCATGCTTGCGGGTCCGCCGGGCATATATATCTGTAATGAATGCGTGATGATCTGTGAATCGATCCTTCAGGAGGATGAGGTTGGCTTTAAGCCGACGAAGTCCGGAAAGTCCACGCAGAAGGATCATCTGCCGACACCGGCAGAACTGAAGGCGGCGCTTGATGAGTATGTTATCGGTCAGGAGCAGGCGAAGAAGGCTCTGGCTGTTGCAGTATATAACCACTATAAGCGTGTCTTCTCCAAGTTCAATTCTACGGATGATATCGAACTTACGAAGAGTAATATCCTCCTGATTGGACCGACGGGCTGTGGGAAGACGCTTCTGGCCCAGACACTGGCCCGTGCGCTGAATGTTCCTTTCGCCATCGCGGATGCGACGACCCTGACAGAGGCCGGTTATGTGGGTGAGGATGTCGAGAACATTCTTCTGAAGCTTCTTCAGGCGGCAGACTATAATGTCGAGGCGGCCCAGAAGGGAATCGTCTATATCGATGAGATCGATAAGATCACCAAGAAGTCCGAGAATCCGTCGATCACCCGTGATGTAAGTGGTGAGGGCGTGCAGCAGGCCCTGCTTAAGATCCTGGAGAGTACCGTGGCGAATGTGCCTCCGCAAGGCGGAAGAAAGCATCCGCATCAGGAGTTCATCCAGATCGATACGACCAATATCCTCTTTATCTGCGGCGGTGCCTTCGATGGACTGGAGAAGATCATCGAGCAGCGTATCGGTAAGAAGAATTTCGGATTCGGTGCCGAGATCGTTTCCCAGCAGGAGAAGCAGGCTGGTGAGTGGCTCAGTGAGCTGGTGCCGCAGGATCTGATGAAGTACGGCCTGATCCCGGAGTTTATCGGACGTGTGCCGATCAACGTCACGCTCGACGGTCTGGATGAAGAGGCTCTGATCCGGATCCTTCGTGAGCCGAAGAATGCGCTGCTGAAGCAGTACTGGAAGATGCTGAAGATGGATGGTGTCGAGCTGGAGTTCGACGATGATGCTGTCGAAGCCATCGCGAAGAAAGCCATCGAGAGAAAGACCGGTGCGCGTGGCCTTCGTGCGATCCTGGAGGATCTGATGATGGACATCATGTACGAAGTGCCGTCTGAGCAGGACGCGGTCAAGTGTATCGTACATAAGGATTGTGTAACGGAAGGTGCCCGCCCTGAGCTGATCAAAGGTGCGAAACCGAAGAAGCAGAGAAGCAGCAGGGAGAAAGAAGAAAAGGGCGCTTGATTGAGGAAGGCGTATGGCGAAGAAACTAAGTCAGCTCATTGCTGAGGCAGAGAAGTTTCTTAAAGAATTTGACCAGGCTGAAGCAGGTTCCGGAAGCGGCGATCCACGCCGTCTTTCTGACCTGCTTTCTTATATGGAGAGATGGCTTCTGTATTTCCAGCATGAGCGGCTGATCCACCTGATCGTGACGGTGCTCTTCGCACTGGCCATGCTGATCGTATTCAGTGCTTTTGTCATCTCCGGAGCGCTGTATCTTCTGCCGCTTCTGGCGCTGATACTGGTGCTCCTCGTCCCTTATATCGTTCACTATTTTCACCTGGAAAACGGTGTGCAGAAACTATATACCCTAATTGATGAAATGCTAAAGCGGAAGGAGCAATGACTATGGCGAAGTATTACATTTGTCTCGATATCGGCGGCACGAAGGTGCTCGGCGTGATCTTTAACAGCAAGCGTGAGATCGTGTACCGGATCAAGAAGAAGACGAAGGCCGGCGGAGATGATTCGCAGAATATCGAGAATACGATCATTACGCTGGTGGAAGAACTGATCTCAGAGTTTAAGATCTCCATCAAGGATGTGGCGGCGATCGCGGCAGGCGCGCCGGGCGTCATCAATATCGAAAAGGGTGTCGTGCTTTTCTCACCGAATCTTCCCTGGAGACACTACGAGATCAAGAAGGCGATCGAGAAGAAGTTCAAGGTGCCGTTCTTTATCGGCAATGACGTAAATGTCGGAGTTTACGGCGAGTGGAAATACGGCGCGGCGAAGGGGCTTACGCAGGTCGTAGGCCTGTTCGTCGGAACAGGTATGGGCGCTGGTCTCATCGTAGACGGCAAGCTCTTCACCGGACATCTGGATAAGGGCGCGGAGTGTGGCCATATGGTCCTCGATCCGGAAGGACCGAAGTGCAATTGCGGACAGAGAGGATGCCTCGAGGCCTTCTCCAGTAAACAGGGCATCTCGGACTATATCCGTACCCAGGCCCAGAGAGGCAGAAACACGTCCATGGCGAAGGCCGTGTCAAAGGGCGTCTTCAAGAGTAAGGCGCTGAAGGCAGCCTACGATGAGGGAGATGAAGTGACACTGGAAGCGGTGGACCGTGCCTGCCATTATCTGGCGATCGGTGTTGGTAATCTCATCAACACATTCAGCCCGGAGATGGTCGTACTCGGTGGTGGTGTGATGGAAGCGATGGGCAGTGTGTTCCTGGAGAAAGTCCTGAAAGAAGTGGACCGCTACTGTATGCCCTCCATCCGTGATACCGTCACGATCAAGGCGGCGGCACTGGGCGATGACTCGATCCTCTATGGCGCGCTGGCCATGATCGACGACATGCTGAAGAAAGAAAAGGAAAAGGCATAAGGAATACGGAAGGAAAAGGGTTACTCTTCCTTCTTACCGTAACGGACCGATTGATACCGGGAGGTCAGTTCAGAGATGGATTGATCTCCCTTTTCTTTGAGTACGGATTCGATCTGCTTCGGGGAAGAGGACGACCTTATATCCGCTCCGGAATAGATGGCCTTCTGCACGGTGCGGTAGTACTTCTTTCTGACTTCTTTTTCTTCTCCGGATCCGAAATCTTTCTTCTCGTTTCGAAAGACATGGGATTTCTTCGGTGTGAGGTTCTCGATGATGTCTACGACGGATTCGTTCTCGACGACACGCTCCGTCTCCTCTGCCTGCCTGAACATCTTGATGAACAGACGGATGGCGGAAATTGTCAGATACACGACTACACATGCCAAAGCCATGATGATGACGACGACGATGATCTTCGTCAGGATCGTAGGTTCATATCCGTCGTCGCCTGATCCGATGAGGGAACTCAGGTCAGTTCCTTCTCCACCATAGTCTGTCTCGCCCAGGTCCTTAAAGGAAAGGAAATCGGCGATCTTATAGACGATGTATACGATCACCCGGATGATCTTCGTTATGATCCGGGTGAGACCTTCCGTCGGGAAGAAGAACAGGAGAAGAAGCGCGACGAATGTGCCTCCGAAAATGGTGGAGATCGTCATATAGTTCTGCTTCTTGATCTTCGAGACGGGCTGGGTCGGCGAGTGGAGATTATGGTAATAACGGTTGTCGAAGGTGTAGATCTGTCTTGCGATGAAATAAAGAAGAGCGATGATAACGGCGTGCGACAGGATGTATCCCGTGCATGACTCTGCTTTAAGGATGACGCACAAGATATAAAGGACGATCTGCAGGGTGAAGGAGGTAATGAACACGTCGTAGGTGACATGAGCGATCGTGGTCCGCATCCGCTGTTTCATGGAATAAATGAAAACGGCAAAACATGCGATCCCGAGAAAAACGGCACATACGGCTGCGAGGGACCCGCCCTGGAGATTCATGACCTGATACATGACATACACATAGACCGCCATACAGGAAACGTGAGCAAGCAGCATGGGGAGCAGCCGGATACGGAAGCGGCGGATAAAGACGAAGAGGATCGCCGGCACAAGTGTAGTCAGAATGTGTGCGTAGTCCAGTTCGAAGAGCTGCAGATACCACCGCATCACGACAGACAGAGACATGGTGGACAGACAGAATACGAACGACATCAGGATGTCGATGAAAAGGTTCACGCGGACGAACCGTGGTCGTTTTATCTTCGTCTCAGTCATGGCCCCACAACTCCCATCGAATAAGATTCTCAGACAGTTCCTGCTCAATGGCCGGTTTGGCACCTGTCTTGTAGTAAGGCAGCAGCCAGAACATGGAAGGACGGCGCTGTTTCAGCTGGCGGAGTGCACTTCGTACCGGTGTGTCCCAGCGGGGAGAAACGATCAGTGTACAGTCGTCTGCGCTGGTTCGTGAGATAGATGTCTCCAGTAGATCCGAAAAAGAGACGACACCTTTCTTACGGTCGATCCGGGCGAGAGATTCGCCGCAGAGCCTTATCTGCGACTGGGAAGAGGACATCTCGCAGGAAACGGGCATATCCGTAAGCACATCTTTACCGTTGGTGAATAGCGCGCAGGAGATGCCGGCCTGGATGAGGCGGATCATGTACGAGTAGACCATACTTATCGATTTCTCCAGAAGAGAATCGGATTTCTTCGCGTTATAGTACTCCAGGTTCAGGAAGATCGTGACCTGACGGGTGGAGGTCGACGCATTCTCGTTGACCATGAACTCTCCCGCGCGGGCAGTGGCCGTCCAGTTGATGGACTTCATCGGATCCCAGGACTGGTATTCACGGATTCCGGAGAAGGCGAACGGGTCGGTAAGGAGAGTCCTTCTCTGCTGGATATCACTGAAGGTGACGGAAAGAAGCGTCAGAAGTTCGCGGGTGTTGATGATCTCCGGAAGGATCGTGATCGTGGCCTGATTATCGAATTCGAGGTGGAACTTCTCAAGAAGGAGGAGATCCGAAGAGGAGACAATGACTCTTGCGAAGGAGAAATATCCTCTCTTCGTACAGCGCACCTTGATCCTTCGGGTATGGCGGGAGAACGGCTTCATGGTGAGCATGTCTTCCCGGTACAGGTAATCGGAAGCGGACGTATTCGTCATGTCAAGAAAGACCAGAGCAGTCGGCGCTTCGAATTTCAGAATGAGAAAAGGAAGAGGCATTTTCTTATTGTTCTGGGCCGTCTCGATGACTTCGATCACCTCGCCGAATTCGGCAACCGGCTTGGAAAACTGCACGTCTAAAGACAGGTCATCCATTCCGTGATGACGGTAGATGAGCAGTTCGACTCCGACGAGAACGCCCAGAAGGACAAGAAAAATAATGACTTCCATTAACGATCGAAATCCTCCGTAGGACAGGGCACATTGTTCAGGATTCCGGAGAGCACGGAGGCGGCATAGTCGTGCTGACTGATAAATCCGCCATCTTTCGAACTCATTCCGGAGGCATGCATGGACAGACGGTGAGCAAGGACCGGCACGGCCAGTTCTTTAAAATCGTCGGGAACGCAGTGGGTGCGGCCACGAAGGAAGGCCAGCGCACGGGCCGCGGCAACAAAGGCCAGAAGAGCACGTGGGCTGGCGCCGATACGGATCTCCGAAGAAGAACGCGTGGCTTCTACGAGATTCGTTGCATAATCATAGAGCAGATCCGATACGAATATGTCTTGTATCTGCTGCTGCATCGAAAGGATATCCATCGGAGTGGCGACAGGTTGCAGCGAAGAAAGCGGATCTTCTTTCGCGAAACGCTTCAGGATCGCGATGCTCTCTTCACGGGACGGGTAGTCCATGGACAGCATCAGCAGGAAGCGGTCCAGCTGGGCTTCCGGAAGCGGGAAGGTACCCTGGGATTCGATCGGGTTCTGAGTGGCGATGACCAGAAACGGCGGAGATAGCTTTCTGGTTTCGCCATCCACGGTGACCTGCTTCTCTTCCATACATTCCAAGAGCGCCGACTGGGTTCTTGCGGTCGCACGGTTGATCTCGTCAGCCAGAAGGATATTCGTGAAGAGCGGACCCTCGCGGAAGACGAACTGGTCGGCTTTCCTGTCGAAATAGTGGATGCCGGTCAGGTCGGAGGGGAGAAGGTCGATGGTGAACTGGACACGCTTGAAGTCCAGATTCAGTGACTGGGCCAGCGCTCTGGCCGTCTTGGTCTTACCGGTTCCCGGAACATCCTCAAGAAGGATGTGCCCGCCGACCAGAAGAGCGACCATGAGAAGCTCGATCTGTTTGTCTTTCCCGACGATGACCTTGCCAACGTTTTCGATGATACGTGAAATGACCTGATTTCCGCTTGTGCCTGTCGTGTTGTCCATAAAAACCTCCGAAAAACGACCAGTAAAGTATTCTTTTTCTTATTATATATACATTTGTCGGTTTTGTCAGTTGACACTTCTTCTTCCGAAATCTATTATAATAAGACCGATATTATGGACTAATTGTGTTGAAAAATCGGTATGAAACGTTTTAGGAGGGATCAATATGACAGATCAGTTGCGTCAGATCGGTGAACGTATCGCGGCACTTCGTGAGATCGAAGAGATCGATGTGAAGACGATGGCTGCAAGATGCGAAATGTCCGAAGAGGATTACATTCTTTATGAAGAAGGAAAGAAAGACTTTTCCGTCTCTTTTCTAAACAATGTAGCGGTGATCCTGGGCGTCGATATGGTCGATCTTATGGTCGGCGACTCGCCGAAACTCTCCATGGCCTGTGTCGTCCGCAAGGGCGAGGGATTTGAAATTGACCGCCGTGCGGCGTATAACTATAAACATTTAGCTTTTACATTTAGAAAAAAGATCGCGGAGCCGTTCTATGTAACGGTAGAACCGAATGATATCGAGAAGCCGACCCAGCATGCTCATGAGGGACAGGAATTCGATTATGTACTTGAAGGTTCGATGACTTTCTTCATCGGCGATATCGTCTATGAACTGAACGAAGGCGACAGCGTGTACTTCAATTCCGACCTGCCGCATGCTATGAAGGCAACAAACGGGAAGCCTTGTAAATTCCTGGCGATCGTAATGAAAGGGGATATTTGATCCGTGCCAATTTATGAAAAATTTGTGGGCCGCAACAGAGACGATTTTGTGACCCTCGATGATCTGCAGAAAAACTATAAAGTTACTTATCCGGAAAACTTCAATTTCGCCTATGACGTTATGGACGAGATCGCGGCCAAGAAGCCAAATGATCTGGCGATCTTGTGGGTCAGCAAGAATAATGAAGAGAAGCGATTTACTTTCGGTGATGTGAAGAAGTATTCCAACATGACCGCGAATTTCTTTAAGAGCCAGGGCATCAAAAAGGGCGACCGCGTTCTTCTGGTACTTAAGAGAGGATATCAGTTCTGGTTCTCGGTACTGGCCCTTCATAAGATCGGTGCCGTTACCGTTATGGCAACCAACCAGCTGATGGCGAAGGACTATGTCTATCGTGTCAACAGTGCACACATCAAGATGGCGGTCATCACCGGTGATGACGACTGCACCGAGCGATTCGATGAGGATATGGACCAGTACGATCACGAGGTCATCCGTTGCGTGACCTGGGGAAAGCAGAAGGAAGGCTGGATCGACTTCGATGCAGAAGTTGCGAAGATGAGTGACGAGTGGACCCGTCCGACCGGCGCCGATGATATTATGGCGACCGATCCGATGTTGATGTGCTTCTCTTCCGGTACGACAGGTTATCCGAAGATGGTTCTTCATGACCACACATTGCCGCTGGGCCATCTTTTCACAGGTGTATTCTGGCACCGTGTAGAAGAAGGAAAACTTCACTTCACCATCTCCGATACCGGCTGGATGAAGTGTATGTGGGGTAAATTCTATGGCCAGTGGTTCGGCGAAGCAGCCCTCTTCATCTACGATTTCGATAAGTTCCATGGCGCGGATATCCTGCAGAAGATCTGTGATTACAAGATCACGACATTCTGTGCTCCGCCGACCATGTACCGTTTCATGATCAAGGAAAGCTTCGAGGGTTATGATTTTTCTCACCTCAAGCATTGCTGCACGGCAGGTGAGGCCTTGAATCCGGAAGTGTATAACCAGTGGCTGAAGAATACAGGCTGTAAGATCTACGAAGGTTTCGGCCAGTCCGAAACATCTGTTGTCTGCGGCACCTACTTCCCGTGGGTGCTTCCGAGAACAGGTTCTATGGGTTATCCGGTACCGGGTTTCCACGTGGCTGTTGTGGATCCGGACGGAAATGAGTGCCCCACCGGTGTGACCGGCGAGATCTGCATCAGAACTTCCGAAGAATACGGCGGACGTCCGGTAGGTCTTCTCCTTCGTTATGAGGAAAACCCGGAAGCCATGGCGAAATCCTGGCATGACGGCCTGTATCACACAGGTGACACAGCCTATCGTGATGAGCTCGGCTTCCTGTGGTATGTCGGACGTGTGGATGACGTAATTAAGTCTTCCGGCTACCGTATCGGACCTTTCGAGGTAGAGAGCGCCCTGATGGAGCATCCGGCGGTCCTGGAGTGTGCCGTTACCGGTGTACCGGATCCGGTCAGAGGTTTTGCCGTTAAGGCGACCATCGTTCTGGCTAAGGGATACGAGCCTTCTGAAGAACTGACTAAGACACTTCAGAACCACGTAAAGAAGACCACGGCACCGTATAAGTATCCGCGTGTCGTCGAGTACGTTGATGAACTTCCGAAGACCACATCCGGCAAGATCAAGCGTGCGGATATTAGAAAGAAAGATATCGAAAAGCTGGAGGCAAAATAATGGGACGGACAGATAACATCAGTAAGGCTTTTGACCCGAAAGAGGCCGAGAGCAGACTTTATTCCGAATGGATGAATAAAGGCTATTTCAGACCTTCGGGCGACACGACGAAAGATTCTTTCTGTATCGTCATGCCGCCGCCGAATATCACGGGACAGCTCCATATGGGACATGCCCTGGATAATACACTTCAGGATATCCTTGTCCGTTATAAGAGAATGAAGGGCTTTGATACACTTTGGGTTCCGGGTACGGACCACGCATCGATTGCGACCGAAGCTAGGATCGTGGCGACGATGAAAGAAGAGGGCCTGACCAAGGACGACCTCGGAAGAGACAAATTCCTCGAACGTGCCTGGGAATGGAAGAAACAGTACGGCGGACGTATTGTTGAGCAGCTCAAGAAGATCGGTTCTTCCTGTGACTGGGATCACGAGCGCTTCACTATGGACGAAGGCTGTTCCGAAGCAGTAAAAGATGTATTTATCAAGTACTATAACGAAGGCTTGATCTACAGAGGCGAGCGCATCATCAACTGGTGCCCGAAATGCCTGACTTCGAT
>Ga0310691_10001891_pt1 | contig 29991 bp, 21 predicted proteins | sample 176DNAGHGlowgp2_FD_203887 | JGI IMG/M metagenome (GOLD analysis project Ga0310691, IMG submission 203887) | Sheep rumen microbial communities from Palmerston North, Manawatu-Wanganui, New Zealand - 1766 DNA GHGlow gp2 (v2) (version 2) | ecosystem: Host-associated > Mammals > Digestive system >... | reverse complement strand
CCTGAAGACCTATGCTGAGATCAAGGTGATCAGCGGGGCTACTGGTGTGCTGAGCGACGACTTCCGTGCCGAGGCCTTCCGTCTGAGTAGTGTGCTCAGTGGTGTGCAGCAGGATCGTCCGCGCTGGAAGCGTGCCGTGTCGAGTGTCAGCGGCGTGCTGGGTGAGGCTATCGGCAAGCTCTATGTCGAGAAATACTTCCCGGAGTCCAGCAAGAAGCGTATGCTCGAACTGGTACGCAACCTTCAGACGGCACTTGCACAGCGCATCGACGAGGCTACCTGGATGAGTGCGGAGACGAAGGCGCAGGCCAAGGACAAACTCGCCAACTTCATCGTGAAGATTGGCTATCCCGACAAGTGGAAGGACTACAGTGGGCTGCAGGTCTGTGACAGTCTCTCCCTCTATGAGAACATGGGCAACATCTCGGAGTTCTTCCTGCGCGACGAGCTGCAGCGCAAGGTGAACAAGCCTGTCGATAAGACAGAGTGGCTGATGACGCCCCAGACCATCAATGCCTACTATATGCCGACGACCAATGAGATCTGCTTCCCCGCAGCTATCCTGCAGCCGCCGTTCTTCGACCCGAATGCCGACGATGCGATGAACTATGGTGCCATCGGTGGCGTGATCGGACATGAGATGAGTCACGGCTTCGACGATCAGGGTTCGCAGTTTGACAAGACGGGTAACCAGCGCAACTGGTGGACAGAGGCTGACAAGAAGAACTACGACCAGCGCACGAAGGTGCTCGAAGAGGCTTTCGGGAAGTTTGAGGCTGTGCCGGGCAAGTTCATCAACGGCAAGCTGACGCTCGGTGAGAACATCGGTGACAACGGTGGCCTGAACATTGCCTTCCGTGCTTTCCAGAACGCCATGAAGGAGCACCCGCTGCAGAAGGCCGACGGCTTCACGCCCGAACAGCGCTTCTTCCTCAGCTGGGGTCGTGTGTGGGCTGGTAATGCACGTCCGGAATATACGGAGTATCTCATCACCGTCGATCCTCACTCACCCAACAAGGCGCGTGTGAACGCAGCCCTGCCGCATATCAATGCCTGGTACGACGCCTTCGGCATCAAGAAGGGCGACAAGCTCTTCATCCCGAAGAAACAGCGTGCACAGATATGGTAAGAAAAATAATCCCCGCCAACCGAGCGGGGATTACTTTTTATTTCCTGTAGTTCTTCAAACCTTGTTCGAGGAACTTGATGTATTCCGGAATATCCTCATCGTAAGCGCGACTGCCGGCCAAGGGCTTGCCCTCGTTGTCGAGCAGCACGTAGAACGGCTGGGCATTGGCACCGAACTTTACGCGCTGCAGGTAGCTCCACTTGTCGCCCACCGTGCGCAGCACATTCGTATGTCCGTTCTCCGTCACTTCCAGCGGTTCCGGCAGGGCCGTCTTGTCATCGACATAGAGCGAGATGAGTACATACTTGTCGTTCAGGATGTCGGCCACCTGACTGTCCGTCCATACGGCGGCTTCCATCTTGCGGCAGTTCACGCAGCCGAAGCCCGTGAAGTCGATGATGACGGGCTTGCCTGCTGCCTTGGCGGCTGCCATGCCGAGTTCGTAGTCCTTGTATTTGGCCTCGGTGGTGGTCTTCTGCAGGTTGAAGTCCTGCGTGTTCATCGGTGGTGCAAAGGCGGAGATAGCCTTCAGTGGTGCGCCCCAGAGTCCGGGAATCATATAGACGGTGAAGGCCAGCGAGGCCATCGCGAGGAAGAACTGCGGCACGTTCGTCCGATGCCCCTCGTCGTCGTGCGGGAATTTCAGCCAGCCTAGCAGGTAGCATCCCAGCAGTCCGAAGATGACAATCCAGAGCGAGAGGAACACTTCACGGTCGAGGATGTGCCAGCCGTAGGCGAGGTCGGCTACAGAGAGGAACTTCAGCGCGAAGGCCAGTTCGATGAAGCCGAGTGTCACCTTGATGACGTTCATCCAGCCACCCGACTTCGGGGCCGACTTCAGCAGCGACGGGAACATGGCGAAGAGCGTGAAGGGGATGGCCAGGGCGATGGCAAAGCCCAGCATGCCGATGGTGGGGGCCACGATGCTGCCTTGCGTGGAGACGGCTACAAGCAGGAATCCGATGATCGGACCTGTGCAGGAGAATGATACCAGCGCCAGCGTGAAGGCCATCAGGAAGATGGAGAGCAGACCTGTCGTATTGCCCGATTTCTCGTCGATCTTGTTCGACCACGACGATGGCAGTGTCAGTTCGAAGGCCCCGAAGAACGAGGCTGCGAAGACTATCAGCAACAGACAGAACAGGATGTTGAACACGGCATTGGTGGCCAGGGCGTTGAGGGCACTCGCACCGAAAAGCAGCGTCACCGCCAGGCCTAACAGCACGTAGATCACCACGATGCTCAGTCCGTAGGTCGTGGCCTCGCGGATGGCCTTGGCGCGGTCTTTGTTCCGTTTCAGGAAGAAAGAAACCGTCATCGGGATGATGGGCCACACGCAGGGAGTGAACAGGGCGATGAAGCCGCCCAGCAGTCCTTCGAAGAAGATGATCCACCACGACATACGCTCTGTGGGACCCGTATCTCCGTCATAGTGTTGCAGTTCCTTGATGACTGGCTGCCAGAGCTGCGACAGGTCTTGATGCCCTGCGACGGCAGTCGTGTCTGCATCGTTGCCAGCCTCTGCGACGGGCTTAGGGGTAGGTGCTGCCTCCTCCGCCTCAGGGCGTGGTGCCCGCTCTTCGTCCATACGCGGTGGCCGATGACCGTCTGGTCCATCATCCATGATGCCTGGGGGCATGGGTGGCCTGTCGTCCATCTCGTCGGGCCGGTGCCTGCGCATCCCTTCCGGACTCTTGCCGCTCTGTTTGAAATTGGCTTTCGACGGAGGCAGACAAGAATGGTCGTTGCAGGCTCCGTATTCCACGTAGCAGTCGATATTGTAGGTGGGTTTGGTGAAACGGATGCGCTGCACGAAGGTCACCGCCTTCTCAAACCATCGCACCTCCATCTCGAAGAGCTTGTCATATTGCTTGATTTCCTTGCCGCGTGCCTGTAGCCTGCCGATGGGTTCCGCACCCTCCATCTTTACGGCGTTGAAGGTGGCGGAGATAGGACCGCCGCTGCCCAGATCCGTCGAATAGACGTGCCAGCCAGCGTCGATAGTGGCCGTGAAAATCAGTTCCCCTTCACCCCGTTCCAACTCCTTCATCTCAGTGGAGAAGTGTACGGGTTTTACCATCTGCAGGCATGTGGCCAGCGTGATAAGACTGAATAGTAGTGTTGTCATTTCCCAAGGAATTTTGTGTTCAGATACTCGTTGAAGGCGTCTTTGTAGTTGTCGCCCACGGGCAGGTAGGTATCGGCATCCATGATCACGCGGTTCTTGTTCACCTCCTGTATCTTCTTCAGGTTGATGATATACGAGCGGTGGATGCGCATGAAGTAGTTCGGCAGGTATTCCTCCATCTTCTTCATTGAGAGGAGCGTGACGACGGGCTTCGGCTGGCTCTCCAGGTGAATCTTCAGATACTCGCTCATGCCCTCGATGTAGCGGATGTCGCTGATGGCCAGCTTCACGACCTTGTAGTCGGTCTTCACGAAGATGGTGTCGTCGTCAGAGGTGATAGGATTGTTCTGCTGGTGGTCTGTTCTCTCGCACCTCTCTTGCAGGCGGTTGGCGGCGCGGCGGAAGTCGTCGAGGCCGAAAGGCTTCAGCAGGTAATCGACGGCGTTCACCTTGAATCCCTCGACGGCGTATTCCGAATAGGCGGTGGTGAACACCACGAGCGGCGGTGCAGCCAGCGACTTCACGAAGTCCATGCCGTTCAGGTCGGGCATGTTGATGTCGCAGAAGATGGCGTCGATGGTCTCGCGGTTGAGTATCTCCTTGGCTTCCGTGGCACTCTGACATTCGCCCACAAGTTCCAGGAACGTTACTTTCTTGATGTATGCGGCGAGCTGCTGTAGTGCCAGGGGCTCGTCGTCGATAGCCAATACTTTGATCATAGCGGTAGTGTTAGTTTGACGGTATAGGTACTCTCCTCGTCCTTGATGTCGAGGGTATAGCGGTGGCCGTAGATCAGCTCCAGACGTTTCTTCACATTGGCCAGTCCGACGCCGCCGTGCTTGTCGTCTTCCTTCGGGATGCGGCTGTTGCAGCAGGTGAAGGTCAACTCTGACCTCTCACCACTTACCTCTATACGTATGTCGATAAACGAGGCCTGTCGGTAGCTGACGCCGTGCTTGAAGGCGTTCTCCACGAAGGTGATGAACATCAGTGGCGGAACCTCCTTGTTGGGCAGTTCCTTGGGCACATCGACGGTGATCTTTACCTTGTCGGTATAGCGCAGCTTCATCAGCTGGATATAGTTCTGCAGGAAGGCGATCTCCCTGTCGAGCGGCACGCCCTGCTTGTTGCCCTCGTAGAGCACGAAGCGCATCATCTTCGACAGTTCGAGGATGGTCTGCTTCGACTTCTCGGGGTCGATATCCACCAGTGCATGGATATTGTTCAGCGTGTTCATCAGGAAGTGGGGGTTGATCTGGTATTTCAGATACTCCAGCTGCTGTTCCAGGTTCTCCTTCTCGAGCTGTTCCAGTCGTTTGCGGTCGCCACGCTGCTTGAAGTATAGCTTGATGCCGATGTTCATGCCCATCATCAGCAGTAGGATGACGATGGCGATGATGTCGTGCTGCCCCATGAAGAGAGGGGCACGCTCGCCGTGACGACGGTCGCGTCGGTCTTCGAAACGGGGCCGCCTGCGCGGACGGTAGTCTTCGGGGTCATAGCGCCTGAGGCTGGCAGAGTCGGTGGCCTCCATCTCCTCAAGGGGCTCCATCGGTGGCTCGCCGAAGGCCTCTTCGCGGGGCAGGGGAGGGCGCTCTTCATCGTCCATCGGTCCGCCAGGTTCGCGCTCCGCCATCCTCTCGTGACGGAACTCACCGGGTGTCCTGAACTTCGGACGGTGGTTGCACTGATAGACCTGGAAGATGCTGACGATGACGATGCACATTCCCACATAGGCCCACTTGCGCTGCCGATAGACAAGGATCGGTGCCAGCAGGTGGTTGTGGATGAGGAAAACCATGAAGAAAGGGATGTACTCGCGCCACACCATCATCACCTCGCTCCAGTCGAAGCTGGTATTCTCGCTATAGGCCGTACGTATGCCCAGGCTCAGCACGGGCGCCATGAACAGCAGTAGCCACAGCGCCAGATAGATGATGGTCTCTTGCCGGTGTTCTTTCTTGAATGACACTTTCCCTATCTTCATTTAACTTTCAGTGTGCAAAAGTAGTTAAAATTAAAAAACGGGGCAAATTCTTTCAGTGAACGCCCCGTTTTATTCAGTTAAAACGGCCTTAGCGGATGACCTTGACGGTCTTGCCCTGCCGCTTGATGATGTAGATGCCCTTGCCTTTGCCCGACTCCGGCACGCTGCGCCCGTTGAGGTCGTAGATGCCTTCTGCCTCGCCGGTGACTTCAGCCTTCACATTGCTGATGGCGGTAGAGGCTGCGTTGGGCAGGATATTGGTCTTGTCGAAGTCCTGCGTGCCGCCGTTGAAGTTGATGGCGGCATCGGCCTTCACGCAGTAGTTGGCGGGACTGGTGATGCTGATCGTACCGTCCTGCTGGGTGAATATGCCCGTGTCCTCTTCTTCAGTGGGAGGCTCGTCCTTATACGACACCTGTATGCCGTCGTCGCCGGGACTGGTGATCTGCAGCGTGCCGCTCTCCATCAGGAAGTACTGGTTGCAGTTCAGCGCATCCTTCACGGCCGAGGGGATGATGATGGTGCAATTCTTCATCTCCACATACTCCTTCGACCAGATGCCGTTGGCTGTCTTTCCGTTTACGGTCAGCTTGCCCCTGCCCTTGAACTCCGTATGGCCCTTGCACATGAAGCAGCCCTTCCAGTCGCCGCCGGCCCCGTCGGTCAGCGTGTTCTCCGTATCGTTCTTCACGCTCACGTCGATGCGCTTGCCGTTCTGAATGTTGATGGCCGGTCCGCTGGGGTTGGTCAGTGTCAGGGCATTGAGCACCACAGTACACTTGTAGGAGCCTTCCAGATAGAATTCTCCGTCGGCTGACGTTCCGTTCAGGTAGTAGAGTATCTCACCCACGTTGACATCCACCGCGTCGCTCTGTACGAGCTTCACGTGCGAGCCGCTGCTGTTGTCGGTGACATAGCTCTTGATGTTGTCGGCAATAGCCACGGTGGCCGATGTCCCGTCGTAGGTAATCTCCACCGTGTTGTCGGCTACGGCAAAGGCCGAGCCCATGCTAGCAACTGCCAGTATCAGTGTAGCGAGTAGTTGCTTCATACGGGTTGCTTACTTGATGAGTGACTTGGCCTTGTCTGCAGCAGCGTCGATGGCGTCAGAAGCCTTGTCCTTGGCGGCATCCTTCATCTCGGTGGCCTTGTCCTTGGCAGCGTCCTTGGCGTCCTCGACAGCCTCGCTGGCCTTGTCCTGAGCAGCCTCGGTAGCGTCGCTGATGCCCCCGCCCAGTGATGCCAGACCGCTCACGATCTTGTCTGCCGGAGCTTCTGTCAGTGAGCTGATGGCCTTGTTCACAGCCTCGTTGTCACCCACGAACTCCTTGATCTTCTCTGCATTGTCCTTCAGGAAGGCCTGCACCTTCTCCACATATTCCTTGGCGGCTGCAGGGTCGCTGGTGATGAATGACACCACCTTCTCCTTCACCGACTCGATCACCTCCATGAGCTTGTTGGCGTCTTTGGCGTCGATCTGCTCTGTCAGGGCGTTGATAGTGGCGGCTGCCTCTTCCTCAGCGTTGATAGTGGCTACTGAGTCTGTGGTTTCTGCCTCAGCCTGTGTCTTGTTACCACAAGATGCGAAACCGATGGCAATCATGGCCATCACAGCGAATAATACTTTCTTCATAATGTTTAGAGTTTAATATGAGACGTTATCTCTTGTCTTGATTTCCGGCAACAAAATTACACCTTTTTTAAATAAGTTGGTACATATATTGTCTGATTTAAACTTTTTTTAGTAATTTTGCACCCACTTTTCAAGATAACAGTTCAATATGACAACATCGTTAACATTTAAGCCGAAGCTATTCTCGACCCTGAGAAGCTACGACCGTCGCCAGTTCACCACCGATCTGCTGGCGGGCATCATCGTCGGCATCGTGGCCCTTCCGCTGGCCATCGCCTTTGGCATCGCCTCAGGTGTCACGCCCGAGAAGGGCATCATCACCGCCATCGTGGCCGGACTGATCGTCTCGCTCTTCGGCGGGTCGAAGGTACAGATAGGTGGTCCTACGGGCGCGTTCATTATTATTATATATGGCATTATCCAGCAGTATGGCTTCGAGGGGCTGACGATAGCCACGCTCATGGCGGGTGTGTTCCTGATCATGTTCGGTATTCTCCATCTCGGCACCATCATCAAGTACATCCCCTATCCGATAGTGGTGGGCTTCACGTCGGGTATTGCCCTGACCATCTTCACCACGCAGATCAAGGATCTCTTCGGACTCTCCATGCAGAGCGTGCCCAGCGACTTCATCGAGAAGTGGATAGCCTATTTCGGGGCCTTCCCGACCATCGACGCGTGGAGCGCTGCCGTCGGCGTCGGCTCCGTGGTCGTCATCGCCCTCTGGCCTAAAGTGGCCCGCCACAGTGTGGCCGGCAAGCTGCCCGGCTCGCTGATTGCCATCATCCTGATGACCGTCGCCGCCCTGCTGCTCAAGCAGTATATGGGCGTGACCACGATCGAGACCATCGGCGACCGTTTCTCCATCTCCAACCAGCTGCCGGGTGCCCAGGTGCCTGAGCTCTCCTGGGAGGTCGTCAAGGGGCTTGTCTCGCCTGCCATCACCATCGCCATCCTCGGTGCCATCGAGTCGCTGCTCTCGGCCACTGTCGCCGACGGTGTCATCGGCGACCATCACGACTCCAATACGGAACTCATCGCCCAGGGAATGGCCAACCTGGCCTCGCCCCTCTTCGGCGGCATCCCCGCCACCGGTGCCATCGCCCGCACGATGACGAACATCAACAACGGCGGTCGCACCCCCGTGGCCGGCATCGTCCATGCCGCCGTGCTGCTGCTCATCTTCCTCTTCCTTATGCCGCTGGCACAGTACATCCCGATGGCCTGTCTGGCCGGTGTGCTCGTCATCGTCAGCTATAACATGAGCGGCTGGCGCTCGTTCGCCTCGATCCTGAAGAATCCCAAGAGCGATGTCATCGTGCTCTGGGTCACCTTCCTGCTCACCGTCATCTTCGACCTCACCATCGCCATCGAGGTGGGACTCATCTGCGCCTGTCTGCTCTTCATGCGTCGTATGGCTGAGACCACCGATGTCAAGGTTATCTCCGAGGAGATCAATCCCGAGGACGACAGCGACTTCCAGATGGGCAACCTCGAGCACCTTACCATCCCCGACGGGGTGGAGGTCTATGAGATCAATGGTCCCTATTTCTTCGGTGCGGGCAACAAGTTCGAGGAGATCATGGGTGCCCTGCGCCACCAGCGGCAGATGCCCCGTGTGCGTATCATCCGTATGCGTAAGGTGCCCTTTGTCGATTCCACGGGCATCCACAACCTGACCAACCTCTGTCTCATGTCACAGGGCGAGGGCATCCAGGTGGTGCTCTCAGGTGTCAACGAGCGCGTGCAGGCTGTGCTCCACAAGGCCGGCCTCGACAAGTTGCTGGGCGAAGAGAACATCTGCAGCCACATTAACCTCGCCCTCGACCGCGCCCGCCAGCTGCTGTAAAGGTTTTATGGACAACAAAAAGAAGGGGTCGCAATCACTTGCGAGCCCTGTTTTGTTAGGTGTTGTCGAGACTGTCTGTCAATTCCTGCGTTGAATCTTCTATCATCTGTTGAAGGCTGTTCAGTATCTTGGGCAGTCCGTTGTTGCCGGGGACGGCATTCTCGCCGTCGGAGTGGATCTTCGTACCGTCGGAGAACTTGGCGTAGAAATGCCAGATACGACCATCCTTCACTTCGAACATCGGACGGTAGTGCTCCTTGTACTTGTACATCTTCTCGGCTATGATGATCTTCTTGAACTTGTCCATCTCTGCCTTGCTGATCTGCTTCCGGAAGAGGGGACCGTAGGTCATCTTCATCGCTGTCAGTTTGAACGTAGTGTCGGAGACTTGCTCTATGCGCCCTTTGTATTCATAGCCGTCCATCGTGCCCCTGGAGGTGTATTCCAGGAACAGGAGATCGCCTTTGGGTTTGGGCGCCTTGGTACCGCAGCTTAGCAGGCAGAACAATGCTCCAATCATCAGGACTACGTGTTTCGTCATCTACGGCGGGTGCTGTCTTGGCGGGTTTACTGCATGTTATAGACGACCTGCATGAGCTGCTTGCCGAGGTCGTCGGCCAGTTCCATTGTCGGCGCCTCGCTATAGACACGGATGATGGGCTCGGTGTTCGACTTGCGGAGGTGAACCCAGCGGTCGGGGAAATCTATCTTCACACCGTCGATATCGTTGACCTGGGCACTGTTGTCCTTGGCAAACATCTCCTTGACCTTCACGAGAATGGCATCGACGTCGGTCTCCGGGGTGAGGTCGATACGGTTCTTGGCTATCTGATAGTCGGGGAAGGTGGCGCGGAGCTCGCTGGCGGTGCAGCCCTTCTGTGCCAGTGACGACAGGAAGAGGGCGATACCCACGAGGGCATCGCGGCCGTAGTGGCTCTCGGGATAGATGACGCCGCCGTTGCCTTCGCCGCCGATGACGGCACCCACCTCTTTCATCTTCGTGGTGACGTTGACCTCGCCGACAGCTGCAGCGGTATATTGGCCGCCGTGTTTGACCGTGATGTCGCGCAGGGCGCGGGTGGAGGAGAGGTTGCTGACGGTATTGCCCGGTGTGTGGCTGAGCACGTAGTCTGCCACGGAGACGAGGGTGTATTCCTCGCCGAACATAGTGCCGTCTTCGCAGATGAAGGCCAGACGATCGACATCGGGATCGACGACAATGCCGAGGTCGAAGCCGCCCTGGCGCACACGGTCCATGATGTCGTGGAGATTCTTCTCCAGCGGCTCGGGGTTGTGGGCAAAGTCGCCTGTGCACTCACCGTTGAGGATCTCGTATTCGACGCCGAGCTGCTGGAACAGCTTGGGGAGGATAATGCCGCCGACGGAGTTGATGGTGTCGGCACAGACGCGGAACTTGCGCTTGCTGATGGCTTCGCGATCGACGAGCTTCAGCTGGAGCACGCTGTCGATATGGCGCTGGTCGAAACTGTCGTCGATGGTGCAGGTGCCGAGCTTATCGACCTCTGCGTAGTGGAAATCCTCGGCATCGGCCATGCGGAGCACCTCGGCGCCATCGCTGGCGGTCAGGAATTCGCCCTCGCGGTTGAGCAGCTTCAGGGCGTTCCACTGGCGGGGGTTATGGGAGGCGGTGATGATGATGCCGCCGTCGGCTCCTGACATACGGACGGCAAGCTCGGTGGTCGGCGTGGTGGCATAGCCGATATCGATGACGTCGTAGCCCATGCCCATGAGCGTGCCTACGACGACGTTGCGCACCATCGGACCGGAGATGCGGCCGTCGCGTCCTACAACAATCTTCTTGCCGCCGATGAACATGGCATAGGCGGTGGTGAATTTTACGATGTCAAGTGGGTTGAGTGTGTCGCCGGTAGATCCGCCGATGGTCCCGCGGATACCGGAAATGGATTTGATAAGTGTCATATCTTGTATTTAAAAATCGTTATATTTCTCTTTGGTATGTGATCTCATAATAAAATGGCTTCACATTGCTGGAAGCATTGGCATGTCCCTGTGTGTGGGGTACGATCAGGCATACCTTGGCGCATTCATCTTCCATCGACTGCGGACGGTCGATCTTGATGTATGGCATCGGGACGAGCCATCCTGCGGGAACGGACTGCGAATAGATGGCATACATCACGCCGTCGAGGAAGGAGGCCGTATAGACACTGCTGGAACGCGTGATATACATGAGGTCGGGGAAGGAGGCATAGGCCGGCGTGTTGTTGCGCCAGGTGACGCTGTCGGCCAGGATGTCGAACTCGGAGAAACGGCACACGAGCGTGGCCTTCTCATTGTCTTTCAGCACGGAACCGACGCCGGGGCGCGCGATTTGCATATAGACACCGTTCTTGTCGAGGCGCACGAACTCGTTCTTGGCCACATCGGTGGTGTTACCCTGTTGCTTGAACTGGTCTTCGGAAATCACTGTGATATTCCGCTTGGAAATGAATTCGGAAATGGCGTTGCGCTCCTTTTCCTTCTTGTCGCCGTAGGTCTCGTAGTTGTTGCAGCTGGAGAGTACGGCAGCGACGGCTATCATAAAAAATAGTATCCTCTTCATCTTCTGATTATCAATTGACGGTGCAAAATTACGAAATAATTCGCAAACTGCGGCGATATTATGCTACTTTAACTTGTTTTCGTAGGCGATAATGGCTTCTCTGACGATTTTGACCGCCTCGTCGATAGAGCAGTTGAGTCGTCCGCCAGAGGCGTTGAGGTGTCCGCCGCCATTGAAGAATTCCTCGGCCATGAGGTTGCAGGGGAAGTCATCGACCGAGCGGAGGCTGATCCAGACGAGGTTGTCTTTCTCGGTATCCTCGCGCAGGGAGATGGAGAGTCGCAGGCCCTTGATCTGCTGGGGGATGTTGACAAGTCCCTCGGCGTCGCCCTTGATGAAATGGAAGCGCCGCAGCTCTTCGCGTGTGAGTGCATAGAAAGCCGCGTTGTACTTTGGCAGATAGACGAGTTTCTCGTACATCACGTAGCCCATCAGACGGATGCGGCTTTCCGAGTAGTTGTGATAGACGTTGCGATAGATCTTGTCCTTGTCGATGTGCTTGGTGAGCAGTTCGCTGATGATGAAATAGATCTCGGGGCGGCTGGAGTTGTAGGTGAAGCCGCCGGTATCGGTCATCATGCCGCAATAGACGGGAACGGTGAAGTGCTTGCCGAGGTCTGGGAAGGCACCGGCCTGCCAGACGAGGCGGAACACGAGTTCGCATGTGCTGCTGGCCTCGGGCTCGGAGACCGTGATGTCGGCGGGCACGTCGGGGTTGAGGTGGTGGTCGATAAGCACGCGCTTTGCGGGTGAGGCGACGAGCGCCTGCTCCATCTCATCGACGCGGCTGGGCGTGTTGTAGTCGAGGCAGAAGATGAGGTCGGCAATCTTGAATAGCAGGTCTGCCTTTTCGCGCTGTTTGTCGTAACGGATGATCTTTTCCGTGTTGGGCAGCCACATTAGGAAGTCGGGATACTGGTCGGGCACAATGACGACGGGCGCCTTGCCGAGTGAACGCAGATATTCGGCCAGTCCCAGACTGGAGCCGATGGCATCGCCGTCGGGACTCTTGTGGGTGGTGATGAGGATGGTCTCTGCATCAGAAATCAGCTGGCTCAGACGGGCCAGCTGATCTTGTGGGATGATATCAATATTCATTTAAAACAGTTTGTTCGGATAAATGCCGTCGTCAACGAGCTGCTTGATGCGTGCAACGGTGGCCTCACGGTCGGCTGCGTAGGTGACACCGAACCACTTGCTGGTGGTGTCGAGCACCTCGACGGTAGCGGTACCCTCGTTGATGAGCTTGTTGACCATCAGCGGGATGAAGAACTCGGCTTTCAGGTTCTCAATGTTCTTCGGGTCGCTGAGGAACTCCTTGAAGTAAGCCTCGGAATACTCGAAGTAGTCGGGGGTGAAGCCCCACATGTTCATGCTGACGGGGGTGTTGTCGGCAACCTCTACCCACTGGCCGTTCTCATCCTTGAAGCGGATGGGCTCTGAAGCGGCACCGGCATTGGAGCCGTCGGCAGCGCAGCGTACGATCTCCGTGCGCTCTACGACGGTGGTCAGATGGCCCTTGTCGTTCTTCGAGCAGATGCCGCGGGCGACGGTACCGTTCTCAGACAGGGTGTTGCCCACGCGGAAGCCTACCATGGCGTACTGGTTCTTGGCGCCCTCGGGAAGCTCGGAGAGGAACTTACCGATGACCATGAAGGCATCGCGGTTGTAGAAGTCGTCGCAGTTGATGACGCAGAAAGGCTCCTTGATGACGTCCTTGCCCATCAGCACGGCATGGTTGGTGCCCCAGGGCTTCTGGCGCCCTTCGGGTACGGAGAAGCCTGCCGGCAGTGCGTCGAGGGCCTGGAAGCAAAGCTCGCATTTCACCTTGCCTTCGTATTTTGAGAGGATCTGTGTGCGGAACTGCTCTTCGAAGTCCTTGCGGATAACCCACACGATCTTGCCGAATCCGGCCTGGATGGCATCGTAGATACTGTAGTCCATGATGGTCTCGCCGTTGGGGCCCAGACCGTCGAGTTGTTTCAGACCGCCATAGCGGCTGCCCATGCCTGCTGCAAGCAGGAAAAGAGTTGGTTTCATAAGCTAATCTTTATTAGAGTTTAGAATAAATCTGGCTGCAAAAGTACAAAATAAATTTTGATTTCAGCAGGGTTTAACGCGCCTTAACATTAGAACGGATAGCCGATGGCGAAATGCAGTGTCTGTGCATCCTTGAAGCGGCTGATGTTGAAGTAGCCGGATTTGCCTGTGTCGTAGGGCGTATGAAGGGCGATACCCCAGTCGAGGCGGATAACGAGGAAGCCGAGGTCGTAGCGCAGGCCGACACCGGTGCCCAGGGCTATATCCTCGAAAAACCGTGACGGGCGGAATTTCATGTCGTCGAACCAGTCTTTTACGAGAAATGTGATGAACTCATCCTCTTCATCGACAGGTTCGGGCATCTCGTCGTCGAGTCCCCTCAGTCGCCAGATGTTGCCTGCATCCAGGAAGACGGCTCCCTTCAGCCTGCCGAAGAGTGGGGTGCGGTATTCGAGGTTGGCCACCAGTTTCATGTCGCCGTTGCGCAACAGGTAGGACATCTGGCGGGCATTCTTTATATCGCCGTACCGGTCGATGGAGAAACAGCCTGGTCCGACGTCGCGGATGGCGAAGGCGCGGATGCTGTTGGCACCGCCGACATAGAACTGCTCAGTCATCGGGGCCACGGTGCTGTTGCCGTAGGAGAACATCACGCCGGCATTGACATGTCCAACGAGACTGGACTGGGTGCCCAGCGGCCAGGTCTTGGTGAGGTCGGTCTCGATCCGCACGAACTGGGCGTAGGGATTCTTGAAGAGTTCCTTGTTCTGCTGGTCGAAGGGACGGCCGAAAAGGGCATCAACGGCTGATATGATATTGCCCGACTCCTCGACGGTGGTCTCCCAGCGGATGGGCTTCTGATACGTTGCCGGACTGGTATAAGTATAGGTATAGCGCATCTTCGGGATGAAATAGTCGCCCATCGTGCGCTCCAGGTAGGGGTTCTTACTTAGGATGGTGTCGAACTTCGCGGTCTTGCTGTTCATGAACTGGTATTTCACCGTGAGAGGGGAAAACTCATGGCGACTGGTCTCTGTGCGCTGCCAGCGATAGGTCCACTCTCCGCCGACGATGTGCATCTTATAGTAATCCGGACGGCGGATGATATCGGCAGAGACTTTCGCGAGGGTGGAGGCAGCATAGTATCGACGGCGCCTGATGCGCTGGCCGTGGCGGTTGCGGCGCACGTTCTGGGGATTGTAGAAGGGTATCAGCAGACGCGGGAACTCCAGCGAGACGTCGGCACCATATTGGTAGTTGCTGGCATCGGCCCCGCCGCTGCGTGAGAACTCGTAGGAGCCGTGCAGGTTGATGTCGAGTTTCTCACCGGCCCTGAAAGCGTTGCGCTTGGTGAAACCTACTTTTGCCTGCGGGCCATAGCGTCCGCTGGTACGCCCGATCATGTTGCCTTCGATGTAGAAGTCGTATGGCTTGTCGAAGACACAGTTGAGCTGGAGGTCGAGGGTGTCGGTGCCGGGACGGGGCGTAAACTGGAAGTCGGTACTGCTGAACACACCGTTGGAGTTGATGAGGTTGGCCGACTCCAGATATTTCTCGTAACTGTATTCCTGACGGGGACGCAGACGGAGATCCTTGAGCACGACGCCAGGCCGGATGGGCGACTTCTTGCCATTGTAGTGGATGGTGAGATGGCGTCGCCGGATGGAGTCGGAGAGCTGTTCCCGGATGCTCTTGCGGAAATTGACATTGATGTTGCCGATATACCACTTGCGGGAGGCGTCCTCGGGCAGTCCGCTGGCCAACTGGAAGCGCAGCTGTGCCTTGCCGTCGATGGCGAAGGTGTCTGCCAGATAGGAGGCGTAGCTGTTATTGTAATAGTAGTAGCCGTTATTGCGCATGAGGTTGCTGACACGCGTTCGTTCGCCGTCGAGGTTGGCAATGCTGAAGGGGGCGCCCGGTTTGATGAGCCGTTCGGAAGCGGTGGAGTCGATGAGCGCCTGCATGGCGGTGGGGAAATTGACGTAGCTGACGGAGTCGAGGGTGTAGAGGGAGTCGAAAGTGACGGTGTAGCCGATCTTGCACTTCTTGGGATTCTTCTGCGGCACGGTCTCGTAGGTGACATAGCCCCTGAAGAACCCGTTGTTCTGCAATACGGACTGTGCTACCGAGGCTCGGAGTGCGGGATTGACCTTGCTCATCAGCACGGGGGGCTTGCCAAACGACTTGACCATCCATTTTGCAAAGGCAGACTCCTTGCCGGCGTACTTGTTATAGACCCAGAGATGCCACGACCAGGGGACAGTGTAGTAGCTGCTGCCGAAGAGGGCACCGTTGGGCTGTGTGGCGAGGGCGGCCTCCACCTCTTCCTTGGTGGCGGCCAGATGGTCGCTGAAGGTCTTGTCCTGCTGCTGGGGCTCTGCGGCGTAGGTAATCTTCGTGAGTCCCGTGAAGAGCTGGTCGTCTTCAGGGATGCCCTTCGTCATGGAGCAAGACACGAGCAGGGTTGCCAGGAGGATGTATAGGATATTACTTGCTTTCATCGTGGTTCGTTTTGAGGGAGTCTGTCTTGATCGTATCGCGCTGGGCTGGCCTCAGCTGCTGCATCGGGCGCTGCATGAGGGGCTGTTCCTTTTTCCAGAAGCGGAAGATGTCCCAGAAGTTGTCGAGCTTGCGCCGCCAGATGAAGCCACCGCCGTATTCGCTGGTGTAGCCGTCGAGCCAGTCGTAAACGTTCTGGCTATAGAAGAGCTTGATGTACTTCGTGGCATCCTGGTTGAGGCGGTATTCCATCGTGACGTTGTCGAAGAAGGACTGCTTTTGTCCTCCCATATCGTTCGCACCTGTTGACACCTTGCCGCCAATCTGTACTTTCAGGCGGTTGTCGAGGAATCGCTTGGCGAACTTGAAGGAGTAGTCGGTGTGTTCATTGCCTCTGGCATCAGTGCTGTTATCGACACCGACACTCAGGTCGAGTGTCTTCAGGGCAGAGCCGGCGATGCTGTTGATCTCGCTTTGCAGGAAGGAGCTGAGTGCGGAGTTCATCGAGAAGGTGCCCGTGCCGCCGCTGGCCAGATACATGCCTGTGGTAAGCATGCCGACGGCAAGCTTGCCTTGTTCCTCGACAGACATCGTTGCCAGTTCGCCGCTGATGGTGTTGTCCTCAGGTGCGTCGATGATGAACTGGAGTCCCATGTCGTTGAGGGTCTTGGTGATGATGACCCCACAGTTGAAGAGCACGGAGCGCCCTACGCCGTTGTCGCTATTGACTGCGGCTTTCACTTGTTCTGTGGCTGTGATGTTGAGCTTGGGGTTCATCGGGTCGCCAGTGAACTCGACGTAGCTGCCGTCCTTGATGGTAAAGGTCTTCAGCGGGATGACGGGCAGTGAGTATTTCATCTCACCGTTGGAGAGGGTGTAGCGGCCAGTGAGGTTGATGCCCTCGGTATTGTACTTCAGTCGGAGGTCGCCGCCGCCAAGCAGGTCGATGTAGTTTGTCTGATCGACATTGAGGTCGCAGACGATATGGGCGCCTCGTGAGACGTTGATGTTGAGATCGACATCGAGACCGCTGGGGGTAGGCCGTGCGACTACGGCCTGGGTGGAGTCGTTGAAGTCGGTGAACTTCACCAGTTCGTTCAGACGGTTGTCGGTAGAGAGCGGCGAGTCGAGCAGGATATAGGTCATATCCGTATTGCCGAGCACGTCGAGACGGCCTCGCATCCGCATCTCGTCCAATGGTCCCCGCAAGCGGGCAAAGAAGTTGACGAAGGCCTTGCCGAAGGCGATGGACTTGGCCTCCTGCTTGCTGTTGATGAGCTGGAAGTTCCTGGCTCGCATGCGCATGTCGATGCCGACGTGCTCGGTATCGCTGAAGTCGATATCGCCCATCATGATCAGCGGCTCGTCGTTATAGGCATAGAGTCCGAAGTTCTCCAGCAGCAGATGACTGCCCACGATGCGCACGGGGTCGTTGTCGAAACGCATTCTCACGCCATAGGGCACACTGACGAGATAGGCGGAATCGACATACACCTCGCCGTTAACATCGGGGTGCAGCGTTGTGCCCTTGATCGTCAAGGTGCCGTCGCCGAAGCCTTCAAGACCGATAATCTGATCGGGCACGAATCCATTGGCCAGCGACAGCGGCATGTGCGTCATCGTGAAGGTCGCGTCGATGTTTCCCTCGTTCTGATAGGAGCCGTTCAGCAGTCCGAACTCCTCATCGTCGAGCATCAGACGTGCCTCTACCGCATGGGTGTCATTCTCCTTCATCATATAGACGAACTCAGTGCTGATATTGCCGATTGGGGAGTGCTCGTAGGTCATGTTCTGAACGGCCATGTCGGAGGCTACGGAGAAGTGCCCCTCCAGGTCTTGCACGATATGGTAGTCGCCGTTGAGCTTGCCGGTGATGTGTGGCAGATAAGGCAATACCGATGTCACCTCATTGAGGTCAATACGGTTGACGGAAACGGTAAGGTCTTGCAACATCGTGGAGTCTTGTTCTTCGGTATAGACCTTCAAACCGGTCTTGTCGTCGGCAATGAGATCGACCTTTGCCTGGATGCGGTGGTTGCGTGCCAGGAAGATGAAATTGTCGGCGTTCAGGTTGAACTCCTTGTAGCCAATCGTCGGGCGTTCGGGCATCAGCTTGAAGCGCAGGCCGTTGGACTCCATCTCTGCGGTAGCACCGATACGTACGCCGAGTTTCTCCTTGGCGTCGTAATAGCGCAGGCCGGCAAGTGCTCCATGCTCGTGGAAATGTCCGTCGATGAGGGCATTGAACACAAACTGCGGGTTCTTCTTGTTATTGCGCACCTGTGCCTGATACGTCAGCCGGTCTCCTTTCTGTGTCAGGTTGAGGCGTATCGTGTCGATGCGGGTACTGTCATAGTTCAGGGAGTAGAGATGGCTGGCACCATTGATGCCACTCACAGGCGATGTCGTCATGTCGATCAGAAGTTCCTTGAAGTCGATGTTGTTGAACTTCAGTAGGTTGGCGACAGGATTCTCGCGCTTGCTCTCCACGTGCAGCTTCATTGTCGGCAGCAGGCGCTTCACTGCTTGCTGGTCGATGATATTCTGCTCGTACTGGGCCATCACGGAGTCGGAGAGGGTCGTGAACTGTCGCAGCAGGTGCTCATAGCCGCCGCTGGCATCGAGCTTGACGATGAAGTCGCCACTCTGGGCCCTGATGTAAGTGGTGTCTGGATTGGTGTTTAACAGCAGTCCTACTTTGTCAGGGTGATAGGTCTTTTTTGAGTCTTGGATGTATAGGTCTGTCAGCAGTCCGCTTACCTTGTGCGTCTGTTTCATGTCGGAGGTGATTTTGATATCACCACAGACACCTATCTTGAGCGGCTTGCCAACGAGCCGCATCAGATAGAGGTCGGCTTTGGCGAGATCAGTGTTGACGGTGGCCTCAATCCGTTTGGGGGCGAGAAGGGCATCGATGTTAATATTGCCGTCGAACAGGTTGTTGCCTCCGCTGACGGTCACCGCCCCTCGGCCCTCTTTCAGTGTGGCCTGTGCCGTGATGTCATCCAGGTTCCATTGTCCATAATGCAGTTGGGTGACCTTCGCGTCAGCCGTCAGGTAACTGCGCTTGGAGAGGAAATCGGTGCCGTATCCCTTCGCCGTGATGTCCCCGGAAACGGTGTAGATGGAGTCTTTGGGCAAGAAATGGTGAAGGTTGAGCTGGTTTACCTTGACGGTAGCATCGTAGCTCATATTGCTGATGGCAGGCTCGTCTTTCGCATTGAGCGGCACCGTGGCCGTTAGGTCCATCTTGATGTCACCCTTATCCTCGCGCAGAACCATCTGGGTTGCATAGTGCGGACCGTCGGCCTTCAGCCTTCCATCGAGTGCTATACCGTTGGGGATGCGATACTTCCCTGTCATCTTCGGATCGAAGAGGGCTGTGATGAAGTTCAGGTCCTGGGCTTGTCCGTTGAGCTTGATGTCTGCCTTCAGATGTCTCATGTCGGTAATGTTCTCAGCCGCACCGTCGGCAGCGAGGTGTAGGGCCGTCGGCAGTGAGATGTCCAGTCCTGTGAATGCCATCTTCCGCATATTGCCGTTGACAGAGCCCTTGACGGACAGCGGATGGTTGGGGTAGCGTTCGATGAATGCCTGAGGCAGGTTGCCTGTGAAGCGGATGAGGTCTTGTTTGCCAAGTTGTGCATTCAGACGGACCATCATCGTGCCTGGCTTCAGCGAGTCGGCGATGTTGAAATCAACATTGGCTTCCCCGAGGATGTTGGAGTCGGATGTCTGCAACTTTAGATTCGTCAGCTGCACGTTGTTGAAAGCCGAGTCGAGCCGGACGCCTGTGGAAAAGTCTGTAATCTCCAGACCGCTCTTGTCTTTCATTGCCGCCTGGCGCACGAGGAGAGAGGTGCCCGATGGCGCGTAGCTAATAGAGTCGATGCCGAGCCGGAGGCCGCTGAGGGCAATATGATTGTAGTCGAGACCTTCAAGCGGGGGAGCTTTCCGGTTGTCGTATTTCAGTTGTCCGTCATACCAGTCCAGACTCTCGACCTTGTATGTGTTGCTGCTGAGGTTGACGTCGGCCTTGCGAGCTACGGCGCGCGCCATATAGGCCCCGACGTTGAGCGTGTCGCCCGGCAGGTGTAGGGTGACGTCTGTACGGATGATGTTGAGGCTGTCGGCGTTGATGCGCCATCTTATTTTCGAGGTGGTCGTATCTGTGGCAGCCGTATCGCTGAGGGCAATGTCGAGTCGTGCATCGACGAGTCGGGCACCATTCACCTCGATAGTCTCTTCGTCGAGGTCGATACCTTTGGAAGTGAGCCACAGCTCGTTGAAATCACCCTTGATGCGCAGGTCGCTGATGAAGCCGTTCGTATTGAGTCTGGCCTGCGTCAGTGAGAGCTCGTCGATGATGACGCGCTGTCTGAGCAGGGGCAGCAGTCTGATATCTGCCACGAATTTCTTGATGTCGGCGATGGTGTCTTTTATCTGGGGCAGGGAATCGTTCTGCTTGATGATACGAAAACCGTTGATGCCCAAGTCGAGCGGAAACTCCAGACTGACGTGGTCGATGCTGATCTCCATGCCCGTCTTCTCGGAAGCGATGGCAGTTGCCTTCTGCACTGCCCAGTTCTGAACCGGTGGCAGGTAGAGTAGTGCGGTGAGTATGAAAAACAACAGAAAGGGTGTCAGCACCGCTATCCCTATCCATTTCGTCGCTTTCTTCATTGTCCTGTGTCTAGTATATATATGTTGGCCTTGAAGTTGGTGTCGTCCTCATAGTCGAGCCAGCCGCTGATCATACTCTCCGTCATGGGGTCGCATAGCGATGCCTGTTGCACCTGACTGATGAGGCCTTCGTCTTCCTCTGCGAGGATATAGAATGAAGTCTCCGCGTGATAGTGATTCCTGATGGCAATCTCGCCTGTCACGATATTGGGCAGTGTATAGACAAAGAGCGACGGGCTGGGGAAATAGTTGTCGGGATCCTTGATGGATTCGAGATAGCGGGTGTCGGCATGGAGCGACGACGAGTGGTTGAACAGGATGACGGCCCTGTGCTCGTCTCCTGTGAAACGTTCCTTGCCCTCGCGCTTCAGCAAGAGTTCTGTGGCGATGAAGCCCAGCCGACTGAGCATATCCATCTTATAGAACTTGGGGTAGTCGCCGACTTCGCGCTTATAAAGTTCTGTCAGCATCTCCTTGCCTGACGTCTGACAGGACTGCGGGATGCCGTCGATTGTCACGCTGTCAGGCGTGATGCTTACCTGATGTGTCTTGGTGAGTGTGGATTCCCTCATCTGGGCGTCGGGTTGGGGGCACTTCGTGGCAAGAAGGGCAGCGTTGCAACCGCCGAAGCCTGAGATGAGTTTGATAAAACTTTGTCTGTCGGTAGGCTGGCTTTCTGCCGATACCTGTATGGGGCCGGAAACACCGAGCTCCTCGAAGCCCCGTGTGCCGATGATGGTGTGATCGTCGATAGCATGCATCGTCAGGATGGTCTCCAAGATGCCTGCGGCTCCCAGTGTATGACCGTAATAGCCCTTATAGCTGTTTACGGGTATGTCGGTAAGACCTGCGCGCTCGATGGCAACCGACTCCATCTGGTCCATGAAGAGCGTGGCCGTTCCGTGAGCATTTACCACCGCCAGTTCTTCGGCGTGTTCCCCCTTCATGGCCGCCTCAAGGCAGCGCAAGGCTCCTTCGGCTTTGTTCGACGGGGTGCTGATGTGGAAGGCATCGTTCCTGACAGCGCCTTTGAGAATGGCCCATGATGGTGTCCCGGCCTGTGGGGATGATGCAAGAATCATCGTTGCCGCAGCTTCACCCAGGTTCATGCCCAGACGCTCAATGTCGTAGGGACGGCACTCACGGGCATCCATTGACTTGAAAGATTGAAAGCCCGACACTACGAATCTGTTTAAGACGTCGGCACCGCAGACGATGGCGTAGTCATATAGTTTCTGCTCCAGGAGACGTTCTGCCAGGATGATGGCGGAAAGACCGGAAATACAGGCGTTGCAGACGACAACAGGCTGGGTCTTGATACCCAACGCGTCACAGATGTGTCGCGCACTCTCGCCCGGATGCAGAACGGCAGGACTGACGCCCTCCTCGCCCAACAGCTCTACATTGCCCTTTGTGGTGCTCAGGATAAAGACGACCTTGTCGCTTGAGACGTCTATGGGACAGTTGCCCAAGGCCTTCTTGACAGAAGTGTAAGCCAGTGATTCGAAACGGGTAAGCCCTGACTGCGACAACTGCCTGTTCTCCGAATCGCTGAAGACAGCTGCCGTAAACGGCTCGGGGATACGCCATTGGTCTTCATAGTAGGCCAATGCCGTCTGTCCTTCTGTCACAGCCTGGTAGTTATCCTCTGTGGTTCGCCCGATAGGCGATGTTATGTTGTCTGCAATCTTATATACCATGTTCTTTTGGGGCGTCTTCTCCAAAGGGAAAGCCCATAACGACTGCAAAAATACACAAAATCGAACGAAAGGCAAAAGAATTTAGCAGAAAAAAACGGCGGTTATCATTTTTTACGATAGCTGTCGGCAATAAAGGGTGTGCATCGGCGGATTTCAATGGGAATCGTCTCAACCTTTAGGTCGTCGGCAGTCATCTGCAACTTTACGATACAGGCCTTCCTGTTAAGCAACTTTTGCTGGTCGAAGATGAAGTTGCCGATGCTGTAGTAGATCTGCTTGCCCCTGAATGTCTCTATGGTCTGGAGCGTGTGGGTGTGGTGGCAGATGAGCACGTCGGCACCAGCGAGAATCAACTGGTGGGCCTGATGTCGCTGGAGGGGTACGGGCTCAAGCATGTGTTCACCTCCCCAGTGGAGCGATACGACGATAACGGCGGTGGAGTCGGCCTTGCGCAAGCGGAATACGCGTTGCAGGAGTGAGTCCATCGGCTCCTGACTCACGCAGGGCTGGTCTGTCAGATAGGCATAATTCTCAAGTGCAAGGCGCAGGGAGGGGACGAACCACACCCGTCGTGGCTCTGAGGCCAGGAGCATGGGCTCTGTGGCTTCCTGCATATTGGCGCCGGCCCCTACGGGTATCATGCCCGCCTTGATGATGTTCCGGCGTGTGTCCATCAGTCCCTCGCGCCCTTGGTCGATGGAGTGGTTGTTGGCCAGGTTCAGGTGGGTGATGCCGTGCTGCTGCAATGTGTCGAGCCATTCGGGTTCCCCTCGGAAGATATAACGCTTGAAGACGGGAGCCTTGATCTTTGTGGCCGGACACTCAAGATTGCCCACGACGAGCTGGGCACTGCGGAACACGGAGTCGATACCGTCTGAGAACAGGCAATCGACCCCGTGATGCGCTATCACACGGCGCACCCCGCGATCCAACAGGATGTCGCCTGTGAAGACGATGTTCAGCGTATCAGCAGCAAGTGCCGGTACGCTGAACAACAAGCTAACAACCAGAGCTATAGAAGAACTCCTCATTCGGCTCCGGCTCTTTCTTCAGTGGCACGATGATACGTTTCATCCACTCAGGCACGCCCTTGCGTGGATTCTTCTTCAACTGCTCCTGCCACTCCTCATCCGTCAGACGAGGCTCGTCAATGGGTTGGATAAACTCGCGATAGCTCAGCACGGCACCGCGTGTCAGATACAGATAGCCGTCAATCTCCACCACGACGTAGATCTCATCAGCATTGCCCACAGCCTCAAAGAGAATGGACTTCTTGGGGTTGTTGAAGGCATTGGCGGTATAGACATCGGCTATGAGGGCTACCTTACGGTCGGCTCCCTGAACATCGCTCCATCCCATCAGGTCCTGGCTCGGTTCACGTACTAGGTCGAGGCTGATATTCTCGAAAGTCGAGCCGATGATCTCTATCTGACCGTATTCCTCGTCTGTCAATGGCTTTCCGGCCAGTTCTTTCTCACTCATTTGGAGCAGGAACTTGGCCTCCTCCCTGATACGCTCTGTTGCAGAACTGACTTTCTCGGTCAGCATATTGTGCTCCTTCAGCAGTTTCTCCGTATTGTCGAGCAACTCAATGGCCTTCTTCCAGAAACCGATGTTGGGCTCCACATAGCCTTTCACGGTGGGCTCGGGGGGACCGCCGCCTCCGCACTCGGCACCCATTGGCTGCTTGGCATAGAGGATGGCGTCGTGCTTCAGCTCTGCCCAGGAGGCAAGGGTGGCGTTCAGGTCTTTCTTCGTCCACTCGGGATTTAGCATGAAATAGGGCAGATGGTCCTTCTCAGGGGTGTTGAGCACCTTCAAGGCGTGCATCCACTGGGTGGCGATGGTCTCGTTCCAGTCGATCTGGCCCATGCGCTGCTTCATCTCCTTCAGGTTCTTGCCGAAGTCTTTCCATTCGGTCTGCTCTTCCATCAGGATCTGCTCGGCGGCAGAGACACCCATTGCAGCCATGAAGTCAAGTCCCTTTGGCGTGGCTCGCAGTGTGGGGTCGTTGTCATAGTCCACCATCTGTTGCAGCACCTCGGCATCGGGCTGATAGCGCTGTGGCATCAGACAGATTTTGTTGTGGCTGGTGGTCTCGAACTTCGGACGGATGCGCGTTTGCTTGTTGCCGATGTCCTCAAGACGCTCCTTCAGCTGACTCATGGCCTGCTTGTCTTTGAGAAGGGTTTCCATCGGTTTGCCTGTCTTCTTCACTTCTGCGATCACCTGTGGGATGCTCAGATTGTCAGGCTTGCCCATCAGGTATGTGAGCAGACGGTCAAGTTTGTCGTATTTCGCCTGCAGCTCCGGCGCATTCATCATGGCATAGGCAATCACCACCGCAGCATTCACCTCGTTGTCGTGGTCCATGCCGAAAGGCGCGCTCTGCAGCCACATCATGCCTCGGAAGTATTTCTTCAGTTCCTCGTTGCGGGTGTAGTGGCCGCGGGGACGGAAAAGGCTATAGGCGAAGCTCTTATCTTGGTAGTCGGCCATGAATCTGCTGGTGCTGTTCACCGCCTTCGTTGCGTGGCTCACTTCTTCGGCAACGATCTCGTCGGCATTTGCGTCGAAGGTCTTTCCCTTGAAGAGACAATCGGCAACGGTGAAGAATCTGATGCTGTGGGCGGCGGCACGTTCGAGGGCTGTGCCTTGCTCTGCCTGCTGGTGGATTCTCTTGACTGCCTGAAGCATGCCGGAGTTGTATTCTGTCATCAGCGCGTAGATCTGATACATCTCCAGTTCCTTCAGCATACTGTCGAAGTAGAGATGGTAGAGCTGCAGGAAGAGATCCGTCGTTACGAAGTTGGGGAATTCCTGATAGTCGTTCTCCTCATAGATATTGAACAGCTGGTCTTTCGTCGCGGGTACGATGGCAAAGCCGTCCTCTCCTAGCCGCTGTGCCAATAACGTGTCGAAGTCGGCGAGCTGACCGGGATTGGAGAGGTTTCGCATGTTCACGCGCAGTCCTGCAGGCACGTCGAAGTTCTGTTTCTTCAGCTCAGTCTCGCGGGCCTGCATGCGCTTGATGAACGCCTGATCCTGCTTGGAGAGCTTCATGTAGCCCGATTCCTGAATGATGCGATAGTAGTATTCCTCCCAGTCCTCGTCCTCTTCTGCGGGATAGTCGTTCCAGGGCAGTTCCGCATCGAGTTTCCACATCAGCGAGTCATACCACGTCGTACTGTTGTAGATGCCTCGGATGTAGGCATCCTTGAAGGGGAAACCGTACCTGGCGAAAGGGGCATTGCTCAGTACGCGCACATCGGCCAGCGATAGACCGCTCACGTCCATGTCGTAGTCAATACTGTCGATGAGCTTCTCCACGTCGATCTGCGACACGGGTACTGATACGACATTCTGTTTTTGGTTGCAGGCGCATATCAATGCTACCGTGCAAGCCAGCGTTAGTAACTTTTTCATTGGCTAAAGGTTTTTATTGCTGTCTGTTTATCTACACCTTTTATGATATAATGGTCGAATTTCATGCCGAAGCCGCTCCATTGGTAGTCTGATACGACGTAGAGCGAGTCGGTAGTCGATTCCAGTGCCCTGATCTTACCGTCGATGAAGCGGAAGTCCTCAAGGATGCCGCCCAACTTGGAACCAAGCCACATCGGACGGGCCTTGCCGTTCACCTGCTTGAAGATAAAGAGCCTTCTTGCCTTCTCGGGATAGAAGCGCGTGGATTTGATGACGCCTACCATCGCGTCTTCTATGCCGTCACCGTTCACGTCGCCCGTCTGGAACTGATACACGGGATAGTCCAGCCGCCAGTCGTTCAGCCAGTAGAGACTGTCGTTTCCTTTCTTCAGCTTGAAGCCCTGAGCCTGACAGGCAGAGACGGCCAGACAGGAAAAGAGAATAATGGCACAGGCGGTCTTATGCATCTTGTCAATCGTTTTGAACCGTTTCGTCCGCAAAGATACAAAATTTTGTGATATCTGCAAATGATTTTTCGTATAATCATTTGGCTCTATGGTAGTTTTTCTGTATCTTTGCCCCATCATGAACCGGAAACAAGTTCTCATAGGGATAAGTAGTGTACAGCATTTCCTGGTCGATGGCCTGTGCATCTGTTGTATGTATCTGCTGGCTCCAGCCTATACTTTGGAGGTGGCAGTGAGTGCTGTCGTCATGTATAATGTCATAGCATTCATGTCGCAGCCGTTTACGGGGATGCTGTCCGACAAGATGCAGCACCGTCACTGGCTGCTTCTCTGTGCGGTTGTGTCCTTGGTGTTGGCAGTGGCTTTTTCCTCTCTGCTGAACGGTGTTCCTTGGGGCATATCGCTTGTGGCAGTCCTGCTGGGGATTGGCAACTCGCTCTTTCATGTCTGGGGCGGTAAACAGACCGTCGTGAAGGCAGGAAACGATATCCGTGCCTTGGGTGTCTTTGTATCGACAGGCGCCCTGGGACTTGCCGTCGGACTGGTCTTCTGTGGCTGGGCATTGTTGTATGTTTTCTTGCTTGCCATCGTCCTCCTGTCTGTGGCTTACGTGCGTTATGACGATTCGGAACGGCGGCATCGTGACGGGGTGGGGGAGATCGGGGCCTTCCCCGTTGTCCCTCAGCGTGCAAGGGAGTGGCTGCAGGGGCAGTCTCAACTCGCTCTGTGGGCTGTCGTCGTCCTGCTGATGCTGTTTGTCGCCTATCGTTCGTTTGCCGGCGAACTGTTCTCGAAGGGCCTTCCGAAGAGTCAGCTGCTGCTATTGGCGATAGGGGCTGCTTCGATGTTGGGGAAAATGGCTGGCGGGTGGATAGCCTGCTACGTTGGCATCTTCCGCACGTTGGCTTCCGTACTGGCTGGTGTGGCTCTGTGCTTCCTTTTTAGGGGCAACGCCGTGACTGTGCTGTTGTTGGGTGTGTTCTTGATGAACTGTACGATGCCTGTAACCCTCTATCTGGCTAATGAGGTGTTGAAGCAGCGTGAGGGACTTGCCTTCGGTTTGTTGGCTGCTGCCTTGATACCAGGCTGGTGGTTTGCTGTCTATGGATAACAGAAAGGAGGGACTGTGATGATATTGAGACTCGCAATACCGCTTCTGGCAACCGTCGTCATCGAACTTGCCGTACTGCTCTTTCTGCGCGAGCGGAGAAAGAAGGTCTTGCTGGGTTCGGTTGGACTGAATTTACTGACGAACGTACCGCTGAACCTCTATGATGCCTATGTCTGTTCAGGTTGGACGACGGTAGTCGTTGGTGAGATGCTGGTAGTGCTGGTAGAGACATTGGGGTACTGGTGGCTCATACGCAATATGCAGCAGGCTTTCGTCTATAGTCTGCTCTGCAATGCCATCAGCTTCTTGACAGGAGAACTGTTCCTTATACTATTTCTGTTTTGGGCGTGATCGCGCGCCACAGGGGATCATCTGGCAGTGGGGCCTCAACGGATATCTGCTGTTTCGACACTGGATGTGTGAACGTGACGCGTCGTGACATCAGTGAGATGCTGCCGTCAGGGTTGCTGCGCGGAGCACCGTATTTCAGGTCGCCCTTGATGGGACAGCCCATCGCTGCCAACTGACAGCGTATCTGATGGTGGCGGCCAGTCATCAGGTTGACTTCCAATAGGGTGTAGTTGTCAGAATGGCCGATGACCTTGTATCTCAGGATGGCCTTCTTGGCATTTGGCTTTTCCGACGAATAGGCATACGACTTGTTCTGCTTCTCGTTGCGCACGAGCCAGTGCTCGAGTGTATGCCACTCGCCATCATCATGATAGCTCCCACCTTTGGCCTCCGACCGCTCACTTCTCCGAACGATGGCCCAGTAGGTCTTGTGAACCTCTCCCTCGGCAAACATCTTGTTCAGTCGTGTAAGCGCCTTGGAGGTACGGGCGAAGATGACAAGGCCGCTGACAGGACGGTCAAGTCGGTGCACCACACCAAGGAACACCTCACCAGGCTTCTGGTACTTCTCCTTGATGTACTGCTTAACAATATCAGAGAGGGGGCGATCGCCAGTCTTGTCGCCCTGCACGATCTCCCCACTCTGTTTATTGACGATGATAATATGGTTGTCCTCGTAAACGACCTCCATCTTTATACTTTTTTTAGTTTATAGTTTAGGGTTTATAGTTTATAGATGAATACCCTGCATGCCATCTGCCCGCAAATGTAATCAACCCTAAACTCTAAACTCTAAACTTTAAACTATAAACTATAAACAATAAACTATAAACTGTAAACCGTAAACTGTAAACCGTAAACAGTAAACCCACTTTACATATTCATGCCGCCATCGACCTGGATCACCTGGCCGCTGACGTAGCTCGACATGTCTGAAGCCAGGAATGTAGCCACGTTGGCAATATCTTCCACCTGTCCACCACGACGCAGAGGAATCTTGTTGATCCACTCCTTGCGGATGTCGTCGGGAAGGGCCTGGGTCATAGCCGTGTCGATGAAGCCGGGGGCGATAGCGTTGGCGCGGATGCCTTTTGGACCCATCTCCTGACCGATACTCTTGGCAAGTGCGATAAGACCAGCCTTCGAGGCAGCGTAGTTAGCCTGACCGGCATTACCGTGTACACCAACGACCGAAGCCATGTTGATGATGCTACCGCCGCGCTGACGCATCATGACGGGCACACAGGCATGGATGAAGTTGAAGGCCGACTTCAGGTTGACCGCAATCACGGCGTCCCACTGCTGCTCTGTCATACGCAGCATCAGACCGTCCTTTGTAATACCGGCGTTGTTCACCAGGATATCGATGCTTCCAAACTCTTCCTTTACGGCCTTCACCACCTCTTCCGTCTGTGCGAAGTCGGCAGCGTTCGAGGCATAGCTCTTAGCCTTCACGCCCTTGGCAGCGATTTCTTTTTCCGTCTCCTCATTCACTTCGAGGTCGGTGAATGCGATGTTTGCGCCTTCCTCGGCGAACTTCAGTGCGATAGCTTTACCGATACCGCGTGCAGCACCTGTGATCAGGGCCGTCTTACCTTGTAATAATCCCATAATTCTTTTCTTTGTTTGATATTATTTGCGTTGAAATTTTCCTAATGCACCGTAAACGACTTTCGCCACCTGGGGCTTGGTGTCTTCCTCCTTCATGCCGTGCGCGATACGCCCGTATATATAAGGTACCTCAAGGCCCTTGATACAATAGTGGGTGATGTCGGCCACAAGGTCCACATTGTCTATATCGAACTCGCCGTCCTCCTTGCCCTCGGTATAGACCTTGCGGAAGAGCTCTATCTCGGCGTCATCGAAATGCTTGCGCACTTTCTCCACCATCCAGATGTTTCGGAAGAACTCAGCGCGCAGGTTGCCGTTTCTCACCACCGTCTCTCGTATCATGCTCAGATGCGTGTAGATGAGTTCGATGATCTTGTCCTGCGGACGTATCTTACGAGCCGCTACTTCGTCGAGCTTGTCGCTCAGGCGTTCCAGCTCGCCTTCGATCACGGCATAGTAGATTTCATCCTTCGATTTAAAATAGGTGTAGAGCGTACGGCGCCCTTTGCCCGACTGCATGGCAATGTCGTTCATCGTAGTGTTCTCCAGGCCGTTTTTTGCAAACAGCTGGCGTGCCACATCTACCAGTTTCTGTCTCGTTTTTGATATTGACATACTTATTTCCTCCTTGCTTGGATAAATTGCACACGGCAATTACAGTGTGCAAAAGTAGGACTTTTCTTTGAAATACGCAAGAAAAAGTCAGAAAAAAGTTCCGAAAAGTGCAAAATTATAAAAAAAATGCGCATTTGTTTGGTCAACTCGAAAAAAAGTCGTACCTTTGCACCCGCTT
>Ga0310691_10001890_pt1 | contig 29994 bp, 19 predicted proteins | sample 176DNAGHGlowgp2_FD_203887 | JGI IMG/M metagenome (GOLD analysis project Ga0310691, IMG submission 203887) | Sheep rumen microbial communities from Palmerston North, Manawatu-Wanganui, New Zealand - 1766 DNA GHGlow gp2 (v2) (version 2) | ecosystem: Host-associated > Mammals > Digestive system >... | reverse complement strand
GAGCTCGGCCGGACGCGGCGGCATGCAGTCGAAGTACGCCACAGCCGTCCGCGTCCAGCAGGCAGGCATCCGCGTCATCATTGCCAACGGCAAGCGCGACAACATTCTCATTGACCTTGTTAACAACAGCAACCATACACCTCACACAGCATTCATACCATGCAACAACTGACAGAAACATTCCGGCAAGTAAAGGCGGCCAGCCGCTCGCTGGCCACACTCACCGACCAGCAGCGCAACGACATCCTCGGCGCCGTGGCCGATGCCATCGGCAACCAGAAAGCCGACATCCTGAAGGCCAACGGCAAGGACCTGGCCAAGATGGACCCGAAGAACCCCCTCTACGACCGCCTGCAGCTCACGGACAAGCGGCTCGACGACATCGCCGCCGACATGCGCAACGTGGCCACGCTGCCCACGCCGCTCGGCCTCGTCAGCAAGCAGAAGACGCTGCCCAACGGTCTGCGCCTGCATCGCGTCAGCGTGCCCTTCGGCGTCATCGGCATGATATACGAAGCACGCCCTAACGTCACCTTCGACGTCTTCTCGCTCTGCTTCAAGAGCGGCAACGCCTGCGTGCTCAAGGGCGGCAGCGATGCCGACTTCTCAAACCAGGCCGCCGTGCGGCTCATCCACGACGTGCTGCTGCAACACCACGTCAACCCCGACGTGGTCACCCTGCTGCCTGCCACCCATGAGGCCACCGCCGAACTGCTCAATGCTGTCGACTACGTCGACCTCTGCATACCCCGTGGCGGCCGCCGACTCATCGACTTCGTACGCGACACCGCCCGCATACCCGTCATCGAGACGGGGGCCGGTGTCGTCAACACCTACTTCGATATCGAGGGCGACCTGGACATGGGCAAGGCCATCGTCAACAATGCCAAAACCCGACGCGTCTCCGTATGCAACGCCCTCGACTGCCTGCTCATCCACGAGCGACGGCTGGGCGACCTCTACGAGCTGGTCAGGCCGCTGGCCGACCACAAGGTCACGCTCTATGCCGACGCATCGGCCTATCAGCTGCTCACCGGCCACTACCCCGACGTGCTGCTGCAGGCAGCCACCACCGAGTCGTTCGGCACCGAGTTCATGGATTACAAGATGGCCATCCGCACCGTGAGCTCGCTCGACGAGGCTATCAGCCACATCGACCGCTACGGTTCTGGCCACAGCGAGGCCATCATCACCCAGAATGCCGACACCGCCCACCGCTTCCTGCAAGCCGTCGATGCTGCCTGCGTCTACTGGAATGCCCCGACCTCGTTCACCGACGGCGCACAGTTCGGCCTCGGTGCCGAGATAGGCATCTCTACACAGAAGCTCGGCCCACGCGGCCCCATGGCCCTGGAGGAGATAACCACCTACAAGTGGGTCATCGAGGGCGAAGGGCAGACGAGGCCGTAGCCGGCAAGAGACAAAGAATAATGGATAAAGGACTATTAACAGCTATGCGCACATTCATCAACGTGGAGGACATCGGCGACCTCCGTCAAGCACTCGCCGAAGCTCAAGCGTTCAAGCAAGACCGCTACCAGTATCAGCATCTGGGCAAGAACAAGACGCTCATGATGATATTCTTCAATAACTCCCTGCGCACCCGCCTGTCGACGCAGAAGGCTGCCATGAACCTCGGCATGAACGTCATCGTGCTCGACGTCAACGCCGGCGCCTGGAAGCTGGAGACCGAGCGCGGCGTCATCATGGACGGCGACAAGAGCGAGCACCTGCTGGAGGCCATACCCGTCATGGGCTGCTATTGCGACATGATAGGCGTGCGGTCGTTTGCCGGTCTGACCGACCGTGAGTACGACTATGCCGAGACCGTCCTCCAGCAGTTCATCAAGTACAGCGGCCGCCCCGTCTTCGCCATGGAGACGGCCACCGTCCACCCGTTGCAGGCTTTTGCCGACCTGATAACCATCGAGGACTACTGGCAGCGCCCCACCGGTGGCGATGCCACCGCAGCAGACACGGCCAGCGCCGGCCACCATAAGCGCCCCAAGGTGGTGCTGACGTGGGCCCCCCACTGCCGCGCACTGCCGCAGGCCGTGCCCAACTCGTTTGCCCAGTGGATGAACGCCGCCGACGTAGACTTCGTGGTGACACACCCCCAGGGCTACGAGCTTGACCCGAAGTTTGTGGGCGCTGCCCGCGTGGAGTACGACCAGCGCAAGGCTTTCGAGGGAGCTGACTTCATCTATGCCAAGAACTGGTCGAACCCCGGCGTAACAAACCCGGCCGACTACGGCAAGATTACCTGCGACGACCGCTCGTGGACAGTGGACAGCGAACACATGGCGTGGACCAACCAGGCTAAGTTCATGCACTGCCTGCCGGTGCGCCGTAACCTCATCGTGACCGACGACGTCATCGAGTCGCCCAACTCGATAGTCATCCCCGAAGCTGCCAACCGCGAGATTAGCTGCTCGGTGGTCATCAAGCGCATGCTGGAGGCGATGGACAAGTAAGCAGGCAACAAAAGGAATAAGGTAAAAGAACGAAGACACCCTATGGCAAGCATCAACGAGATACAAGACGACATCATTGACGAGTTTAGCGGCCTGGACGACTGGATGGACCGCTACCAGCTACTGATAGACCTGGGCAACGAGCAGCCGCCCCTGGACGAGTGCTACAAGACGGAGCAGAACCTGATAGACGGCTGCCAGAGCCGTGTGTGGCTGCAGGCCGACTACAAGGACGGGCTACTGTACTTTGCCGCCGAGAGCGACGCCCTGATAGTGAAGGGCATCGTCACGCTGCTCATCCGCGTGCTGAGCGGCCACACGCCGCAGGAGATACTGGACGCCGACCTCTACTTCATCGACCAGATAGGACTGAAGGAGCACCTCTCGCCCACCCGCAGCAACGGACTGGTGGCCATGGTGAAGCAGATGCGCATGTACGCCCTGGCCTTCAGCAGTAAGTAAGGAGCAAACAGTCAGAAAGCAACCAGCCGTCAAGCAGCAAGCAGGGCAGCAATCAGTTGCGGGAGCAGGCCAGGCGCCTACTTGCCGTCGTAGGCATCGAGCTTACGCAGATAATAGTCGCGGAAATCGCTCCAATGGTAATAGGGAGCCACGTCTGTCGGGAACGGCAGGGTGGCTTCCCTTTCGTTTAGGAGCACCTTGACGAGGATGTCCTTGTCGCGCGGGCTCTCACGGTAGAACACCAGCTGGATGTTAGAGGCCATGGGAAACACCAGGCATGCCCACCATCCGTCGTCCTCTAAGCGCTCCAGGTCGGGGGTCTGATAGTCGTAGCCGTTGATGCCCATGAGGCACACCAGGGGCAGCAGCACAGTCTCGTGACCGAAGCGCAACTGCACGGTGGGCTGTGCGCGGCGGATGCAGCTGTCGGCATCGGCAATGATTTTCCGTAGCAGGAAGCGCTGCGAATAGGGCTGCACGCCGCCGCTCAGTGGCGACGGCCCGTAGTTGATGTACCACCAGGCGTTCTCCCGCTGCCAGAACTGGTGTATCTCCTCTAAGGAGAACATGTCCACCAGCCTCGTCTTGGAGTACATATGGGTGTTCTGCTGCACGAGGCCCGTCTTCAGCAGGTAGTAGCTCAGCCAGCCCTCATCGACATACTCCCTGACGCACTCCGGGTCTACGAAGAGCAGTTCCATAAGCCGTGGGTTGCGCTCGCGCTTGGCCACAAAGGCGTCGTAGGCCTGGCGGGCAGCGAAGGGCATCATGCTGTCGCGCAGCTGCTTGTCCTGATGGTTGAGGAAGAACATGTCGCGGCGGTCGGCGTGCATGGTGGGTCTGAGCGTGGGCTTCAGGGCCACCATCTCCTGCACGGCGGCACCCATGGAGAGGATGCAGCGACTGGCCGTGGTGCTTCGTGCGTCGATGTGCGTACCGTCGGGGAACGCCTCGGCGAATCGTGCCATCATGCGCTGTGCGATGTTGCGCTGTTGCTTCTTGCCCAGCCCAGTCAGGTCGCCCCAGCGTCCCTCCGAGTCGTCAATGATTTGGCGCAGTTCGCGTAGCACGTCCTGGCCGATGGGTGTCAGTTCGTCGATACTGTCGGCCTTGCACAGCATCCTGTACGGTATGTCATAGCCCTTGCGGTTGGCCAGATAGCGCGAGCCGTGGCGGCCGTAGTGCGAGATATAGAAGGGTTTCTTCCCGGCCGGCGACGGCGTGTTGGCCGGCTCTATGCTGTCGGGATAGATGCCGTAGTTGCTGGCCGACAGGCTTCTGTTGGCTGCAATCGTGTGAAAGCCCGACTGTGCACTGGCGGCACACACCGTCAGCACCAGGCAGCAAACGACCATCCATTGTCTTCTCCGCATAGCTATCTGTTCGTCTTCGTTAGTTTATTCTCTGCACCTGTCGGCCCGTAGGCACTGGCAGGCTGGTTCCATTGCTCCTCAAAGCGCTGCAGCTTCTGCAGGTAGAAGTCGCGGAAGTCGCGCCAGTGGTAATAGGGAGCCACGTCCGACTTCAGCGGCAGGGTGGCCTCGTTCTCGTTGAGCAGTATCTTAAAGAGCACGTCTTCGTCGTGCTCGTCAGTGCGATAGAACACCAGCTGGACGTTGGCGGCCATGGGGAAGATGCGATAGTTGGCCCATCCCCTGCGGTCGAGCGACTCCAGGTCGTCGGTGGCCAGTCCGTAGCCGTTGATATCGAGCAGGCACACCAGCGGCATCACGATGGTCTCGTGACCGAAGCGCAGCTGGACACCAGCGTGCTTCAGCCGCAGGCAGCTGTCAGCATCGGCAATGATTTTGTGCAGCAGGTTGCGCTGCGAATAGGGCTGCAGCCCCCCGTTGACGGTGGCCCCGCCAAAGGCAATATACCACCAGGCGTTCTCCTTCTTCCAGTTGCGGTACACCTCGTCGTCGGTAAAGAGGTCGTAGAGCGACAGCTCCCTGCGCAGGTCGGTGCTCTGGATGTTGCTGGCCACCTTAAAGAGGTAGTAGTTCAGCTTGCCGCCATCCACGTGCTTGCGGATATAGGCCGTGTCGCTGATGAGCGACCGCACCAGCCGGTCGTTTTGCTCATAGCGCTGGGCAAAGGCGTTATAGCAGGCCATGGTGGCCGAGTCGAGCTTCATGTTGAACAGCCGGCGGTCCTGCTGGTTGAGGTAGTACATGTCGCGCGACGTGGCGTTATGGTGTATCTTCGCCTGCGGACACATGCTGGCCAGCTGCGTCATGGCGTTCTCCATCGAGAGGATGCAGCGCACCACCAAGGTGCTACGTGCGTCGATGTCGGTCTTGCCCTCGAACACCTCCGGGAACCGCTGCACCATACGCCGTGCTATCTGCTTCTGCTGGCGGGCACCGAGGTCGGTCAGCTCACCCCACCGCTGGTCGGCATCCTGGCGGATGCGTGCCAGCCGCCGCAAGACGTCGCGCCCCAGGGGTGTCAGCTTGCCAGCGCTGTCGGCGGCCGCCAGCATGTGGTAGGGAATGTCGTAGGTCATCGCCCGGTTGTGATAGCGCGACCCGTGGCGTCCGTAGTGCGAGATATAGAAGGGCTTCTTGCCTGCCGGCGCGGGTGTCAGCTTATTGGTCGAAGGGCCCGGATAGGCCATGTAGTTGCTTGCCGAGCAGCGGATGTTGGCCTTTATCTCGTCACGCACCTCCTGTGCCACCGCCGGCAGGGTGGCACACAGGCAAGCGAAAAAAAAGTACAACGCACGCATAAGTTCTCGGTTTTTGCGTGCAAAAATAAAAAAAAAGTTGTACATTTGCAAGCAGAAACCCCAAAAAAACTACTTCCTATGGCAAGAAAGCAAACCTGGCAGTACGACTATTGGCTGCTGCTGATGCAGCTCTACCTGCGCAAACCCATTGGTGTAAAGCCCGTTTACAGCCGCGACATGGTGGCCCTCAGCTTGGAGCTGCACATCCCGCCCGCCGAGCTGCACGACCGTCTCCGTCAGCTGGCGCGATTAGACACGCCGCGCATCGAACGCCTCTGGCGCGACTATGGCCAGAACCCCAAGCGGCTGCAGCGGGCCGTCAGTCTGCTGCGCAGCATGAAGGGGTTCAACAGCGGCGGCGACTTCTACGAGGGTGTAGAGGTGGAGGAGACCTTTGAGCGCGACTTCCGCCCGCTGGCGGAGGACGGGCGGCTGATGCCCGTCGCCCTGGTCATGCTGCTCAACCTCTATTTCCACCTGACACCCGCCACCATGGTCAGCCAGACCCCCGAGGTGCAGGCCATGGCCAAGCTGCTGCGCATCCCCGTGGCGTTGGTCATTGAGGTCTTGGAAATCTATCAGCAGTGTGACCCCCAGCTCAACCGTCGCGAGGTGTCGTTCTCGCCGTTGCTGCTGCCCTGCCAGCAGGTGTGGCAGCGCTATGGCGACGACCCGCTCACTCTGGAGGACTATGCCACCCAGCTCACCGCATACTATCAATAAACAAAAACCCAATACAATGAAGCAACTAATCATTCTTAGCAGCCTGACGATGCTGCTGACACTCAACCCCATGACAGCAAACAGCAAAACCCCGGACAGCCAGCAGGGCAGTGCCCCGCAGCTGCGAGCCGACAACATCGACCAGGTGTTGGCGGCCATGACCTTGGAAGAGAAAGCCAAACTTCTGGTTGGCGGTGCCAATAACTTCTTCGGCACGGGAGCCGTCGTCGGCGGCGAGGCCGACCTGGTGGCCGGTGCGGCCGGCACGTCGCCGGCCATTCCGCGCCTGGGCATTCCCGCCACGGTGCTGACCGACGGCCCCGCCGGCGTGCGCATCGACCCCACGCGCAAGGGCGACAGCCACACCTACTACGCCACGGGCTTCCCCATCGGCACGTGTCTGGCCTCGACGTGGAACACCGAACTGGTGAGCCGTGTCGGCCAGGCCATCGGCAATGAGACCAAGGAATACCGCTGCGACGTCATCCTCGGTCCGGGCATGAACCTGCACCGCAGTCCGTTGTGCGGCCGCAACTTCGAGTACTACTCTGAGGACCCGCTGCTGACGGGCAAGATAGCCGCCGCCTATATCCGTGGCGTGCAGCAGGAGGGCGTGGGCGTCAGCGCCAAGCACTTCGCCGTCAACTCGCAGGAGACCGACCGCACGAGCGTCGACGAGCGGCTGTCGCAGCGGGCGGCCCGCGAGCTCTACCTGCGCGGTTTCGAGATTGCCGTCCGCGAGAGCGACCCCTGGACCATCATGGCCTCCTACAATCAGGTCAACGGACAGTATAGCATGGGCAACCACGACCTGCTGACCAAGGTGCTGCGCAACGACTGGGGCTTCCGGGGCATCGTCATGACCGACTGGATAGGCATCCGCCAGGGACTGCCCACCACGAGCGAGGTGCATGCCGGCAACGACCTCCTGGAGCCCGGCCAGCCTGCCCAGGTGGACGAAATCATTGCCGGCGTGAAGAACGGCACGCTGCAGCTGGCCGATGTCGACCGCAACGTGCGCCGCATGCTGGAGTACATTGTCAAGACGCCCAGCTTCCGCCACTACGCCGCCTCGAACGCCCCCGACTTCGAGGCCCACGGTGCCATCACGCGGCAGAGTGCCTGCGAGGGCATCGTGCTGCTGAAGAACAACGGCACGCTACCCTGGAAGAACGGGGCCGTCAAGACCGTCGCCCTGTTTGGCGAGAACTCCTACGACTTCCTCTCCGGCGGCACGGGCTCCGGCTGCGTGCATACGCCCTACGTGGTCGACATGGTCGAGGGGCTGAAGAATGCCGGCATCGCGTCGTCGGCCACCCTGACCGACATCTACCGTAAGTACATCGACTACGCCCGCGCCAAGTTCCAGGCCGAGCGCCATCCCGCCAAGTGGTATCAGATGGAGATGTTCGGTCAGCAGAAGTATCCCGAAATCGGCCTGTCGCCCGTCGCCGTGCAGAAGGAGGCGGCCAGCAGCGATGCCGCCATCGTCACCATCGGCCGCCAGGCCGGCGAGGGTGTCGACCGCGACCTCCAGACCGAGTTCAACCTCATCGCCGAGGAGCGCGCACTCATCGCAGACGTGTGCAATGCCTTCCATGCGGCCGGCAAGCCCGTCATCGTCGTCATCAACTCCGGCTCGGTCATCGAGACGGCCTCCTGGAGTCAGTACCCCGATGCCATCCTCTGCGCCTGGCAGCCGGGCATGGAGGGCGGCAACAGCATTGCTGACCTGCTGACGGGCAAGGTGAACCCCAGCGGCAAGCTGACCATGACGTGGCCCATCGCCGCCAGCGACCACCCCTCGACCCAGAACTTCCCCGGCCACGTCGACTTCTACACCTACGACCTGCTGAAGAACGACAAGAAGCCCGTGCCCTGCCACGACTATACAAACCACGAGGAGGACATCTACGTGGGCTACCGTTTCTTCGACACGTTCCAGCGCAACGTGGCCTACCCCTTCGGCTTCGGTCTGAGCTACACGACGTTTGCGTTCAGCCAGCCCAAGGTGAAGGCCGACAAGGAGCAGGTCGCCGTCAGCGTGACCGTCAAGAACACGGGCAGCGTCAGCGGCAAGGAGGTGGCCCAGGTCTATGTGCGTGCCCCGAAGGGCCGTCTGGAGAAGCCCGTCCACGAGCTGAAGGCGTTTGCCAAGACCCGCGAGCTGCAGCCCGGCGAGAGCCAGACGCTGACCATGCTGATTCCCGTGCGCATGCTGGCATCGTTCGACGAGGCCAACTCGCAGTGGCTCACCGAGGCGGGCACCTACACCTTCGCCATCGGCAGCAGCAGCCGCGACATCAAGGTCACGGCCACGGCCAACATCGACCAGTACACCGAGAAGACCAGCCAGGCGCTGGCTCCGCAGCAGCCCCTGAACCTGCTCAGGCAGTAGGCCGCTCACGCGGGGCGTTATGCCTGCCAGCATACAGCCTTTCAGCGGCGTGGCAGCCACCTGCCACGCCGCTGTTTTGTGCGCCCTCGCCAGGCCGTGGATTTTTGGGCCGGCCTCAGCGTTGGTTTGGCCCGGCCTCAGCAGCGCCAAGGCCGGACCAAACTGCCGCCAAGGCCGGGCCAAACTGCTGCTGAGGCCGGCCCAAACCAACGCTGAGGCCGGCCCAAAACGAAACGCTGGCCCGACGGCGGCCGCTCGGCCACGTTGCCATGATGACATAACCCGCCCGTGTCCGTCTATATATAAATTAAATAATGTATAGCAACCCATGAAACGAAACCTACTCTTACTTGCTGCGGTCCTCACCGCAGCCTTTGCCATGGCCCAGCGGTCGGCCGAGGCGCAGGCGGTCATCAACATCCTCAAGCAGCTGTCGGGCCAGAAGTGCATCATCTGCTCGATGGCCAACGTCAACTGGAACACGGCCGAGGCCGACAACGTCCACCAGTGGACGGGCAAATACCCCGCCATGACGACCTTCGACTTCATCCATGCGCCCTACTCGAAGGATGTCAACCCCTACGGATGGCTCGACTACAGCGACATGACCATCGTCAAGGACTGGTGGCAGCAGGGCGGCATCGTCAGCTGCATGTGGCACTGGCTCATGCCCACCGGCCAGGGCCAGAACATGTCGTTCTACACCAACGAGACCAACTTCGACCCTACCGACATCCTGCACCCCGAGAGCGACGGCTACAAGAGGATGGTCAAAGACATGGACCAGATAGCCTCTTACTTCCAGCAGATGAAGGAGCTGGGCATCCCCGTCGTCTGGCGACCGCTGCACGAGGCCGCCGGCAACTCTAACAACTATCCCGGCGGCACGGGATGGTTCTGGTGGGGCAGCAAGGGCGGCGACGTGTTCAAGGCGCTCTGGCGGTTCATGTACAACTACTTCACCCAGACCAAGGGACTCGACAACCTCATCTGGGTGTGGAACGGCGGCATCAACGACGACAGCTGGTATCCCGGCGACGAGTATGTCGACGTGGTCGGCGACGACTACTATGGCAACAGCCTCACCGTCCTCGGCAACAGCTATCGCCACCTCACCACGTCGTTCCCCTCAAAGCTGGTGGCACTGACCGAGTGCGGACATAGCGGCAACAACCGCCTGCCCTCGCTGAAGGCCATCTGGCAGGCCGGACAGCACTGGGTGTGGGCCATGCCGTGGTACGACTACAACTACAACTCGCAGAGCAATCCCACGCCGTCGAGCCACGACTACTACACGTGGTTCACCGAGGCCATGCAGCAGGACATCGCCGTCGACCGCGCGGCCATGAAGCAGCTGCTCGAACAGCAGACGGCCATCCAACACCCCACACCCGCCACCCTGCCGACGGCACCGGCCTACAACCTGCAGGGCCAGCGCGTCGGTCCGTCGCACCGGGGCATCGTCATCACCAACGGCAAGAAAGTAATCCAGTAAGCAGACAAGCAATATGACACGCACCATCCCCATCCTTTTCGTGCTCTTATCCCTGTTCCTCTGCCCCGCACAGGCGCAGGAGACCGAGCGGCAGTACCTCAGCGGCCACGGCTGCGACGATATGGTCGAGTGGGATTTCAAGTGTACCGACGGTCGCAACAGCGGCAAGTGGACCAAGATAGGCGTACCCTCGTGCTGGGAACTGCAGGGCTTCGGCACCTACCAGTACGGCATGCGCTTCTACGGCAAGGCCACACCCGAGGGCATCGCCGACGAGCACGGACTCTACAAGACAGAGTTCACCCTGCCCCAGGAGTGGCAGGGCCGCCAGATTCTGCTGGTCTTCGAGGCCGCCTTCACCGAGATACGCGTGCAAATCAACGGCCGCAAGGCAGGCAACGGCACCTATCAGGGCGGCTTTACCCGCCATACAATGGATGTCTCCGACCGTGTGTTCTTCGGCAGCAAGAAGAACCGCCTCGAGGTGGAGTGCCTGAAGGAGAGCAGCGTGCCCCAGGTCAACCTGGCCGAGCGCCGTGCCGACTACTGGAACTTCGGCGGCATCTGGCGCCCCGTCTTCATCGTCGCCAAGCCCGCCGTCAACATCCACCGCGTGGCCATCGATGCCAAGCACGACGGCCGCTTCCGCGCCGATGTCTTCCTCAATCGCGCCGTGCCCAGCGCCTCATCTGCGTCCGTGCCCGGCGGTTTTCCCGCCGGGGCTCCCGCCGCCACTGTGGCCGTCGATTTAGTCGACGGCACCGGCAAGAAAGTCGCCGCCAGCCCCGCCGTCCCCATTGCCAGCGACCGTGCCCAGATAGCCTTCACGGCCAGCGGCATCAGCCCCTGGAACGCCGAGCAGCCCACGCTCTACACCGCCGTCTTCACCCTCAAGGATGCCCACGGCCGCACCCTCCACATCGAGCGCCAGCGCTTCGGCTTCCGCACCATCGAATACCGCCACAGCTACACCCTGCCCAACGGCCAGTCGGAGGTGGGCAACCACGTCTACGGCTGCCACGAGGACGGCCTCTTCATCAATGGCCAGAAGGTCATCGTCAAGGGTGCCAACCGCCACTCCTTCCGGCCTGAGACGGGGCGCACGCTCTCCAAGGCCAAGAACATCGAGGACGTGATGCTCATCAAGTCGATGAACATGAACGCCGTACGCCTCAGCCACTATCCCGCCGACCCGGAGTTCCTCGACGCCTGCGACTCGCTGGGCCTCTACGTCGAGTGCGAACAGCCCGGCTGGCACTGGCCCCACAACACCATCATCGGCTCGCAAATCGTCGAGGAGATGGTCACCCGCGACGTCAACCACCCCAGCATCATCTTCTGGAGCAACGGCAACGAGGGCGGATTCAACTACGAGCTGGAGCCCGTCTTCCAGCGGTTCGACCCCCAGCAGCGCGTCGTCCTCTACCCCTGGGCCAACCGCAACGGCTTCGAGACAAAGCACTATCGCTCGTGGGGTGAGACGGCCGAATACATGCGCCAGAAGGAGATATTCATGCCCACCGAGTTCCTCCACGGCCTCTACGACGGCGGCCACGGGGCCGGTCTGCGCGACTACTGGAGCCTCATGATGTCTAACCCCCGCTGTGCCGGCGGCTTCCTCTGGGACCTCATGGACCAGGGCGTCCTCCGCACCGACCTGGGCGCCGCCACTGTGCCCGGCAGTTCTGCTGCCGGCTCCCGCGCCGCCACTGTGCCCGGCAGTTCTGCTGCCGGGGCCCCCTACATCGACTGCATGGGCAACTTCGGTGCCGACGGCATCGTCGGCCCCCACATGGAGCGCGAAGGCTCCTACCATACCATCCGCGAGGTATGGAGCCCCATACAGGCCAAATACTGGTCGCCCTTCTCCGTCACCCTCCAGAACTGCTACGACTTCACCAACCTCAAGGACTGCCGCTTCCGCTACCGCCTGCTCAACATGCCGGCCTATGGCGACAGCCAGCTGAAGGTCGTCAAGGAGGGCACGCTGCCCGCTCCCGATGCCGCCCCCGGCCATAGCGCCCAGCTGACGTTCGCCAGTGCCGATGCCGACGTCATCGAGCTGACCGCCACCGACCCCCACGGACAGGACATCTTCACCTGGACCCATAAGCTGGTGGAGAAGGGCGGCAACCTAGTGCTCGACGACGTACACCAGAACACCCGCCCATACGCTGTCAGCGAGGATGCCGGCCAGCTGACCGTCAGCAGCGGCGACCACCGCTACACGTTTTCGAAGAAGAACGGCCGGCTCCTGCACGTCACCGTCGGCGGCAAGTCCATCGCCTTCGGCAACGGCCCCCGCTTCATCGCCGCCAAGCGCAGCGACCGCTCTGACGACGGCTTCTACAACCACGACGACAAGGAGGCCTTCGACAAGAAGACCCAGTACACCGAATACAAGGACCAGGGGACCTTCGACGGCTTCACCCTCTCTGACTCGACGCTCGTGGCCAATTACATCCACGGCTCACTGCAACGCGTGACCTACCGGTTCCTGAGCGACGGCAGCTGCTGGCTCAACGCCAACTACTACTTCAACGGCGTCATAGACCTCATGGGCATCTGCTTCGACTATCCCGAACAACTCGTCAGAAGCAAGTCGTGGGTCGGCAAGGGCCCCGACCGCGTATGGCAGAACCGCATGGAGGGCCCGCAGTATGGCTACTGGCACAACGACTACAACGACCCCATACCCGGCGAGTCGTTCGACTACCCGGAGTTCAAGGGCTACTTCGCCGCTGTCGACTGGATGGAGCTGCAGACCGCCGAGGGCCGCATAGGCATTGAGACGCTGGGCAGCAAGCTCGGTGTCTACACGCCGCGCGACGGCCGCGACCACTTGCTCTACACCCTGCCCGATACGGGGCTCGCCATCCTCAAGGTCATTCCCGCCGTACGCAACAAGGTGAACACCACCGACCTCAACGGCCCCTCGGCCCAGCCCCAATGGAGCGAGGGGATAGGCACAATCACCGCAATCCTCCACTTCCAATGAAACGAACAGCACGCATCCTCCTCTACCTCCTCTCCCTCTTGTGCCTACAGTGCCTACAGTGCCTTGCGATTCCATCGCAAGGAAAACCCTGGACCTTCTGGTACTGGATGTACGGCGCCGTCAGCGAAGACGGCATCCGTGCCGACCTGCAGGCCATGAAGGACGTAGGACTCGGCGGCTGCTACCTCATGCCCATACGGGGCGCTGCCGAGAAACCGGAATTTGGCGGTCAGGCCGATGCCATGACCGACAACTTCTGGCACATGGTGGACACCGCACTCGCCGAGGCCGACCGCCTGGGGCTGGGCATGGGCATCCACGTCTGCGACGGCTTCGCACTGGCTGGCGGACCCTGGATTAGTCCGGCGGAGTCCATGCAGAAGGTCGTCTTCTGCGACACCATCGTCGCCGGCGGCACCCGCCATCACTTCCGCATGGCCAAGCCCGCCCACTACGCCAACTACTACGAGGACATCGGCATCTATGCCATACCCATTACCGTGCCCGCGGGCTCCCCCCATGGTGAAATAGCGTCCGTGCCCACGGGTTTTCCCCGTGGGAAAATAGCCCACTCCCCTAACGTCACCATCAATACCAAGGGCGTCTACTGCGCCGACGAGCCCTGCTGGCTTCAGCTGTCTTTCGACCGCCCCACCCTGGTGCGCAACGTCGAGATAACGCCCAGCGGCACCAATATCCAGTGCCAGCGCCTGCTGGTGAAAGCCTCCGACGACGGCGTCGTCTTCTATAAGGTCAAGCAGCTCACCCCGCCGCGCCAGGGCTGGCAGAACACGGGCTTCAACACCACCTTCAGCCTTCCGCCCACCACCGCCCGCTACTTCCGCTTCGAGTGGACACCAGAGGGCTCTGAGCCCGGTGCCGAGGACCTCGATGCCGCCAAGTGGAAGCCCGTACTGCGGCTGAAGGACATCCGACTGAGCGGCTACCCGCTCATCGACAACTGGGAGGGCAAGGCCGGCTACGTATGGCGCATAGCCCCCGACACCCCGGACGAGGACCTCGCACTCACCGACTTCCTCCGCCCCTCCGACATTATCCGCACCACTGTGCAGGGCGATTTCGTCGCCCTGACCCTCCCCGAAGGCCGTTGGCGCATCCTCCGCATGGGCCACACCTCGACAGGCCACACTAATGCCACTGCCGGCGGGGCCAAGGGCCTGGAGTGCGACAAGTTCTCGCGGCAGGCCGTCGCCAAGCAGATAGACGCCTGGTTTGGCCGCTTCATGCAGCGCCCCAACCACAAGGCCATCAAGTACATGCACGTCGACTCGTGGGAGTGTGGCTCGCAGAACTGGAGCCGCACGTTCGCACAGGAGTTCGAGCGACGGCGGGGCTACGACCTGCTGCCGCTGTTGCCACTCTATGCCGGCGTGCCGATGAGCGGCGGCGAGGAGGCCCTGCGCGACATCCGCCTGACCATCAACGAGCTCATCAACGAGGTGTTCTTCGCCACCGCTGCCCAGAAGGCCCACGAGTATGGCGTGCTGCTCAGTAGCGAGAGCGTGGCACCCACGATGGTCGCCGACGGCATAGACCACTACCGCTATGCCGACGTGCCGATGGGCGAGTTCTGGCTTAACTCGCCCACCCACGACAAGCCCACCGACATGCTCGACGCCATCAGCGGCGCACACATCTACGGCAAGCCCATCGTGCAGGCCGAGGGATTCACCGAGGTGCGCGGCGTGTGGGACGAGACGCCGGCCAGCATCAAGCCGCTGCTCGACCGCAACTTCGCCTTGGGCATGAACCGCCTGTTCTTCCACGTCAACACCCATAACCCGTGGCTCGACCGACGACCGGGCATGACGCTCGACGGCATCGGGCTGTTCTTCCAGCGCGACCAGACATGGTTCCGCGAGGCAAAGGGCCTCGTAGACTATATCACCCGCTGCCAGCAGTACCTGCAACAGGGTCTGCCCGTGGTGGACATCGCCGTCTATACCGGCGAGGAGATGCCCCGACGGGCACTGACACCCGACCGCCTGGTGGAGATGCTCCCCGGCCTGTTTGGTGCCAAGCGCATCGCCTCGGAGCGTGAGCGACTGGCCAACATCGGACAGCCCATGGAGGAGTCGCCCGTCGGCGTGCGCCACTCGGCAGGCATCATCGACCTCAAGGACTGGGAGAACGCCCTGCACGGCTACCACTACGACTCGATGAGCCCGGACGGACTGGACCGCTGGCTGACCATGCTCGCCGACCCAAAGGACTACGACATGCCGAACTACCGCGTGCTGGTGGTGCCGCAGAACGTACGCGTCAGCAGAAAGGCTCGCCAGCAGATGGACGACCTCAGGCAGCTGGGCATCAAGGTCATCACCGAGCCCTGCCGCAGCGACACGCTGCCGGGACTGCCACCCGACGCGGTACTGCCCGATGGCATCGCCTTCGCGCATCGCAAGCACCTGTCTACCCACTACTTCTTCCTGTGCAACCAGACGGACAGCGTCCGCAACTTCCAGGCCAAGCTGCGCGTAGGCGAAAAGGGCCCGAAGGTGACGGCGCTCATCAACCCCGTGACGGGCGAGCTGCTGGATGTCAACGAGCGACGCGAGGGCGTGTACAGCTGTGTGGACATCACGCTGCCGCCCTACGGCTCGGTCATCGCGGCCAGCGGACTGCTGTTCCTCGACGCGGTCTCCGTCAGCCAGCAGCCAGAGGCCGCCAGGCCCATCGGCGACAACCTGGAATGGGAGGTGACATTCGCAGAGAATGGCGAACGGGTAAAGACGCGCCAGCTGTTCGACTGGAGCCAGAGCACGAACGACCGCATCAAGTACTACAGCGGACGGGTACGCTACACCACGACGTTCCGCGTGAAAGAGAAGGACATGGCATGGACGACATGGCTGCAACTGCCCGACGTGAAGGACGTGGCCCACGTGTGGCTCAACGGCCAGGACCTCGGCACAGTGTGGACGGCCCCGTACATGGTGCCGCTCAACAAACACCTGCGCAAGGGAAAGAACACGCTGGAGATAGACGTGGTGAACACATGGCACAACGCACTGCGGGGGGCCGACCAGGGTAAGGCTCCCTATGACGGCATCTGGACGAACGCCCGCTACCGCAGCAAGGGCGAGGGACTGCTGCCCGCCGGTCTGCTGCGGACACCCCTACTGGTGAAAGACCGACGGACACCGCTGAAGACTCTGGTGAAAGCGTTAAGTAAGTAACAAGGATATCTATGAAAAGACTATTGACATGGCTCGTAGCCATTAGTGCCGTCACCCTCCTGCACGGCAAGGTGCGACTGCCGAAGTTCTTCGGCGACAACATGGTGCTGCAACAGCAGTCGGAGTGCAAACTCTGGGGATGGACCGAGCCCGGAAGGAGGGTTTTGGTTGACACCCCTTGGAACAAGAAATCCTATTCTGCCACAGCCCGCAAGGACGGCTACTTCCAGGTGACGGTAAAGACCCCCGAGGCGGGCGGTCCCTACACCATCTTTATCAGGGACGGCGAAACGGTCGTGCTGAACAACGTGATGATTGGCGAAGTGTGGATATGCTCAGGCCAGTCGAATATGGAGATGCAGATGAAGGGCTTCAAGCAACAGCCCGTCGAAGGGACGACGGAGGAACTGCTGCGCTGTAAGGACAGCGGCCTGCGCCTGTTTACGGTGAAGCGCCACGCCTCGCTGACACCCGTGGACACCGTGACGGGACACTGGAGCGAGACCAACAGCGCCTCGGTGCGCGACTTCTCGGCAACGGCCTACTACTTCGGACGTACACTGCGCCAGGTGCTGGGCGTGCCCGTCGGACTCATCGTCACCTCGTGGGGTGGCTCGGCCTGTGAGGCATGGATGCACGCCGACTGGCTGAAGGCGTTCCCGAAGGTCAACCAGTACGTGACGGAGAAGGACGTCAAGCAGTTGAAGCAGCGATGCCCCACGGCACTCTATAACGGACAGCTACACCCGCTCATCGGCTACGCCATGAAGGGTGCCATCTGGTATCAGGGCGAGGACAACGTGCCGCGCTACGACTACTATGCACCACTGCTGGCACGCATGGTGCAGGGCTGGCGCGACGACTGGAAACAGGGCGACTTCCCGTTCTACTACTGCCAGATTGCCCCCTACGACTACTCACTCATCGGCTGGAAGGGCAGCGAACTGCTGCGCGAGCAGCAGCTCAAGGCCGAGACACTCATCCCCAACGCCCGCATGGCCGTGCTGATGGATGCCGGACTGGAGTATGGCATCCACCCCCGCAAAAAGCGCCAGGCGGGTGAACGCCTCGCCCTGTTGGCACTCAGCAACACCTACGGAACAAAAGGGCTGCCGGAGTTTGCCGTCTACAAGGAGATAGACATCCAGAACGACACCTGCGTCATCAGCTTCGACCGCTCGAAGGAGTGGGTGTACTTCGAGCATGGCACCACCAGCAAGAACTTCGAGGTGGCTGGTGCCGACAAGGTGTTCCACCCCGCCACCAAGGTGTGGGTCAGCCGCAACCACGTCTACGTGAAGTGCGACCAGGTGCGCCAGCCTGTTGCCGTCCGCTATGCCTTCCACGACTGGGCCGATGGCGACCTGATGCACGACGGTCTGCCCGTATCGTCATTCCGTACCGACGACTGGGACGTGCTGCCCACCAACAACCAAAGCAAGGGCGACTACAACAACCCGCAATAGCCCCCATAACGTACCCCCCCGCAACAGACAACCACCCCCATAACGCAATCATGACGATGAAGAAAACAACGCTCCTTATCACCCTCCTCGCCCTCCTCTCCACCCCCACTGTGGCTGCTGATTCAGTCAGCAGCACCCCCGCTCGCACCGCCGCCCCCACAGTGGCTGCTGATTCTGTCAGCAGCACCCCCGCCCCTGCCTCCGTCGCCGGCCTCTTCCCCTTGGACGGCAGCGGCCGCCTGGTCTGGAACTTCAACGCTGGCTGGCGCTTCCACTTGGGCGATGTGGCCAGTGCCGAGGGCAAAGACTTCAACGACCAGACTTGGCAGGTGGTATCCACCCCGCACACCGTGCAGCTGATGCCCGCCGAAGCCAGCGGATGCCGCAACTACCAAGGCATCGCATGGTATCGTAAGCACTTCCGCATGCCCCAGGCATGCCAGGGCCGCGACGTCACCCTCCACTTCGAGGCCATTATGGGCAAGCAGACGCTCTACGTTAACGGCCAGAAGGTGAAAGAGCACGAAGGCGGCTACCTGCCCATTACACTGAACCTCACCGTCCTCGGCTACACAGTGGGCGACGATTTAGTCGTCGCCATCAAAGCCGACAACAGCGACGACAAGACCTACCCGCCAGGCAAGAAGCAGATGACCCTCGACTTCGCCTACCATGGGGGCATCTACCGCGACGTGTGGCTCATCGCCAAGCAGAAGGTGGCCATCACCGATGCCGTTGAGGAGGCGAAGGTGGCCGGCGGCGGCATCTTCGTACACTATGCCAACGTCACCGAGAAAAGCGCGGAGGTCTATGTCAACACCGAGGTGCGCAACACCGACACCCGCCCCCGCACCGTCACCGTCGAAAATACACTGTGTGCTGCGATTCAGTCGCAGCATCCACAGCGTGCTGCGATTCAGTCGCAGCAAACAAAGCTCCACCTACAGTCCGGCGAAGCCCGCACCATCACACAGCACTTTACAGTTAAGAACCCCCGCCTGTGGTCGCCCGAAAGCCCCTACCTCTATCACTTGGCCACGCGCATTAAAGACGGCAAGAAGTCGCTCGACGGCGGCATCACCCGCATCGGTATCCGCTCGTTCGAGTTTGTACGAACAGACGATGCACAAAGGCGGCAACCAGGCTTCTACCTCAACGGCAAGAAGTACCACCAGCTGGTGGGTGCCAACCGCCATCAGGACTTCGCCTACGTGGGCAATGCCGTGCCTAACTCACAGCAGTGGCGCGATGCCAAACGCCTGCGCGATGCCGGCTTCACCATCATCCGCACGGCCCACTATCCTCAAGACCCAGCGTTCATGGATGCCTGCGACGAGCTGGGACTGTTCATCATCGTGGCCACCCCAGGCTGGCAGTATTGGAACAAGGAAAAGGGCTGGGACGAGAAGGTACACGAGAACACACGTGCCATCATCCGCCGCGACCGCAACCACCCCTGCGTGCTGATGTGGGAGCCCATCCTCAACGAGACACGCTATCCGCAGGACTTTGCCCTGCAGGCCCTACAGATAACCAAGGACGAGTATCCCTACCCCTACCGGCCCGTGGCGGCTGCCGACATGCACAGCGCCGGCGTGGCAGAAAACTACGACGTGGTCTACGGCTGGCCGGGCGACGACTTCAAGCAACAGCAGCAAACCACCGCCCAGCCTGCTGCATCCACTGTGCAGGCTGGTTCAGCCAGCCTGTCTGTCATCCGCCAGCCTATCTTCACCCGCGAGTTCGGCGAACTGGTCGACGACTGGTATGCCCACAACAACCTGAACCGCGCCTCCCGTTCCTGGGGCGAGCGGCCCATGCTCATCCAAGCCATGTCGCTCTGGAAAAGCACCCAGGAGCTCTTTCATACCACCGGCCAGTTTATTGGCGGCTGCCAGTGGCATCCCTTCGACCACCAGCGCGGCTACCACCCCGACCCCTACTGGGGTGGCATCTACGATGCCTTCCGCCAACCCAAGACGGCCCTTCCCATGTTTGTTGCTACTTTGTCGCAACCCACAGAGCGCCCCATGGTCTATATCGCCCACGAGATGACGCAGTTCTCTGAGAAGGACATCACCGTCTTCTCTAACTGCGATTCCGTACGCCTGACCATGTACGACGGTGAGCATTGCTGGACACAGCCCGTCCGCTATGTCGCCTTGTCAACGCAACAAACAGATGACCAGCGGGCAGGCGGTGGCTATGCCATCTTCCCCGATGCCTGGGACTTCTTCGAGGCACGCGACTGGAGCTACACCAAGCGCAACTGGCAAAACGTGAAGATGACGGCCGAGGGTATCAGAGGCGGCAAGGTGGTATGCCGTGAGGAGAAGATGCCGTCGCGCCGCTCAACGAAGCTACGACTGCGTGCAGACGACATGGGCAAGCCGCTGGTTGCCGACGGTAGCGACTTCATCGTCATCGTCTGCGAGGTGACCGACGACCTCGGCCACGTGCGCCGCCTGGCCAAAGAAAACATCCGCTTCACCGTGGAAGGCGAAGGCGAAATCATTGGCGATGCCAGCATCTGCGCCAATCCGAGGGCGGTGGAATGGGGCTCTGCACCCATGCTGCTACGCGCCACCAGACAGGCGGGCAAGATAAGAATCAAGGCCGAGGTACAGTTCCCCGGCACACACGCCCCCACGCCCGCCGAACTGGAAATCGAGAGCATTCCCTATGCCATGCCCATGTGCTATGATGCCAACAGCATCGCCACGGGCACTGGCAGCTCCGCCGCCCAAGGTGCTGACAACACCACGGTCCCAGGCACATCGACCCTCTCAGAGGCCGAGAAGGCTCGCATGCTACAAGAGGTGGAGGCACAACAGGCAGACTTCGGCATACAGCGATGAACACCAGGAAGCATCCTTTAGAGAGCCATTACTACAAGGGAATGGTGGAGGCCGGCTGCGACGAGGCAGGCCGTGGCTGTCTGGCGGGCAGCGTCTTTGCTGCCGCCGTGATACTGCCTGACGACTACCAGAATGAGAAGCTCAACGACTCGAAACAGCTGACCGCCCATCAGCGCAAGCTGCTGCGTGACATCATTGAACGGGATGCCGTGGCCTGGGCCGTCGGCATCGTGACCCCAGAGGAGATAGACCGCATCAATATCCTCAACGCCTCTATCCTCGCCATGCACCGGGCGCTCGACCAACTCGCCGTGCGCCCGCAGGCTGTCATCGTCGACGGCAACCGTTTCAAGCCCTACTACCCACCCACGTCCCCCACAGTGCCCTTTGATTCAGTCAAAGGGCAGCAATGCTCCCCGCTGCCCCACACCACCATCGTAAAAGGCGACGGCAAATACCTCAGCATTGCGGCAGCCTCCATCCTCGCCAAGACCTACCGTGACGACTACATGGAACAGATGGCACTGGAATATCCCCAGTACGACTGGGCCAGCAACAAGGGCTACCCCACCAAGAAGCACCGTGAGGCCATCCGCACCTACGGCATCACACCCCTCCACCGCAAGACGTTCAACATGCTGGGCGATGGCCAGCTGACCCTTGACTTCGGGGAGTGAGGGATTGGAGTAAAGAGAATGGACGAAGGAGGAAGGACAATAGAGGAAGGAGGAAGTACAAAGGACGAAAGAGAAAGGAGATATGTCTTGCACATAGGACGGATGCAAACACCAGAAGCCGTCAGTTGACCTGATTGTGGAGCGAACGGGAGATGCGCTGCTTGAGGCGTGCCACCTGCTCGGCCGACAACAGCTGGCAGTCGTCAATGTTCATGAGGATGTCGTAAGCCTTCAGATAAGCCATGCGCACGGGAGGAGCTGCAGTAAGGTAGGATGCCCAATAGGATTCCGTATCGGGAACCGACTCCATGACGTAACGGATAAAGTCATCGTCGCATAAAAACTGTTCTACCTTAGTATAGATGATTCGCTTCACGTTAATAAAGGCTTTGGTCTTTGATATAAAGACGAAAGGCAACGTGATATGTCATCAATAGGACGGGGAATTTACGCAGCGGAGAAGGCAGCCTCGCGCAACTTCAGCATACCCCGGTGCATGAGGTTACGCACCGAGTGGTAGTTCATCTGCATAATACCGCATATCTCCTCATACTTGCGCTCCTCCAAATAGTAGAGGGTGATGGCCTGGCGCTGCCGACGGGTCAGGTTGCGCATCAGGTGTGCCACCTGTGCCGACTGCAGCAGCTCGCGCTCCATGTCAAGGTAATCATGCTCCACATCTTCGCCGGCACGACGGTAGTCATAGTTCTCCACCTCGGCATCGGAGGTGAAGGTCTGGCGGCGGAACTCGTCGAGCAACCGGTTCTTCAGCGAGATAATGACATAGGAGCCAAAGTTGTTGATAGTCTTCTGGTCGTGGCGCTTGTTGTACACCTTGACGAAGACATCGTGAATGCAGTCCTTCAGCAGTTCCTGATTCTGGGTAAGACGGATGCCGTAGTTGAACAGAATCTGTACATACATATTGTATAGCTCTGCAAAAGCCGAATCATTGCCGGCGCAGAACTGCGACACCAATAGCTTTGTGCGCTCCTTGAGGTTGCTCGTTGCCATAGAAAGAAGGTTAGTAATCTTAGTAGTAGTTCGTTTTATGCATGCAAAGATAAGAAGAAAAAACGAAACCTCCCTACTAAATTCCGTTAAAAAAGAGGAAAAGCAGTGAAAAGTCTGCTTTTCCTCTTTCCGTTTTTACTTCTTCCTCACCCAGAAAATGCCTTTTTCCTTGAGGACGATGGCGTCAGTGGTGTCTTTCAAACGATGGAGGGCACCCGACTGGCCATCGACCTGCCACACCTCATAGCGCCCGTGACCATGGAGGGTCACAGCACTATGACTGTCATCCAGATAGGCTAGCCAGCCGTCGCTGCCCTCCAGCAGGTAGGCACCGTCCTGACGTGTCGGCAACATGGTGGCGATGCTTCGCAGCAGCGTCGCGTCGGTCACGGGGATAGCAGCACAGGACCCTCCTGCCATCAGCGCGGCCCAGCACATCTGCGGATGTTTCTGTGCAGAGTAGATGACGGCCTTGTCAGGGTATTTTGTGCGATACTCTGACACCGCGCGGTAGACATCCTCAAAGCGGGCACCACCTGTACGAATCTTTCGCATATACTGCCGCTGGGCCATATTGACGCCGCCGGGAGGTGCATATTCGCCCTTGTTATGATAGAACCACTGCTCAATGTCGATGATGTCAACCACAGAGGCCCGCTTAGGGTCAGCCAGGATGCTGTCCTGCACATCCTTGTTGACGGCTAGGTCTACGAGCACCTGTCCGTTTTCCTGTTCCCACTCGGCAACAACATCCAGCCAGAACTGTACGAAGTGTAGCGGTCCGGTAAACTCTTCGCCGATGCTATGAATAACGTTCGGCTGTCCCTTGAAAGCATCCAATGACTGGCGGATATACTGCCGATGGAGGTCACGCAAGGTGGGATTGGTGATGTCATAGAACAGCGTTGCCGTGAAGATGCGCTTGTCGCCGGTGAAGTTAACAGGTTCCAAGAAGGGGGTGTTGTTGATGTTGTTGGCAGTGCGCCACGGGCAGTCTACCCAGTGGGCGCCGGCCTCGAGGATGTTGTGCTGGAAGTAGTGCTGGTTTTTGAGCAGCAGGCCAATGCCTTCACCCTTCTTGGCGAACTGCTGGAGGCGGTAGAAGTACCACTTGTTGAGCTTCGTCAGGTCGTATTTCGTCATACCGTCCCAGGCCAGGGCGGCAAAACCACCCTGCACACTATTCGCGGAAGCGGAGGAAAGGGAAGCGGCAGGAGCGGCAGCGGGAATAGGGGTGCCACCTGTGCGTGCGAAGGGCTGCTCGTAGAAGGGAGCCCAGGCATCACCGTTCTTCCGACGGATGCGCTCGTGATCATCGCGGCGGCGGTCAGTCCAAAGTCCGTAGTTCTGGCTGAAGAGGAGGGTGTGACTACGCTGCATCTCAACGACTACCGAGTCTACGCGGTCAGTGCCTCCGGTACATTCCTGTCCGGGCACGAAACGTGTCAGCGCATATTTTGCCTTGGCCATGGCGGCATCGGTAGTTCGTCCGTTCCACCAGGGAGTCTGGTGCTTACCACCCACGAGCACGGCATCGTCCTTGACCAGCCAGCCATTTTTGAGGGCGTAATGGGCAGAAGAACTAGCAGGGTTAGTTGTATGAGAAAGGTTGGAATGGTCTGACCGTCGAAAGGGCTTAATGGGTGTCACGTCGGCCGGGAGGACGGCGGCATCTATCCACTGCTGGAGGGTTGCGCGGGGCTTCAGGGCCTCCTCGGCCATCAGCATAGCTTCCTCGATGGTAGGCGACGACGAGGCGTTGGTGTTACGCTCCATCACACGGCATAGGGTGGCCACCTCCTGTCGTGCCTCCGTTTCGGGCTGTCCGTTGGTCATTCTGCGCTTCAGCAGCTGGTCGGCAAACAGCGAGTAGGGGCGCACGTGTTCGTTCATCTCCGTGTACTCGCCATTGCCCATGACTTGTCCCCAGCATCCGCGAGAGTAGTTGCGGTTGAGCGAGTCGGGCGAGTAGCAGAACAGGCCTGCCGCCGTCGACTGCCACATGGTGCTGTTGGCCGTGCTCCACCCGGCCCCGAACTTCTCCAGTTCCCAGTTCTTGAACACGATGTCGTTGCCGTCGATGTTGACGATGTCAAAGAGGATGCCCGGAGCCCACGACGAGATGGCGCCACTGGGTCCCAGCGATTCATAGCTCTCGCACTGCACGAAGGCATTCGGTCCGGGAGCCGTATGGCCCACGGCGAAGTCGTTGATGCCGTGTTCCGAATAGCAGCGCTGAAAGAGCACCTTCTCGCCCATGGTCAAGAACGTTCGGCGGCGCAGGCCGCCTACCTCCGACACAGGGTCGGTAGCCTTACAGTCCTCGACGGTCACCTGTTGCGCCGACTTCTGCACCACCACCGCCGAACCAGCCAGATGGCGGAAGTTGACCATGCGCACCCAGCAGTTCTCAGCATCGGCCACATACACGCCGTCCCAGCAGTGGCTCTCGTCCATGGGAACGGCTGTGTCGTAGTCGGACACCAGTGTCATGTTCTCCACGCCGCACTCGCTGACCAGGCCGGTAGTCTCAACGACGATGGCCATGACCCCACCCCAGCGGTTTTCTATGCTGCAGGTCAGGGGGGCGTCGAGGGTCACGGTGTTACCGCTGACGGCCACCACCTGCCGGTGCCAGCGGAGGTCGATGTCGCCGACATGCCATGCCCAGTAGCCCATTCGCTTGCCGCCGCCGAACGAGGCACAGCCGAGGTGGTCAATCCAGGCCTGCGTGGAGGGGCGGACGATGAGCAGGCGGGTGCCGGGGGAGAGGGCGGCAGAACCGCCCTGCACAGTGAGCGAGCGGGCGCCGGGGGCCAGGGCGGCAGAACCGCCCTGAACAGAGAGGGTGTCGATGGGGGTGTCCTTTCGCGTACCTTCTATATATATAAGGGCGCCCCGGTCGAAGCCCACCTTGCGGAGGATGGTGCGCTGGCGGCCACTACCCCTCAGCACCACACCACTGGTACGGATGCGCAGGGGCTCACTGAGCACGAAGGTGCCATCGGCCAGCAGTACGGCACCGCGCAGTCCCGTCTGCGGGTCAGGCTTCTGGCGGCTCACATGGTCGATGGCAGCCTGCAACAGCGCGGCATCGTCGCCGCCCGTGGGTTGCACGTATGCCGCCACCCTTGCCGCCGGTATTGCTTTCTCCGAGCGCTGGTAGCCACAATAGGAATAATCCATCGGCACGTCTTGTGCGCTGACGGCCAAGGGTAATAAAGTAAAAAGGTAAAAAGGCAGATGCCTTCTTACCATACCCTTTACCCGTTGCGATACGGTTGTTCTCATTCTTACGCTTTTACCTTTTTACTTGCTTCTTGCCTTGTCACTTCTTCTTGGCTTCCTCTATGCGCTTATACCATCCCTCGCGCTCCTTGACGAGGTCGTAGCCACGCTTCGAGAGCCAGTTGTTGATGCGGCCCTTGTACTTGCCAAACCACCCGTGCTTCTTGTCCGAGTTCTCGGCATCCATGGCAAACTCGCGGGCCTCCTTGAGCCATGCCAGAATCTGTGCCTTCTCCTCCGGCTTCAGCGAGGGAATCATGTCAAGGTGGGCCTGATAGGTCTTGGGCACCACGCCATAGGTCATGCCGTCCTTGACGGCCTCTATGGTTGCGTCGTCGACATACACCGAGAGGTCGGCGGCCAGCTCGAAATGGTGCTTATAGAGCTCCGCGTCGCGCTTATCGGCGTTTCCCTTGTTCTGCTCATGTATTTGGTTGAGCAGGAAGTATCGGTTGGCTATGATGTTGCGCACGTTCAGGGCCTTGTCGGCATCGCCGATGTTCAGTCCGTCGACTATCTTCTGCGCACGCTTGGTGATGGTCTCCACGTACTGGGCGTCCAGGCCGTCGGTCTTGAGGGCGACGGTCTGGGCACCGGACGTGAGGGGGTGTAGCGACAGAATCGCTACACACAGTATATACGCGGCTATGCGGGGGACTTGCTGTAGCGACTGAATCGCTACACACAGTATGCTGGCGGGGGCTTTCTTCATATCGCTATGCCTTTAGTTGATGCGCTTCACCAGCGTGTCGTGGTTGTTCTTCAGGTCAGTCCAGTCCACCTTGACATTGGTGGGGATGTCGTTGATATACTTCTCGATGTTAGTATATCCGTCGCCCGTGCAGTCCTTGTTGGCATCCGTCGGGTCGTTGGGGTCCAGGCCGTTCTCCACCTCCCAGTAGTTAGGCATGCCGTCGCCGTCGGCATCCTTCCAGGGCTTCCAGGCACGGTATTCAGGATAGCCGCCCATCTGGCGCGGGTCGGTGATGACGCCGTCCTTGTAGCTGTCCTTGGGCAGACGGCGATACTTGAACAGTCCTTCCTCGTTCTGCGAGTGCTTGTGCAGTCCCCACATGTCGCCATAGGGGTTGTCCTTCACCTTCTTCTCATAGTCCTCCACATAGTAAGCCTTGCCGTTGCGTACCTCCTCGCAGATACGCTGGTCGACGATGTCGCGGCAGGGGATGGTGGCACCCACGTTGTTGAGCACCCACTGGTAGGCATTACGCGTGTCCATGACCGATACGTAGGGCATGGGGAACGGCTCGTTCGAGCGCATCAGCGTACGCTCGGTCTCATCTATCTCGCCATCCTTGTCGGCGGTCTGCACGCCACCCTTCCAGTTGTCCTTCGTTATTTCGGGATAGCCCTCCATGATGTTGCCGTTGGCATAGACGCGTCCGAACTGCTTGAAGGGGAACATGCCCTCCGAGCGGCTCTCGGCCTTGATGATGCGGTGGCCCACGGCCTCGTCCTTCGGTGTCAGCGGTCCGGGCTTGTAGTAGTTGTTGATGAAGTTGAACATCGAGCGGAACTCGCCGCCGTCGGCAGTGCGGTGTACCCAGTTGTAGACCACGTTGTTGATGAAGTTAAACACGCCGGCCCATCCCACGCTGGGGTTGCGTCCCGTGTTGTCGGCCCACAGGTTGCGCATGAAAGTGGTGTTCTCGCCGCCGATGGTCGAGCCGAAGGCATGGTTCCACGTGTCGAGGGCCTTGGCCGATATGGTGTTCTGGATGGTCACGTTCACCGTCGGCTCCTTGCGCTTGGCCTTGCCGTCGTTGAGGTCGAACATGTGGCGGTAGAACGAGATGTTCTCGTCCAGGCCCCACTCGCACGAGCAGTGGTCAATCATGATGTTGCCCACGGGGTTGCCGCCGAAGGAGTCCTCACGGTAGGTCACCTTCGTCTCGCCACGGCGGAAGCGCATGTGGCGCACGATGACGTCGTGGGTGTCCACCTGGAACGACTCGCCGGCTATTATCACGCCGTCGCCGGGAGCCGTCTGTCCGGCAATGGTGATATACGGGGCACGCACATAGATGGGCGACTTCAGGCGAATGATGCCTGACACGTTGAACACCACGATGCGGGCACCACCCTGCTCACAGGCCCAGCGGAACGAGCCAGGGCCGTCGTCGGCCAGCGTGGTCACGGTGAGCACCTTGCCGCCACGTCCGCCGCAGGTGTACATGCCGCCACCCTCCGCACCGGGGAAGGCGGGAATCTTGGCCTGCTTCAGGTCGTAGGGCATGCTGGCCCAGGGCACGTAGGGCCGTCCGGCCTTGGCCTCCTCGACGACGATGGGAAAGGCCACTGCCCATGCCGAGTCGCTGTGTGCCTGCCACTTGGCCTTCTCTGCCTCAATGTACTTCTTGGCCTCGGCGGTCAAGTCAGGATACTGTGCGTGTGCTGCCGTGTAGGTGGCCAGCACCGCCATCGCTAAGAATAGTCTTTTCATCTTTATTCTGTCTATTAGTTTACTCGTCCTATTAATCATTAACGCTATAGGGACGAAAAAGTTTAACCGGTGTCCCCACGGCTAACATACTTTAAGAAATGGCGAAAATAAACGGGCCATTTGTTTGGCCGTTCGCCCGCTTTTCACTATCTTTGCACGCAGACTTACCCAATAGCTACACTAACCAAGCAATGGACAACAACAACCAATCAATCATCTCGAAGGACGGCGTCAGCTACCTCGTGCCGTTCATCCTCGTCACCTCGTGTTTCGCCCTCTGGGGCTTTGCCAACGACATCACCAACCCCATGGTGAAGGCCTTCTCCAAGATTTTCCGCATGAGCGTCACCGACGGTGCCCTCGTGCAGGTGGCCTTCTACGGCGGCTACTTCGCCATGGCCTTCCCGGCGGCCATGTTCATCCGCAAGTACAGCTACAAGGCCGGCGTGCTCATGGGCCTGGGGCTCTACGCCACGGGGGCCCTGCTCTTTCTGCCGGCATCGTGGACGGGCATGTACTACCCCTTCCTCGTGGCCTACTTCATTCTGACCTGCGGTCTGTCGTTCCTCGAGACGTCGTGCAACCCCTACATCCTCTCCATGGGTACTGAGCAGACGGCCACCCGCCGCCTCAACATGGCGCAGTGCTTCAACCCCATGGGTTCGCTCTGCGGCATGTATGTGGCCATGAACTTCATCCAGGCCCGCCTGCACCCCGCCAGCACCGACGAGCGTGCCCAGCTCACCGATGCCGAGTTTGCCGCCATGCGCGACAGCGACCTCTCGGTGCTCATCACCCCCTACCTGCTCATCGGCCTGGTCATCATCGTCATGTTCCTGGTCATCTGGTTTACGCGCATGCCCCACAATGCCGACCAGAACCACGACGTCCACCCGCTGGCCACGCTGCGCCGCATCTGCCGCATCGACTACTACCGCGAGGGTGTCATCGCGCAGTTCTTCTACGTCGGCGTGCAGATAATGTGCTGGACGTTCATTATACAATATGGTACGCGCGTACTAATGAACGAGGGCATGACCGAGCAGGCCGCCGAGGTCACGTCGCAGCAGTACAACATCATCGCCATGGTCATCTTCGTCACCTCGCGGTTCATCTGCACCTACTTCCTCAAGTATGTCAATGCCGGCGCACTGCTCGGCGTGCTGGCCGTGGCCGGCGCCTGTCTGACGCTGGGCGTCATCTTCATCGACGGACGCGGGGGCCTCTACTGTCTGGTGGCCATCTCAGCGTGCATGTCGCTCATGTTCCCCACCATCTACGGCATCGCACTGACGGGCCTTGGCGACGATGCCAAGTTCGGGGCCGCCGGCCTCATCATGGCTATCCTCGGCGGCTCGGTGTTGCCGCCGCTCCAGGCGGCCATCATCGACCAGCACGAGCTTCTGGGCATGCCCGCCGTCAACCTCTCGTTCGTGCTGCCCCTCGTCTGCTTCCTCGTCATCATCGTCTACGGCTGGCGAACCTATCAGCGCACGGTCGTGCGCTAACGGACAATGGATAATTGACAATAGACTATTAGCGTGCATAAAGGCGGTGCCCCTCGGGAGCACCGCCGTTACGCGTTTCTTGTGTGGCAGCGTGCCGCACCGCTGCATTATCCATTGTCCTTTGCCTATTAAATGGAACAGTCTGATAATCCAGTTGCATTGTTGCGCAGCCGCTCCCCTCCATTCAAGGGGAGGGGTGCCCGAAGGGCGGGGTGGGGTCTGTAATCAGCTATCGGCTAAC
>Ga0310691_10001889_pt1 | contig 30004 bp, 26 predicted proteins | sample 176DNAGHGlowgp2_FD_203887 | JGI IMG/M metagenome (GOLD analysis project Ga0310691, IMG submission 203887) | Sheep rumen microbial communities from Palmerston North, Manawatu-Wanganui, New Zealand - 1766 DNA GHGlow gp2 (v2) (version 2) | ecosystem: Host-associated > Mammals > Digestive system >... | reverse complement strand
TTGGGGCCTCATCATGGGTTGCGCACAGGCTCCCATCCATAAGAGAGCCAGCGTTGCTACCATCATATATCGTTTTATTTCTTTCATCGTTTTATTATTTCCTAGATTCCGCAGCACTTTAGTTTAACATTCTTTATAAGTACCTGAGCAACAAAAAGTTCTTGCTGGGGCAAGCGGCAAAGCCGAGCGGCTCAGGATTTGGCCATGTCAGATTTTTCACTTACCTTAGTGCTGCAAATCAAGACAAGCAAAATCATCAATGACATGGCAAAGGTAAGCATAAAATCTGAGAAAATCACCGCTTTTGGCGGAATATTTTTCGTTTTGGACAAATTTGACCGTATTCTGTCCTCTGTAATCGACTCCCACCTGGGACTTCGCAGTAAGTTGATAGGCTATCAGTACAGCGAGATAATACGGGCGGAGGGAGGCGAGTACACATACCGTTGTATATTGACCAACGACTGGGACATGACCGATGAGGAGATTATACAACACTACAACAAGCGAGGAACTGCGGAGCAGGTCTTCGACCGCCAGAACAACGACTTCGGATGGGCGCATCTGCCGAAGTCATTCATGAACCAGAACACCGTATTCCTGCTTATCACCGCCATGGCAGCAAACTTCTACCGATACATCGTGGCATTGCGCTCATGGCCGTCCTCTTTGGAATCAAGGCCACGGACAGGGTCAAGAGTTTCCTGTTCAGATTCATCGCCTTGCCTGCCAAGTGGATCAGAACGGCAAGGCAGTACAAACTCAACATCTACTCCAATAAGCCATACAAACTTATTTGGGAACACGGATAAAACAACATCCTTCGCTGATGCTTTAGTCTAAGCCTCTTGACCTTACGGGGTAAGGGGAAACTGGCTTATGTCCGGTCGGATTACACGCTTTGATGGCTAAAAACAGACAGACATGTCTCAAAGGACGGCAAAATTAGACCATTGAAAAATTATCTGCGGATTTTAGGGTATATCTTCCATTGACAGACCTATTTGAGTAACGGTATATTTCGACAACTCCTTGTTAAGCGTAGCCTCCTGGGAACCTCAAAAAGGGGGTGTCGGGATGACAAAGGGGGATGCGCGGGGTGATTATGGTTGCAAAAAGCGCTTGCGATATTCTTGGGGGGTGATTCCGGTTATTCTGTGGAAAAGACGGATGAAGTAACTGTGGTCACTGAAGCCCAACTTGTAGGCTACCTCTTTCACATAACTGTCGGTAGTGAAGAGGAGCAGTTGTGCCCGTTCCACCTTCTTCCTATTGATATACTGAATGGGAGACAGCCCAAACTCTTGTTTGAAAAGGCGGATGAAATAGGTCTTGGTGATGGATGCCACATTGGCCAACTCCTCCACGTCTATCTCATCGGAGATATGTTCATGGATATGCCTGAGAACGCGTTTCATGCGCTCATCGGATGTCCAAATGCGAGGTTTCGCCTCCCGGATGAAGTGCGACATCATCATCAGCATGGCACCTCTCAGTTCCATCTTCTCCCATAATGCCATGTTCCTGTAACGCGCCACGTAATCTGAGGTCTGCGCGGAGGTATCGTAACTTTTGGGGTCTGCACCAGGTAGCCTGGCATCAGGATAATGCAATGCCAGATGCTCGAACAGTTGTTTGATGTCCTTTCCTACCGGAACCTCAGTTGGCAGTTCATAGGTTTCATGGAGGTTCAATTCGTTCTTGAATCCCTCGTACATGTGGATATAATACAGTTTGAACACACCGTGACACTCATACGAATGGATGGTATAGGCAGGAATGATATACATGTGTTCAGGTTTTAACCTGACATCTTTTTCTGGCAGATGAAGCATGGCCTCCCCCTTTTCGATATAGAAAATACGAATAAAAGGGGAACTCACTTTCTGCCAGTTCCAATCTGCATGATGCGTAGCATAGCCCACGTTCAGCATCATCAGATTCATGGATTCAATCGGTATCTGTATCAATGCCTTATGATGATGGTTCTGGCTACAAAATTACGAATAATATCTGATACTATCGCTATTTGAATAGGACAAAATTGCGATATAAAGACTGCAATCATAATATTGTCCTATTCTTGGATAATATTTTAAACCACTATAAACTATTTGTTTCGTACCTTTGCAGACAATATGAAATCAATGCAATGCCATTATATGAAACCATTACTTATATTGTTGTTGACCACCATGACTGCTGCATCGTTGAAAGCGCAGGTGGAGCCCTGTGGTCCTGTGCCTACGGACAATCAGTTGCGTTGGCAAGACATGGAGATGTATGCGTTTATCCATTATTCGCTGAACACGTATACCGATCAGGAATGGGGTTTCGGCAATGAGGATCCGAAACTGTTTAATCCCTCGGATCTCGACTGTCGGCAGTGGGCGCGAGTGTGCAAGCAGGCTGGCATGAAGGGGGTTATCTTTACAGCCAAGCACCATTGCGGGTTTTGTATGTGGCCGTCGGCATATACGGAGTATTCTGTGAAGAACTCTCCTTGGAAAGATGGCAAGGGTGACGTGGTGCGCGAACTGGCTGAGGCGTGTCGGGATGAGGGTCTGAAGTTCGCTGTCTATCTCTCGCCTTGGGACAGAAATCATCCAGAGTACGGACGGCCTGCGTATGTCACCTATTTCCGCAATCAGTTGCGTGAACTATTGACGAACTATGGCGACATCTTCGAGGTGTGGTTCGATGGTGCCAATGGTGGTGACGGCTGGTATGGTGGCGCGAATGAAACGCGCAGGATTGACGGAAAGACCTACTATGGGTGGGCAGAGACTTTCCGCATGATTCGTGAGTTGCAACCGCATGCCGTTATTTGGAATGATGGTGGCGACCGTGGCGATTTGCGTTGGGTAGGAACGGAAGCCGGTAATGTGGGCGAGACCAACTGGAGTCTGATGCCCAGTAAGGGCGACACTCCCTGGCACATGCTGCACTATGGTGTGGAGGAGGGCGATGTGTGGTGTCCTGGCGAGACGAATACGAGCATCCGTCCAGGTTGGTTCTATCACGAGACAGAGAACGAGCACGTAAAGAGTCTGTCGAAACTGATGGATACCTATTATAAATCTGTAGGACGCAACTCGACACTGCTGCTCAATTTTCCCATAGCGCCTAATGGACGCATTCACCCCAACGACAGTCTGCGTGGCATTGCCTTTAACAAGATGATTCAGGAGGTGTTCAAGACTGACCTCACCTTGGAAGCAAATAAAGAAACGCAAGGTTCAGAGACTGTCATCACCTTCAGACAGCCAACAATATTCAATCGTTTCGTTGCAGAAGAGGATATCCGTTATGGCCAGCGCGTGAAGAAATTCGCACTGGATGCTGAGGTTGAAGGGCAGTGGGTGCCTTTAAAAGACGAACTTGTGGAAAATGGCGACGGATTGACCACCATCGGGCATCGTCGCATCATCTGTTTCCCAACGGTTAATGCCACAAAGATTCGTTTCACAATCCTGGATGCTAAGTGCAAACCTGTCATCAAGAAACTCGGCGCTTATCTTGCTCCAGAACTGACAGCCGACATTCCCAATGCGGGTGAGAAGAAATCCAGCAATCTGCATCTGTTCTTCAGCAGTCCCACTCAGATGATGATCGATTGGGATACGGAGCAGACGATCACTTCCTTCCGCTACCTGCCACCACAAGAAAGCAAGGATGGCACAGTGACCCACTACACTCTTTGGGCTTCCACCGACTGGTCTAATTGGACAAAACTGGCCTCCGGGGAGTTCTCGAATGTTGTCAATAATCCCATTTGGCAAACCATCAAGTTCCAACCCGTCAAAGCCAGGATCCTCAAACTTGATGCCGACCACTTAGCAACAGGTAATCGCATGGCTTACGGCGATGTGGAAGTAATAACAGAATAAAAACAAATAATATGAGAAAAATCCTGATTATCATGTTGATAGCGTGTCCGTTCTTGGAAGGATGGGCTCAAACTAACAACTTTTGTATTGCGAAAGATGGCAAGACTGCTTCTGTAATAGTAGATGTAGATGACTGGAAAGGTGTGATCCGTGCAGCACGTAACCTGAGTGATGATGTAAGAAAGGTGACGGGTATCTCGTCGCAGGTTGACTTGCAATCACCTAACTCTGCTGGTCTGCTGCCACATGAACGTCAGAATCTCAAGGGCTCTATCCTTGTAGGTACCATAGGCAAGAGCCGTATCATCGACGACCTGATTAAGCAGAAGAAGATGGATGTGCAAAAAGTACGTGGTCAGTGGGAATCTTACCTGATTGACGTGGTGGAGGGCAACCTCGTGATTGCTGGCAGTGATAAACGTGGCACAATCTATGGCATTTACGACCTGTCTGAGCGTATCGGCGTGTCACCTTGGTATTGGATGGCTGATGTGCCTGTGAAACATCAAGATGAACTATATTATGATGCCGGACGATTTGTGCAGCCTTCGCCTAAGGTGAAATATCGTGGAATCTTTATCAACGACGAGTGGCCTTCATTCGGCACTTGGTGTACCAACCACTTTGGCGGCGTAAACGCCAGAGCCTATGAGCATATATTTGAACTGCTGTTGCGCCTGAAGGCCAACTACTTCTGGCCAGCCATGTGGGCAACAGCGTTTAATGAAGATGACCCAGAAAGTCCGCGACTGGCTGACGAGATGGGTATCGTGATGGGCACCAGTCACCACGAGCCGATGATGCGTTCCCATCAGGAATACCTGCATCGTAAACAACAGGTGGGACCATGGGACTATGCGTCGAACAAAGCGCGCATCGACCAGTTCTTCCGTGAGGGTATGGAGCGCAATAAGGCCTACGACAATCTTGTGACTATCGGCATGCGCGGTGATGGTGATGTGGCGATGGGCAAGGGTGATGATACTGAGAATATGAAGACACTTGGTAAAGTCATTGAGGGACAGCGTGAGATCATCAAGGATATCTATGGACGGGAAGATGCCGTACCTCAGTTATGGGCCATCTTTACGGAGGTACAGCGCTATTATGACGCAGGCTTTACTGTTCCTGACGATGTGACGTTGCTGCTCTGCGACAACAACTGGGGATATATTCGCCGTAAAGGTCGAGACTTTGAAAGAAAACGTCAGGGTGGTCTTGGACTCTATTACCATATTGATATGAATGGTGGTCCTTGGAATGACCGTTGGATCAACACTACTACAGTGCCTAAACTACGTGAACAGTTGAATCTCGCCTACAAGAGTGGTATCGACCGCATTTGGATCATCAACGTGGGCGACCTGAAACCAAAGGAGATGCCCATCGACTTCATCATGCACTATGCCTGGAACCCCGATGCTATTCAGGCTGGCGACGAACAGACATGGCTGGAGGGCTGGACACGTGGCATCTTTGGTGATTCTTTTGCCAAGGAAACTGCTGATATTATCTCTAAGTACTCAAAATACAACCTCTGGCGCAAACCTGAAGCACAAGTACCAGGCATCTATAACTATGAAGAGATGCTTCATGTCAGCAACCTCTGGCAGTCACTTGTGGCGCGTTGCGAGGCGCTGAAGGAGCAGATTCCCGCTGAAGCACAGGATGCCTTCTATCAATTGGTCTATTATCCTACCGTAGCCAGTGCCGGGGTGGCTCATATCTACAATGCAGCGACTGTAGGCGACAGCCTCACTATCTGTCATCTCATGGAGCAAGACCAGCGGCTCACCGATTATTATAATAAAGTGATGGCTGGCGGCAAGTGGGATGGTATGATGCTCGACAACCATATCGGCTATACCAAATGGTCGATACCTGATAAGAACTACCATCCGATGACACTTGGCTATAAGGTTCATCACAACCTGAACGCCTCGAAGGATACAAAGGAATACACGATTGCTGCCTGTGACTATATTCAGAAAAGCGATGGTTGGTTGTTCCTGCCTGATCTCGGGCGTGGCAAAGGCTGCATGGGTGCCAAGGATGTGATGCAGGAATACAAGGAGGGTGATGGCCCTGCGCTGGAATACGAGGTGGAACTGACTGGCGAAGGGCATGTTGCCATCGGCATCCTGCCCACACAGGATATTCTGCCAGCACGCGGTCTGCGCCTTGGCGTGCAGATTGACGACCAGCCCATGCAGGTGATTGATGCCCGTCGTGGACTGGTAGATACCTTTATGGAATATACGCCGCAGAATTTGTCGGTATCGAAAGTCTTGAAGCCCCTGCCGCCGCGTAGCCATCTCTCTTTGAGCGGCTATGTGGATGGTCGTCAGTTGCAGCGTCGTGATGAGGTCTTTGATAATATTCGTTGGCTTGATGCCAACTTCCTGACAACCCCTGGTAAGCATACGCTAAGGCTCATCATGATAGACTCAGAGGTTGTTATAGAGCAAATAGTCGTCAATCCCGATAACAGTCGCTATAGTTACTTTGGTAATAATTTCTGGAAATGATGAAGAGAATACTGATGTATCGACATCATCAACCAACAGAAAGTGACGGCCAAGAATGAAAAAGAACTACAATGAATCGATGGATATACAGAATTTTTTCATATCGCTATTGAACGTGGTCTGCGAGATGGCTCCCTATCTGCTGTTGGGATTCTTCATCGCAGGGGTGCTGCACGTATTTGTGCCGCAGAGGTTCTATGCCAATTATCTTTCGCAGAACAATAAGTTCGCCGTTGTTTGGGCAGCACTTCTGGGTGTACCGCTACCGCTGTGTTCGTGCGGTGTGATTCCTACAGCCATCGGACTCAGAAACGAGAAGGCTTCGAAGGGCGCCATTGCCTCGTTTCTGATTGCTACGCCACAAACGGGCATCGACTCTATCCTGGCCACATTCTCACTGATGGGACTGGGGTTTGCCATTATCCGTCCTACGGCAGCACTTATCACGGGCATCTGCGGCGGATTATTGGTAAACCGATTGGTTAAAGATGAAGATAACTGCTCTCTATCGGAAAACACTCAACTTTCATCTCTCACCCCTCAACTGAAAATTTGGCGCGTCCTGAAGTATGCATACTACGACATGCTTCGCGACATCGGTCTGCGACTACTTATCGGTCTTGTCATAGCAGCATTGATTCAGGTTGCAGTGCCCGACGAATTCTTCCTGAGTTTCGGCAGTCAGCCGCTATTGCAGATGCTGGTCATACTGGTCATCGCCATACCTATGTATATCTGCTCAACGGGTAGTATTCCTGTGGCAGCGGCATTGATGATGAAAGGACTATCGCCAGGTGCAGCACTAGTGATGCTGATGGCAGGACCTGCCGTTAACCTTGCCTCTATCCTCGTGGTTCACAAGTCGATGGGACGGCGTTTCACCGCTATCTATCTGACGACCATCGTAGGTTTTGCAATTCTATTCGGACTGCTGCTCAATGCCACAGGGATCGACTTCACCGCAGGCGTTCAAGATGCTTGTTGCATGAGCACATCGGCTCTGCCAAGCCCCCTTAAAATCGTTTGTGCTACAGTATTAACATTACTAATTATATTTGCTCTTATGATGAAACTATTCAGCAAGTTTACCACGAAAAAGGCTTTAGCCCCCGACGTAACGGTCTATCGCGTTGAGGATATGCATTGTAGTCATTGCGAAGCCGCAGTAGTCCGTGCCGTTGAGGAAGTACAAGGCGTAGAGAAGGCCAAGGCCAGTGCCTCTGCCAACACCCTCAGCATCAAGGGCTCCGCCACCGAAGAGGCCATTCGAACAGCGGTTGAAGGTATCGGTTACACATTCAAGGGGAAGATGGAATAATCAATATTGCTATGAATGAGGATGATTGTGTCATCCGACGAACCCCTTACCGCGCCACTTCCCTGACCGCCAGCGGCGAAGGAGGATTATGCCACGAATATTCTCGTCGAGGGCAAAGCCTATCCACATGCCTATGAGACCGTAGCCCAGTGGTATGCCGATGACATAACTCAGGCCCACGGCAATGCTCCAATTGAAGATGATGGCGATCACTACGGGATAGACGGCATCGCCCGTTGCCCGCAGTGTGCCTACGGCGAAGATGTTCGATGTGCGACCAATTTCCAGGAACCAGTCAATGACAAGTACCCAGATGCCCATGGTGATAATCTCCTGATTATCTGTCAGGGCAGTGAGGATGCTACGCCCTGAAAGTGCGAGGAGAGCCGAGCCAGTGAGCGTGATGATCATCGACCAACGGAAGAAGTAGTTCCCTAAGATGTAGGCCGCCTGATGACGCTGCTGGCCCACGAGGTGCCCCACGAGGATGTCACCGCCCTGTGTGATGCTGATACAGAAGAGGTAGACAAACATAATTATGTTATGGCAGTAGGTTCGTGTGGCCAGTGCCTCGTTGCTGATCTGGTTGATGAAATAGGTGATGACCACCTGCGACAGACAATACGAGATGTTCTCGCTCATGGCGGGGATACCGATGTAAAGCAGGTTACGCAGTTCCTGCCAAGGGATGGGACGGAAATATCTCAGCGGGAAACGCGGGATATGAACGCGGAAGTGGATGATGGCTAACAGCACCATCGCAATGGCCCTGCTCCCCGCAGTGGCGATGGCGGCACCCTCGACACCCAGTTGCGGACAGCCCCAGTGTCCGAAGATGAGGGCATAGTTGCCCAGGATATTCAGCACGTTGACAATACCCGTCACCACCATCGGATAAACCACCTTGTCAGCACTGCGCAACGAGGCGGAGAACGTCAGCGACAACGCCTGGAAAAACGACAACACACCCGTCAGGCGGAGGTACACCAGTCCGTCGCCCATCAACTCGGGCCGCAGCCCCATCAGTTGCAGCAGTTGCTCAGCATATAGGAACAGCAGGGCACTGACCGTCAGACTGAGCATCAGGTTCACCACCAGTGCCATACCCACCACCTGCACCAACCGTTTCCTCAGTCCTGCCCCGATGTACTGTGCACAGAGGATGGCGGCACCCATCGAGAAGAACTGGTAGACGAGGAACACGAGCGACATGAGTTGGTTGTCGAGTCCCACGGCGGCCACGCTGTTGTCACTGTAACGACTCAGCATCACCGTATCGACGGCACCCAACAGCATCACCAGCGCCATCTCGATAAACACTGGGATGGTGAGCACCTTCAACTGTCGTTTCAATGAGTGATCGGGCATAATAACTAGAATCTTTTCAATCAGGCGGCAAAATTACAAAGAATTTTTGAAATAGGTGCCCGATGGTATAGCAAATCAAAGAAAAAAGAAGAAAAAATATCCCCGATGGTGAGTGCCATCGGGGATGATTACATGATGGGGAGTGTCTATTAGAAATTTACACCGACGTTCAGGAACAGTGCATTGTTGCGAGCACTCTTGTTTTCCCATTCTGTGGAATACTCATCGTCAATGATATTCGTGATACCGAACTGGTAGCCCAACTCAAGATAGATCTTATTATACTCAGCACCGCAACCTAACTTGAAGCCCATGTTATTGCGGTTCACACGAACATCGTGGGCTTTCGCATAATCGCTCTTCAACTTCTCATCAGTGCTGACGCCATAAGCGAAGTACGGACCAAAGAACGGTAAGAGCGCAATCTCGTCAGATACCTGGAAACCATACTTGATCACAAGAGGAATCTCGAGGTTATTATGGGAAATCTCATAATCATTGTCCTTTGCACCGCGCTGGGTGTAGTAAAGACCAGACTCCAAGAATACAGGAGCAGAACTGGAAAGACGCAGACCAACCACACCGGCAAGCGTAAGGCCTACCTTTGATCCTACAGAGAGGTCGCCATTGATAGAGGCAACCGTTCCACCAAAGCGTACACCATAGTACACACTCTCTTTATCCAGTGCAAAACCACCGCTCGAGAACTGAGCGAAAGACGGGACGGCCATCAGGGCAGCCACGATTGAAACTAAAATCTTTTTCATACCTTAAACTATTTAAAAGAACAATAATTTTCGCTTTGACGTTGCAAAGATACAAAATAAGCCACAGATTTCACAGATTATCACAGGAAATTTGTAATTTTGGGGCCAAAAATGAACAATTATGGCGAAAAAAGCCCATAAGGTGACGCGAACGAGGACGGATTTCTCACTGACACTGATGAGATGGTTCAGGGAGAACGGACGCGAACTGCCTTGGCGGGAAACAAACGACCCATACGCCATCTGGCTCTCAGAGATCATCCTGCAACAGACACAGGTGAAACAGGGCTGGGCCTACTGGGAACGCTTTATGCGACGATGGCCAACGGTGGAAAGTCTTGCCAATGCCACAGAAGACGAGGTACTGCGCGAGTGGCAGGGACTGGGCTATTACAGCAGGGCAAGGAATCTGCATTTCGCTGCCCGACAGATTGTTGAGATGGGTGGCTTTCCACAGACCTTGGAGGGCATTAAGGCTCTAAAAGGTGTGGGCGACTACACCGCTGCCGCTATCGGGAGTTTCGCCTTCGGACTGCCGGCTGCTGTCGTGGATGGGAATGTGTATCGCGTGCTCAGTCGCCACTTCGGCATAGAGACGCCCATCAACACAACGGAGGGGAAGAAAGTGTTTCAGGCATTGGCGGAGAGTCTGTTGCCTTACCCCACCCCTGGTGAGTACAACCAAGCCATCATGGACTTTGGGGCCATCCAATGCACACCACAATCGCCCAAGTGCGTGGTCTGTCCGTTGCAGGAGTCGTGTGTCGCCCTGCGAAATGGGAAGGTCAATATCCTGCCTGTCAAGGAAAAGACCTTGAAAGTGAAAAGTCGCCACCTTATTTATATCTATGTGCGTTGTCAGGGTATGACAGCCATCCACCGCAGGGGCGAAGGAGATATCTGGCAAGGACTCTATGAACCTCTGTTAGTGAATAGTGAAGAACGAATAGTGAATAGTGACATGCGGCTTATCGCCAAGGGGGTGAAACACGTGTTGACGCACCAGGTGATTACGGCTGACTTCTATCTGTGGGAGACGGACGATCGTCCTACCCTGCCTGACGACTATATTTGGATCAAGGAAGAGGATATCGACAATTATGCCATTCCAAGGCTCATCGATATTCTTCTCACCTATCTATGATATTTCCAACACGGATTATAAATCTGTACCCTCTAACTGAGTCTTGGGCCAGTTGACGAGGAATAGTTTTTCTGTGGCACGAGTGAAGGCGGTATAGAGCCAGTGGATATAGTCGGGTGTGAGCATATCGTCTGTCATATACCCCTGATCCAGATAGACATGCGCCCATTGGCCACCCTGTGCCTTATGACAGGTGACGGCGTAGGCATACTTAATCTGCAAGGCATTGTAGTAGGGATCCGTCTTAAGTTTCTTGATACGTTCTGTCTTATTCACCACCCATGAGTAATCTTCCAACACGGCCTCGTAGAGTTGCTGTTGCTGTTCGCGCGTCAACGCAGGAGCCTCTGTCATCAATGAGTCGAGGATGACCATAGCCGTCAGTTCATAGTCATCATAGTCAGGGAACTGCATGGTGACCTCCGCAAAGCGGAAGCCATACTGTTCATGGACATGGCGCACCCGCTGCACTACCGCCACATCGCCGTTGGCGATAAACTCCACACCCGTCTCCTGACTCCTTTCTCCTGACTCCTGACTCCAATAGTAATTGTTCTTCACGATCATGAGTTGATCGCCACGACAGAGTTCGTCTTCTCGATCCAACACCGTGTTACGGATGCCCTGGTTGTAGATGTTCGCCCGTTTGTTGCTACGGGTGACGACGATGGTCTCATCCATCCCCACCCGACTGTAACTGGAAGACAACGATTCGATGAGTTCATCACCTGTCACCACCTGGATATCCGCAAAACCTTTCAAACGGATTTGCGGGAGGACCATCTCCCCACCTCTGATGCGGGTGGCATTCCAGAGGATGCCAGAGTCCTCGCTCTGACGGAGCACCTGGTTCAGGTTACACTCATAGACACTCATACCATAGCCACGCAAGACAGAGGTCGTCAGCGCAGGACTCTCCTCCTCACCCACGGGTGGCAACTGTGCCTTGTCGCCTATCAGCATCATACGACAATTCATGCCGTTGTATACAAACTGCATCAGATCGTCGAGCAAGCATCCAGAGCCAAAAGACGACTCTGTTAATCCTTCGTTGGCAATCATTGAGGCTTCATCTACGATAAATAAGGTGTTACGGTTCAGGTTGTCATTCAGGCTGAAAGCCGACAAGTCGCCAGCCGACTTCTGTCGATAGATACGCCGATGAATCGTATAGGCCGCATGACCAGCATTCAAGGAAAACACTTTTGCAGCCCGACCTGTCGGAGCGAGAAGAATGAGTTTTTGACCTAGATGCGACAAGGCCCGTACAATGGCTCCCGCAAGGGTGGTCTTGCCCGTACCCGCACAACCGCGAAGAATCATCACTGTATGTTCCTGGCGGTCCAGCATGAATCCCGCGAACACGTCGAGAGCGTGCTCCTGCTCCTCCGTCGGTGCCAGTCCAAAGGTCTGCAAGATACTATATTTCAGTTGATCCTGAATCATAACGGATGCAAAGATACAAAAAAAAACACAGATTTCACAGATTATCGTAGATTTTTATTACCTTTGCAGCCGATATGCAGATTTCAGATAAAGTGATTAACATCCTCTTGGCCATCGTTGCGGCAGGACTACTTGCCGTCTGTATTGCCAGTGTGATGTCTGGAATGAAATAGTCAAAAGGTATGGATGATAAAGGAAGACTGACAATACGAGTAGGCAAGAACACCCTGTCGTTTACGACGACGGATGCCGCCAATACTGAACAGCCCATCACCTACAAACCGTATGTGGTGAAGAGTGGTGTATCTATGGCGGCTAACTTGCGGGAGGCCTTCAAGACATCAGACTTTTTAACGACAGGAGCAAGGCGCGCTCAGGTACTGATTGACTCGAAACCGCTGCTCGTTCCTGTGGAGCAATTCCAGGAGAGCGACATCGAGACACTCTATCGCCACTCCTTCACCCAGAGTCAGCAAGACAGCGTGACCTACAACGTGCTGCCCGACCTGAATGCCGTGGCTATCTTCTGCATCAATAAAGACCTGCGACTCGTCATCAACGACCATTTCAGCGATGTCAACCTCATTCATCTGATGACACCCGTCTGGCGCTATCTGCACCAGCGCAGTTTCTCGGGTCACCGTAATAAGTTATACGGTTATTTCCACGACAAGCAACTAGACATCTTCTCCTTCCAGCAAAACCGCTTTAAGTTCTGTAATGCCTTTGATACCGTCCGTGCCCACGACTCGCTCTATTTCCTGCTCTACGTCTGGAAGCAACTGAACCTGCAACCCGAACACGACGAGATGCACCTGGTAGGTGAGATTCCCGAAAAGGATTGGCTGATGCAGGAACTGCGACGCTATCTGCAGAAGGCCTATGCTCTGAACCCTACGGCGGAGTTCAACAGAGCACCTGCCACCCAGATTAAAAATATGCCCTTTGACCTGATGACGTTGTTAACGAAAGGACGATAAGCCACAGATCACACAGATTTTCACAAAAAGGATGCGGATTATTACGGGAAAATACAAGGGACGACACTTCGACATACCGAGGTCATTCAAGGCAAGGCCAACAACGGACTTTGCCAAAGAAAATATCTTTAATGTGCTGACGGGCTATCTCGACTTCGAAGGTGCCACGGCCCTCGATTTGTTTTCTGGCACAGGCAGTATCTCACTCGAACTGGTGTCCAGAGGTTGCAGCCAGGTTGTCAGTATCGAACTTGACCGAGACCACCACCGCTTCATCCAGCAGTGCCTGCAGAAACTTGGGAATCAGGGGGACAGGTCGCTTGATCCTAATCGGAATCAAGGACCTGTCCCCCTGATTCCTCTCCGCGGTGATGTCTTCCGCTTTGTGAAGTCGTGCAAGCAGCAGTTTGACTTTATCTTTGCCGATCCGCCCTATGCCCTGAAAGAACTACCCACCATCCCAGACCTTATCTTTGAGAAGGGGCTTCTCAAAGCAGAGGGTATTTTTGTTTTTGAGCATGGCAAAGACCATGACTTCACCACACATCCGCATTTCGTGGAACACCGCAACTACGGAAGCGTGAACTTTTCTCTTTTCCGATAATCACATCGCAGGTGACAACAGCCTGACAAGTGATTCGCCCAGTCGTTTCATAAAGCGCGGGTGAATCCGCTGGGGGATGTCGCTGAAAAGGACAGACTGTGCCTCATCAGCCATAAAGATGTCACGCATCAGCAAAGCCACCCTTTCGTCATAGATAAAAATATTGGCCTCGAAGTTATTCTCGAAACTGCGGAAGTCCACATTCGTCGAACCACAGGTACAGATGGCGTCATCGCTTACCACCATCTTGGAATGGAGGAAGCCTGCCTGATAGAGTAATACCTTTACCCCCACGTTCACCATCTCGCGGAGGTAACTACGACTGGCCCACTCCACGAACTTCGCATCACTGCGGAGCGGCACCATGACACGCACATCCACACCACCAAGGGCTGCAGTCTTCAAGGCAAACAACACCGCCTCAGTAGGCAGAAAATAAGGCGTCTCAATATAGACATAACGTTTGGCGGCGAGGATGACCCGCACAAAGCCCTGCATAATCTCAGGGTATGGCGTGACAGGACCGCTGGTGACGGTCTGCACCAAAGTAGCGTTCTGAATAGGCTCAACGCTCTTGGGATAGTACTTACGGTCAGAAATCTGTGTTCGGTCCACGAAGTACCAGTCTACGAGGAAGGCCCGTTGCAGACTGTACACCCCACTACCTGTGACCTGCACCATCGTATCACGCCAAGGCTGAGTCTTTGTTCCTTTTATATATCGCAGGGCGATGTTCATACCTCCGATGAAACCCGTTCGTCCATCAATGACGATGAGTTTGCGGTGGTTGCGATAGTTCACCTTACTCGTAAACGACGGGAAGCGCACTGGCAGATAAGGCACCACCTCGATGCCTTCCTCGCGCATCCGTTCGAAGAATCTGTGCTTCACATTCCAGCAACCCACATCGTCGTAGATCAGTCTGACCTCAACGCCCTCACGAACCTTGTCTATCAATGCATCGGCAACGAGATTGCCCAACGGGTCGTCGGCAAAGATATACATATCGATGTGGATATGATCCTTAGCAGCAGCAATCTCACGGAGCAGTGCGGGAAAGAAGGCATAACCATCGGTAAATATCCTGACCTCATTGTTCTTGAAGGGCAGCGACAGGTTCTCGTTGACAAAGAGATCAATGACAGCCTTATAATCCTCCGGCAGTGTCAGGTCCTTCTGTTCGACGAATTCCAGCATAGAGCGTTTGGAGATTTGATCCATACTCCGCTGGCTCACCAATCGTTCCTTGCGGGTGTTGATGCCAAAGAAAAGATAGAAGACGATGCCCACCACTGGCACGAACCAAATCACCAGAGCCCAAGCCATCGTCTTTGCCGGCTGACGATTGTCCATCACCACATGGATGATCGTCAGTATGACGATGATGTGGTAGATGCTGAACAATATGATTTTCCAACCGATCACCTTCTATCTGATTATATCATTTCCCAGTTGCTTGGCCAGCGCATTGCGCAGTTCCTGGGCTGACTTAAACTCCTCCATCAGTTCCCTGACACGTTCCATATCACCCCCTGCCTGTCGCATCTCCGTCTGTATTTCCTTCAGTCGTTTCTCCACGATGTCCATACGCAGGTCGAGCACCAGATGCTGCACATGCTGGCGCAGACTCCCCTCACGCTGTTTCACCTGAAAGCCCCTACCCAACTGATGGCGGTCGATGGCCAGTTGAGTAGCCAGATGACTGACGTCTGCATCAGGATGATGCATGAAGTAGGTCTCTGCCTTGAAACCTTCCTCACCGCTATGCGTCACGGCCTCTTTCAATATCTGGTTGTAACGTTCGTCGTGGAACATCAGACCGTCAGAGCCTAAGTCGTAGTCCACATACTGCGCCACGTTCATGCTGATCATTCCACCATCTTCCGTCTCGATATTCTCGAAGATGATTTCCTCGCCATGACGGATGACAGACTGAATCAGCAGACGCTCCACCTCCTGTGTTTGTTCGTCAGCGGTATGCAGCCCGGGAATCAGGGGGCCAGGTCCATGATCCTGGCTTTGCCCAGAATCACGCAACCTGTCCCCCTGATTCCGCGCATTCTCCCGTTCACGTTCTTTCTCCTTATCCTCGATATCCTTGCGGATCATGCCGTTCATCGTGTTCAACAGCGTCTGTTCCTTGATGCCCAACCGCTGTGCAAGAGTACTGAGGTAGGTGGAGCGCAGGATCTGTTCTGGTATCACAGAGATACTCTTCACGATTCCCCCGATGGCTTCGCTGCGCTTCACGGGGTCCGTCACATTCTCCACCGTCAAGCGGGTCTTGAATGAGATGAAGTCCGTGGCGTTCTGTTCAATATACTCCTTGAATTCCGTTGCGGTATGCTTACGGGCAAAGGAGTCGGGGTCGTCACCATCTGGCAATAGCAGCACCTGAATGTTCATACCCTCAGCCAACAGCATATCCGTGCCTCGCATGGCAGCATGAATACCTGCCTCATCACCATCGTATAACAAGGTGATGTTCTGCGTGAAACGGCGCAGCAACTTGATCTGATGCACAGACAGCGCCGTACCTGAGTTGGCCACCACATTCTCTAATCCACATTGGTGCATGGCAATGACGTCGGTATAGCCTTCCACCATATACACACGATCCTCCTTCGCAATAGCCTTCTTGGCCTGGAAGAGACCGTAAAGTTCATGATCCTTATGATAGATCTCCGAGTCAGGCGAGTTGACATATTTCTGCTGCACCCCCTTCGTACGCGAATCCAACAGTCGTCCGCCAAAGGCCACCACCCTGCCACTGACATTCAGCCAGGGGAAGATGACGCGCCCTGCATAACGGTCATGTATTCCCTTCTCGCCCTGAATGCAGAGGCCTGTCTTCACGAGGAACTCGGCCTTGTAGCCTGCCTTTGCCGCAGCCATTGCCAGTGCATCGCGTTTCGACAGGGCAAAGCCCAGATTGAACTTCTCGACGATATCGTCGCGGATGCCACGACTGCGGAAATACTGTTTTCCTATCGCAATGCCGTCAGGGTCGTTTTTCAGGATATCCTTGAAATACTCCATCGCCCACTCGTTGACGATGAACATCGAGTCGCGGTCGTTCTGTTGCTGCTTTTCCTCGTCAGTGAGTTCTTTCTCCTGAATCTCGATATTGTATTTCTTCGCCAACCAACGCAGAGCCTCGGGATAGGTGATCTGTTCATGCTTCATCAGGAAGTTCACCGCCGTACCACCCTCTCCACAGGCAAAGCATTTACAAATCTGCTTTGAGGGCGACACCATGAACGAGGGGGTCTTATCATCGTGGAACGGACACAGGCCTTTATAGTTCACACCCGCCTTACGGAGTGTGACGAAGTCACCCACGACATCCACGATGTTCGTGGCATCCATAATCTTGTCTATGGTCTGTCTGTCTATCATATCGGCAGGGTCATAACGAACCTGGCACCACCCGTATAGGTCGTATCCAGCACAATGTCGCCACCGAGTTTACGCGCGATGTTGCGAGCCAGAGGCAGACCGATACCAGTACCTGGCTCATGTTCATCGAGTTTCACGAACTCTCCAAAGATTTTTTCTCTTGCCTCCGCCGGCACACCGATACCTGTATCCTCCACCATGAAGGTCACCATCTGTCCATCGGCTGTCACATGGAGATGGACATAGCCTTGCCCCGTAAACTTTCGGGCATTCTCCAACAGGTGGCGTAGGGCACGCTGGACATAATACGAATTGGTCGTGACAGTCAGTGCGTCATCCACCTCGTTCTGTATGGCAAAACTCACAGGACTGGTAGGCTGGCCTGGGGCTGTAGTGTGGGTGATACCCGACATTTCAACGGCAATGTCGACAATGGTACTGGCATTTACCACTTCCGTGCGCTCGATGACGGTACTACTGATGGCTTCCGACATCTCCAACATCTTATTCACCAGTTCTGACATACGCTCCGAATTCTCTTCTACCTGTTGGCTGATGTTGGCTTTCTCCTCTTCCGACAACTGGCCTTCTTGGTCTATCAATACCTGTGTAAAGCCATTGAGGATATTCAAAGGCGTACGTATCTCGTGCGAGATGTTTCGGATGAAGACTGTCTTCATCCGCGATGACTCCTGCGCCTTCTCGTTGGCCAGTTGCAGTTCGGCATTACTGCGCGCCAGTTCATTGTTCTTCTGTTTCAGTTTCCGGGCAGCGATATAACGATGTATCAGGAACACCAACAGTGCAAATATCACCATAGCACCGATAACCTTCGTATAGAAGTCCTGCTGTTCTTCATTCTGCACCTTCAACTCATCCACCTGGAAGAAGGCATTCATCTCATTCAACTGTTCGCGGGTCTGCATTGTGTTCATCGAGTCGTCGAGGTGATAGACCTGCTTATACATCTCTGCGGCTTCCTTGTAGCGACCTGCTGAATACAGGATATCAGCCCGTTGCAAGTGAATGGGAACTATCGTCGGCTTGTCGACGATGACATGACTGAGTCTTAACCGTTCGGCATTCAAGCGGAGCGCCTCGTCATAGTTTCCATCACGACGGGCCAGTTCGGCATTATAATATAGAAGGTATAACCACTCGAAAGAGGTGGAGTCACTGATATTCTTTTCTGCCTCCTTTAATGCCTGACGAGCCTCACCAGTACGTCCGAGACCCAGCAGGGCCTGGGTGCGCCCAATATAGTAATTGGCATAGATAGGGGGCATATCCAACTGGTTCTTTTTGTTTTTGCCGAAATGCTCCACGTGCTTACCCCACTCCCGCGTCATCTCTTCCAGTTTCTTGTAGTCCTTCTGAGCATCCAAGGCATCGCCGAAATAAGGATAGACCTCCAGAAGCACTGACTCGCTGCTGTCTTCGCGCTGCAACAGACGGACGCTCTGTTCCAAGGCATCCACCGACTGACGGAAGTGGCGCATCGTATAATACACATTACCCATATTATAGTAGGCCATCGACTGTCCGAAGATATCATTCTTCAGCATGGCCTCTACGTGCATCTTTCGACCCTCGCGGATGGCAGTATTGTACTGCCCCTGGGCATGATAACTGCATATCAACAAATGCCAAGCCTCAAAAAACTTGCGCGTCAATTCCTCCTTGTCACGACAGAAGTCCATCGCCTCCTGAGCCGTACTCCGCACAGAGTCATACTTGGCCAAGTTGTAGTAGTCCACTATCTTGTTTTGGCGGGCTACACTCTCGCTCCATTCGTCGTGATGCTCATGTGCATCGGCAATCCATTCGTCAAGAGTCTGCATTGAAGAGTGCTCCTCGCCCGACTGAAAGGCATAATTATACAGGACATTCCAAGCACGCATCCGTTCTTTGCCCTTCAAGGATTTCATCTCGCGACGCACAGAATCCATCTTGGCAGTGATGTCGGCGGCGAACACACCCCCCATCCCCAAAGTCAGCAACAGCAGACAGAGGAACAAGCGACGGAAAAGAGCCATTGGCAATAGTCGATTATCTGTCATCTCATATAGGGATTATCTACGGTTTCATAAATACAAAATAGACAGCCGCTACCAGACAAAGTGCCGCAGCGGCATGGTTCCAGTGAAGTTGCTCGTGCTGGAAAAGCAGGTTGGCAATCACGGCGAACACCACCAATGAGATACACTCTTGAATCACTTTCAACTGCACCAGATTGAAGGGACCGCCATTGTCGACGAAGCCGATCCTATTGGCTGGTACCTGACAGCAGTACTCAAAAAAAGCAATCATCCAGGAGAAGGCTATCACCAAGTAGAGAGGCCAGTTCGTTGACACCCCCGACTGCTGGAGTCTGAGGTGCCCGTACCAAGCAAAGGTCATAAACACATTGCTCATTATGAGCAGTAATATCGTATAAATACCGTTAGCCATAACATCGTCAGTTAGATATCGGTTGCAAAGATACAGTTTTTTTCGGAAACAAATGCAAATATCAACAGAAAAAGTCACTATTTCTGATTGCACAAAACAGGTATTTTGTGCACAAAAGAGTCGATTTTGTGCATTTTATTTGGCTGTGTCCCCAAAAAGCAGTACCTTTGCGCCCGATTTTCAAGATACACATTATTTATATATATAATATGGCTTTAAAAATTGTTGTTCTGGCCAAGCAAGTGCCAGACACCCGAAATGTGGGTAAGGATGCTATGACAGCCGAAGGCACAGTGAACCGTGCTGCCTTACCCGCCATCTTCAATCCAGAAGATTTGAATGCCTTGGAGCAGGCCCTTCGCCTGAAGGAGCAGAATCCGGGCTCAACAGTAGGAATCCTCACGATGGGTCCTCCACGTGCAGGTGAAATTATCCGTCAGGGTCTTTATCGTGGCGCTGATACGGGTTGGTTGTTGACCGACCGTCTCTTTGCTGGTGCCGATACCCTCGCTACCTCTTATGCTCTGGCTACTGCCATTAAGAAGATCGGCGACGTGGATATCGTCATCGGTGGTCGTCAGGCTATCGATGGTGATACAGCCCAGGTTGGTCCTCAGGTGGCTCAGAAACTGGGCCTCAACCAGGTGACATACGCCGAGGAGGTTCTCAGTGTGAAAGATGGCAAGGCTACTATCAAGCGTGTGATTGATGGTGGAGTGGAGACAGTTGAGGCTCCTCTTCCCGTAGTGATTACTGTGAATGGAAGTGCTGCGCCTTGTCGCCCCCAGAACGCTAAGTTGGTGATGAAGTACAAGCGCGCTACCTGTCCGATGGAGCGTCCTGCCGAGGGTACTGCATACGACTATCTGTACGATGAGCGCCCAGAACTCACGCTGAACCAGTGGAGCGTGGCCGATGTGGACGGCGATGTGAACCAGTGTGGTCTGAGTGGTTCGCCCACCAAGGTGAAGGCCATCAAGAACATCGTGTTCCAGGCTAAGGAGTCGAAGACTTTGACGGCTTCTGATGCTGATATTGAGGGAATGATCAAAGAATTGTTGGAAGAAAAAATCATTGGCTAAGAGATATGAATAACGTATTTGTATATTGCGAAATTGAAGGTACTCAGGTACAGGAAGTATCTCAGGAGTTGCTGACCAAGGGTCGCAAACTCGCCAATACATTAGGAGTGGAACTCCACGCCATTGTGGCTGGTACAGGCATCAAGGGTAAGGTGGAGGATCAGATTCTGCCTTACGGTGTTGACAAGTTGTTTGTCTTCGACGCCAAGGACCTGTTCCCTTACACCTCTGCTCCCCATACCGACATCTTGGTGAACCTCTTCAAGGAGGAGCAGCCGCAGATCTGCTTGATGGGTGCTACGGTGATTGGTCGTGACCTTGGTCCCCGTGTTAGTTCTTCTCTGACAAGCGGTCTCACTGCTGACTGCACAGAATTAGAGATTGGTCCGTATGACGATGCCAAGACCAAGACGCATTACGACAATCTGCTCTATCAGATTCGTCCCGCCTTTGGTGGTAACATCGTTGCTACTATTGTGAACCCCGACCATCGTCCCCAGATGGCTACTGTCCGCTCTGGCGTCATGCAGAAGGCTATCTACGAGGGTGAATGCCGTAAGGAGGTTGTTTATCCCGAGGTCAGCAAGTATGTTAGCCCTGAGGCTTTCGTAGTGAAGGTGCTCGACCACCATGTGGAGGCTGCGAAGCATAACCTGAAGGGTGCGCCCATCGTGGTTGCCGGTGGTTATGGTATGGGCTCTAAGGAGAATTTCGACCTGCTGTTCGACTTGGCTAAGGTGCTGCATGGTGAGGTTGGCGGTTCTCGTGCTGCTGTTGATGCAGGCTGGCTCGACCACGACCGCCAGATTGGTCAGACGGGTGTCACCGTTCATCCAAAGGTATATATTGCCTGCGGTATCTCCGGTCAGATTCAGCACATCGCCGGTATGCAGGACTCTGGTATCATCATCAGCGTGAACAGCGACCCCGATGCACCTATCAACAAGATTGCAGACTACGTAATCGTTGGTACCGTTGAAGAGGTAGTTCCCAAACTCATTAAGTATTATAAGCAGAATAGTAAGTAAAATTTGAAGTTAAAGAAGTTAAGAAGTTAAAGAAGTTAAGCCAATAGTTATGACGAACCAGTTTCAAAATATCAGTGCTTGGCAGAAAGCTCATGAATTTGTGCTTTTGGTTTACAGAGCCACAAAGTCATTCCCAGACTTTGAGAAATTTGGACTTTGCTCTCAGTTCCAACGCGCTGCTGTATCCATACCCGCAAATATCGCAGAAGGGTATAAGAAACTGAGTCGTGCAGATAAATTACGTTTCTACAACATAGCTCAAGGGAGTCTTGAAGAGTGCAGATATTATATTATCTTGTCTAAAGACCTTGATTATATTGAAGAAGAAGGTTACAACCAATTAACTATCTCAATTGAGGAAACCAGTAAATTGCTTAATGCCTATTGCAAGGGAGTCCTCGATAACAATTTCGGCAATCAGTTATAGCAAAACATTTGGCTTAACTTCTTTAACTTCTTAATTTCTTAACTTCCAAAAATATAAGAATATGGCAAACTATTATAGCGATCATCCTGAGATCGGGTTCTACTTGAACCACCCCCTGATGGCTCGTATCGTTGAGCTGAAAGAAAAGGTTTTCGCTGATGCGAAAGAATATGACTACGCTCCCGTTGACCTGGGCGATGCCATCGAGAACTACAAGCAGATTCTCGACATCACAGGCGACGTAGCAGCAAACATCATCGAGCCAAACTCTGAGAGCGTTGACCTCGAAGGTCCACACCTTGAGAATGGCCGTATGATTTACGCCTCTAAGACTTACGAGAACCTCGACGCCACCCGTAAGGCTGGCCTTTGGGGTGTCTCGATGCCCCGTCGTTATGGCGGCCTGAACCTGCCTAACGCTGTGTTCTCCATGCTCTCTGAGATGATTTCGGCTGCTGATGCCGGATTCCAGAACATCTGGAGTCTGCAGTCGTGTATCGACACCCTGTATGAGTTCGGTTCTGAGGAACAGCGCCAGAAGTATATCCCCCGCGTTTGTGCTGGTGAGGGTATGAGTATGGACCTTACGGAGCCTGATGCCGGTTCTGACCTGCAGCGCGTGATGCTGAAGGCCACCTTCGATGAGAAAGAGAACTGCTGGCGCCTGAATGGTGTGAAGCGTTTCATTACCAATGGTGATAGCGACATCCACCTCGTGCTGGCTCGTTCAGAGGAAGGCACGAAGGACGGACGCGGTCTGTCGATGTTCATCTACGACAAACGCCAGGGCGGTGTGAACGTGCGTCACATCGAGCATAAACTCGGTATCCACGGCTCACCTACTTGTGAACTGACCTATAAGAACGCCAAGGCAGAGCTCTGCGGAAGCACTCGTCTGGGTCTGATCAAGTACGTGATGGCTCTGATGAACGGTGCTCGTCTGGGTATCGCTGCACAGTCTGTAGGTGTTGAACAGGAAGCTTACAACGAGGGTCTGGCTTACGCCAAGGAGCGTCAGCAGTTTGGTGAGGCTATCATCAACTTCCCTGCTGTGTATGATATGCTTTCTCGCATGAAGGCCAAACTCGATGCCGGCCGTGCCTTGCTCTACGAGACAGCCTGCTACGTGGATATCTACAAGGCACTTGAGGATATCGAGCGCGACCGCAAGCTTACCCCCGAGGAGAAGCAGGAGTGCAAGAAGTACAGCCGTCTGGCTGATGCCTTCACCCCACTTGCCAAGGGTATGAACTCTGAATATGCCAACCAGAACGCCTACGATGCCATCTCGATTCACGGTGGTTCAGGTTTCATCATGGAGTACAAGAGCCAGCGTCTGTTCCGCGACGCACGTATCTTCTCTATCTATGAGGGTACCACTCAGTTGCAGGTGGTGGCAGCCATCCGCTACATCACCAATGGCACCATGCTCAACAACATCAAGGATATGCTGGCAGGTCTCGAGGTAAGTGATAGTCTGAAGAACCTGAAGGCTCGTGTAGAGAAACTGATTCCCGTCTATGAGGAGGCTCTCGCCAACGTGAAGGCTTTAGAGAATCAGGATGCACTGGACTTCCTCGCCCGTCGTCTCTACGATATGACAGCCGAGTTGGTTATGTCTCTCCTTATCCTGCGTGATGCCACGAAGGCACCAGAACTCTTCGAGAAGAGTGCCAATGTCTATGTCCGCATGACGGAGGAGGATGTTTGCGGCAAGTCGGCCTACATTCGGATGTTCAAGGTTGAAGATCTCGACAGTTTCAAGGCTGTGGAGAAAGAAGAGAAAGAAGCATAAACAAGCATTTCCCAAATACTGGGTTTGTTACAACAGAAAAGAGGATGCGTTCACAATCGAATGCATCCTCTTTATCTTTTGTAGATGGAGCCCTTGCCTTTTTAGCAAAATTTGGCAGGCAATGCCCTATGCTTATCACGAACTCAGGTTAATAGCAAAGAAAAACAACCTAAAAGTTGTATAATTCGAATAAATTGCTTAACTTTGCCCCCAAAAGGAAGTGATTATGACTTATGATAGCATAACTGAGGATGGTAGGCTCTGGGCAGTCAAATACGATGATTGTCCTGATAATGCGCTCTATATGCTTTTTGAGCAGTGGAACGATGTGGCATGGCTTTACCAGTTCTTTAAGGAGAATATGGCAGACTTGATGTCGTATTTCAAAATTACAGACGTTAACGAAGCCATTTACGATATCATTGAAGATAGTGAACGACTACAATGTCTGATTATGGACATTTCACCAGAAGCAGACCTAGACAAACTATTCAGACCTTTAGAGAATAGTCGTTTCGCTGACGTGCTGCTTGGCAAGGAAAAGGCTCGGCTAAAGGATTTTTCCAGGCATGCTTCATGGTTAAGAATATACGCTATCAAGTTGGAGCCAGGAATCTATGTTATTACAGGTGGTGCAATTAAACTCACACGAACAATGCAGGAGCGAGAACATACGCTTCGTGAGTTGGCTAAGATGGAAAAAGTGCGCTCCCATCTATTGACAAACAATATTGTTGATAAGGATTCCTTTGATGATTATATGAGTGTATTATTTTGATATAGAAAAGGAGGTTAATATGAAAGAAGTAATCGCACGACTGAAAGAACATCAGTCACCGACTCCTTCAAAATGGAGGGAAAGGGCAGAGTGGAGGCAGCAGAACAAGTCGTGGCTGCGGCACTCTCAGCGCATTGCTGTGAAAATGCTTGAGAAGATGGATGAACTGAGATTAACCCAGAAACAGTTGGCAGAACTGATGGGATGTAGCCAGCAATACGTTTCAAAGGTTCTGAAAGGTCAGGAGAATCTTTCTCTCGAAACCATGTCGAAGATAGAAGACTGTCTGCACATTTCTATTCTCCAAGAAGAATTGGAGATGGCATAAGTAACCATAAGGGAAAGAAATACGATTATGAACATTCAGAATCATACAGCCTCGTAATGTTTAACCGAGACGGCATGAGTAGAGGTACACTCGTTTTATTCCGTATTATTGTTATTCTCTATTCATTTTATCGCAGTTCTTCACTTGTAGAATGTAATCCAATTGGTTCTGTACTTATAACTTGGAGCCAATTTGCTTTCAGAAAAGATTTCTTTTACCTTGCCGTCTTCGTCTCTAAACCATGCATAGTTCCAGCCTCTGCCCATATCTAAATAGAGAGCGTGAGTAACCTTATAGGCACTTAGGCACTTCACAAAGAACTCGTATGTCATCACCTTCTTCGACTCGATGATGCACAGTTTACCATCCTTCTCACACAATGCCCTGTAGATAGTTCTGTTATTCTTCATCTTTGCGCCAATAGGCCTGACTGCGCTATCCTTGATAATCAGCAACTGGCAGAATCCCATATTCCATCCATTTGCATCTGTGGGATAGTCAGCTTTCCTCATAAACTTCCATTTGCCTTTGCCCCAGACGAATCCTCCTGTATTAGCCTTACAACGATAGCCCTTCTTCATTTCCCCATTGCAGATATGGTTGTCCGCAATGTTCGAATGTTTGAACTCATTCAGCAATTCACCAGTAAAAGCCGCCTCGCAACAAAACTCCACATCCTTCTGTGCAGCCTTCGGCATCTGCCCACATATCAAGTCGATCTTCGTATACTCAGGATAGTACACATTGAGATTAACTGTTGTCTCAACAGTCACAGCAAGGACATCTATCTGCTGGACGAGCAAAGATACTATAAATAAGAACTTTTTCATATTCACTTCATTAATCATCATTGGTATCGAATATTTCTGGAGGAAAGCGGAGTTCGTCTTCCGGGTCATCCAGATATTCATCATAATGGTCTTGATAATAAGAGGCTTCGTCAAACTGACGGCTGATGCCCCGTCTCTTTACCTCTTTCATTTGCTTAACGATGGCTCTATGGTGAGCCACAACATAGTCAAACATCTGTTGGGTAGTCGAAAGCCTCTCATTGCAATACCATTCAAAGTGTCCGCTGATGTCAGGCCAGTCGTTGTGCTTCCTCACAATCAGATTTCCTCCAGATTCTCCTATCACCTCATATTCTTCATCTTCCATTTCATAACCAGGAGCAATATCGATGGTATAGAAGTACTTGCCTAAATCCAATGGCCAGTTGGCAGACAGAGATTTGGGTTGCCGTTTCTCTGCCTGCCGTCTTTCCGGTTTTTGAATCATTGCATTCTTCTCTATCTTTTTTACTGTCTCTTGTTTAGGTTCAATCAGCCAAGCGTAGCCAATCATATAGAGGACGAAGAAGAGAATGATGCTACCTTTAACAATATAATCCTCTTTCTGTTTGGTCATTGTTAATCTCTTCGATTTGCAAATGGGCGCTTGCCATTATGCTTTTTGCAAAAGTCGGCAATCATTTTGCTTTCAACGCAACAAGGTTCATCATCTGTTAATACGTGCCAACAAACTATTAATTCTTGTGCGTCAGCCAGCTGCCAAATACTGCGACCACCACCATGTGCAGCTTTTTTGCCTTTCCCAAATCGGATGTAGGTATTGAGCCGCTTATGCAGTTCCGTCTTTTGTCCAAAGCCACCAGCCTTGCCAATATAGACAATGTGTGTCCCTTCTACCCATTCTTCTTCTAACTCGGCTTTTGAGTAGCTGGGATATTTGTCTTCCTGACAATCGAAAGGTCGCTTATCCATGATTGTAGGTCGATTGTCTTTCTCTCGAAGCACGACATATACGCCCATCAACCTCGGGATTTCCCTACAACTACTCATTAATTCACGGATAGTCTTGAACCCCTCAAAGCCATATTTCTGTAATTGTTCTCTTTCTATTTTCATAATTCAAATGTTTTTTCGTCAAGAGATGCACACCAATGAAGGATATTAAGTAACTCGAGAATCAAAGAGCGAGTCACGTAAGGTGCATTCCCTTTTAGTATTTCCACATCAATAGGAGAATAATGTGAACCTGGCTGATTTGTTGATACACACGCAAAGATACTTCTCTTTACATATATTGGAACATAATCAGAGTGTCCCAAGATTTTACTGAATATATTCAATGGCTGCTCGTCAATTGTCTTACCTGCTTTATAGTCTTTTTCACTTTTCAATTTCAGATGAATATGATCAGGTATGGTTCTTCCTGCAAAAAGCGTTGAGTCCATTTTAAGCCAGTCAAGAACTTTCCTTACTTTGTTCGGGATGCTATTGTTTCTCTCTATTGATCGCTTGTCTGATTGCTCGTATTCTTTCAAAAGGTTTGTTAATCCATCATAATTACAAAATTGACATATCTTTTTGTATTTGATGGGAATCTGTTGATTGTAATCTGAGGTAATCTTTTCACATAGCATTTTTGTTTGTGTCTGCAAGTTATAAACTTTTTCTTTCAAAAAACGAATAAAGGTTTCTGTCGCCTCGCTTAGTTCCTTACTATCTGTCACCAAGTAGTACGGTAAATCTTCTATTGTTTTTTTAATAAAATCTATGTCAAAGCTACTTGTTTTCCTCTCTCCCCTTTGCCTTCCTTCCTTTACTTCATAGTCAATGCTAAGCAATAAAACATTATACTTGCCTTTTGAACTGGAAAGTATATCTTTGCAATCAGCAATACTTGAACACGTTTCAATCTCCATATTATATGCAGAGGTGCATATGACAAAAGAATCTTGACACTCTTCACCATTGTTCATCCAAAGAACTTTAATCTTATCCATAGCATACCCTCCTCTCATTTAGATGTGTAAGAATGTAGAAATTCTTCAATAGACTTATCCCGTTCTTCCTCTGAAATATCAAAGAGTCCAATGCGATTAAGCTTCAGCCGCCACATATCACTTACAGTTATCCTACGAGATATTGGCAACTGACGCAACACATCCTCCTTAGTTAATTGCTGAAGGGTTACAGCAAAATCGACATTATAGCCTGTTTCAGGAACAAGCAACATCTTGTCGTCTAAGGATGAGACATCCTCGCCGGGCGTTACCAGTTGAGGACGCAATAGGCCTGTTGTAGAAAGGAGAATGGCAGTTCCTTTCAGTTCTGCAATATCTTTTGCTGAAACAGGGTAGCGAATATCAAAGACTTCGCTTGCCAGACACATATTACCATCAGTAGGAATTCCAGATTTATACAAATAGTCTTTGGGAAGAAGCGAAGTCACATCGCATGCTGCACAAACACATACTTGATGATTCCATTGCTCATCAAGCCAGATGTCCATCTGATCCTCATTCATCTGAAATGCCAACAAATCTTCACCTGGGAACAAATCATGAATCAGCATGTTGCAGACACCTGCCATGTCGCTATCTTTGGATATATCCCACTCATCGGCATAAACGAACTTTATGCATCCCCTACGTCTACGCGTTACATCTATTAAGAGGATGGCAACATGGGCATTCTCGTCAGAAGGCCACGAAAGTGAGGTGGTGCAAACCGTATCAATGATGTCTGCTTCGACACACATCTTGCGGAACTCCTCATGCTCCTTGTCATTCAGGACTGATGTGGGCACAGGCCAGAAGAACTGCTTGCTATCTGGCAGACCTTCAATGCTTGTCTCTTCAAACGGTGTGTCAAATGGTGCATGAATCAAGTCGTAACCCACATTAGCGGCTAAACCCTTCAACAGTTGTTCCATCACTTCAATGTTCATTTTGCTCATAACTCAATCAATTTAAAAACAAAAAAATCTATTTTCGAATGCAAAGGTAGGAGTCTTCTGTGCAGTCTTTCTGCATAGACAAATATTTATTTAAGTTTTCCTCGATTTTTTCCATTATTTGCTGCCGGTACCACTCTGGATAGAGCACTTCAACGTCAGGAATGAAGGAAAATAGCTGTTGGTCAAGTTCTCTCGTGGGACGAACTTCGATTTCCACTATGCAGTTTGATTCGTCAACAACTTTCTGTGACTTGTGGATAGGCTTGGACACAACGTAAGGAAAGCGGTTTGCAGAGAATTGCAAGCCAATGGTCTCCTTCGCCACATCTTCGCTTGGGATGGTGGCTCCCATGACATCATCGAAATATGTGGAGAAATCTATTTGCTCGTTCTTCTTGAATGGCTTCTCTGACTTCTTGAAACTCTGAATCCTGTCGAGTGCCAGATTGCTGATTCTATTCAGTTCGCCGTTCAACCCATAGAGAAACCAACGGCCGTTATACTGTTTGACATAATAGGGGTGGATGGTCATCTTAATCTCCTTGCCTCTGAATGTCAGATAGACAATTTCCTGTGTCTGATGGTTTATTGTTGCATCAATGATGTCAGCCAAGTGCTCGATACCCTTCAGTTGCTCATTCTGCTCGAAGGATACAAGATGTTCTGCATTTGCCTTCAGACCAAAACGGTATTCTAGATTGGATATGACTTCTTCAAGCCAAACATTGGAGGCAATGCCCCTGAAACGGGCTAACATGTCTATTGTGGACTGTAGTTTGTTGAGGTCTGCTACAGACAAATCGTTGTTGTAGATGGAGAAATTTCGGTCAGAATAGCGATAATAGCACTTCTTGCCATCGTAAGGATAGGCAACAATGGGAGCATTGAATGAAACGCGGTCACGCATGTACTTTATATCTTCACGTA
>Ga0310691_10001888_pt1 | contig 30009 bp, 44 predicted proteins | sample 176DNAGHGlowgp2_FD_203887 | JGI IMG/M metagenome (GOLD analysis project Ga0310691, IMG submission 203887) | Sheep rumen microbial communities from Palmerston North, Manawatu-Wanganui, New Zealand - 1766 DNA GHGlow gp2 (v2) (version 2) | ecosystem: Host-associated > Mammals > Digestive system >... | reverse complement strand
AATTCATAGTGTCTACGTGACATGCTACTCTTAACTTATTGCAGTTCACGTAGAAATAAGCAGATATTTAGGCGGATTACGTGAGGAGAGGTTCTGTTAAAAGGGGGTATCACGTAGAGTGGCCGAAATATTTAGACGAATTACGTGAGGAGAACTATTGTTAAAAGGGAGTATCGCGTAGAACGGCTGAAATATTTAGGCGGATTACGTGAGGAGAGGCTCTGTTAAAAGGGGGTATCACGTAGAACAGCTGAAATAGTAACTATAAATTGAAAAACAGTCATTGACAATTAGTATGACTGCTTGGTATTATATCATTTGTGACTAACACAGGTCACGGATTGCTGGCATAGCACAGTCGGTAGTGCGTCGCATTGGTAGTGCGGAGGTCACGGGTCCGATTCCCGTTGCCAGCTCGAAATGGTAAAAGTCAGTAATTAAGCGGAAATTGATTCAAAGCCGCTTGGTTACTGGCTTTTTTGCGTGTAGATTTTACATAAAAAATGTAGATTTTACACATAAAATGTAATAAGTACACATAAAAGTTGGATTAATAGTTGGATTAATCCAACTGAAAATACTCGCCAAAATTGGCGAGTATTTCGAGTAACTTTATGAAGTTTTCAAAACATTCTCAAAATTATCCTCGATGAACCTGTTGGCCATCTGAGTATATTTCTTTCTGCTGGATGCAAGAGCGTTGTCGTATACGTTCTGAAGAATTGTAGAATCACCGCTCCATCCACCCACTTCCTCAATGTACTTCCGCGGGATTCCGATGTCACTCCTGAAACTTGCTGCGAAATGACGGAGCGAGTGGAAATTTGCATCTATACCGCACGCTTCTCGAAGACGTTCATATTTCCGGCTTATCTGGTTAGGGTTGAATTTGAGAACGTACTCATCAGGATCCTCGACCTCGGGCAACAGCTCCATGATAAAAGGAGGCAGATCCACGACGCGGACACTGTCAGAAGTCTTTGGGATATCTTTGTATACAAAGCCGTTTTCAGTCTGCACGATGCCGGCATGGACAAATACAGTATTCATATCCCTCGATATGTCAGAGCCTTTAAGAGCAGCAATCTCACCGCGCCTGAGCGATCCGAAGGCTGCCAGGGCAATGACCGGTTTAAAATCGTCAGAAGCATTGGCGAGTAGTCTCTGTACATCTTCAATATCAGGGGATTCTATTTTCTTAACTCTCTTCTGAGGGTATCTTAATTTGAATTTTCTATCGCATCCGGAATAATCAAGAGCAGATAAAAGGAGACTAAGTCTGTTCTGTATGGTCTTGGCCGTCACAGATACAGCCCATTCGTTCACCAGAGCCTGAATATCGGACGATTTTACATCAGATATATAAATGTCCTTAACTTTATCATAAAAGTGCAGCAGGCGTTTATAATCGTATATGGTTCTCGGAGAAAGAACCTTCGCACGGTCCTCTATATAATTTTGAAGTGCCCTGTCTATGGTAGGATCCACGGAGGAATCTTCTTTTACTTCAAGTGCCCATTCTCTTGCAAGGAGTTCAGACTGAGCTTTTGCTTTCCTGGACTTCACACTCCATGAATCTCCACTGCACTCATCAGGATGCACAGTAAAACTCTTACTGACTTTCCTTCCGTTTATGATCTTAGTCGGTCTTGTCTGCCATGCTCCGCTGGGGAGCTTCCTTGCATTTGCCATAGGATCACCTCCTTTTTGCGCCGGCGCAAATAAAAAAATTTTTATATAACTCTCTTTTAGGCAATCCCATCCTCAGATTCTTTATCATCTAAGATATCTCCATCGCCAGACAGATCCGATCCGTTTGCTAAATATATTCCGGAAACTTCAGACATTCGAGCATATTTTAAGAGATCTTTTTGACCATCCTCATTCAGCCTGCGGAATATCCTAAGGAGCTCTGTTTCGCTTGGAGTATCTTGCTCATTCGAGGCAGCAGGCAGTTCAAGATCTGATTTTACAAAAGCATCAATATCGACTCTGAACATTTTTGCCAGCTCATCAACAACACCAATAGGAGGCTCAGATGTTCCGGCTTCCCATTTTTGAATAGTTGTGTAGGATTTATAGCCAAATCTGGCAGCAAGATCGTCCTGTGACAGATTATGTAATTTTCTTAAGTATCTAATATTCTTTCCTATATACATACCGATACCTCCGTATACATATTTTATAGTGCGCGTGAATTAAATTCAAGAATAATTGAAAAATATTCAAGAGAAGTATTGACACATGAAAATTATTCATGTAAGGTATTCACATAAGAACTTGAAAATAATTCAAGTGAGTGAGGTAAGAAATGGAATCAGAAAGGAAATACACAATTAAAGAGTTGAGGGCCCGAAAAGATGTTACCCAGGAACAGGCCGCTAGAGACCTTGGTATATCTGTACAGACATATAACGCTTGGGAAAAAGATATTTCCAACGTAGCTATAAGCAAAGTAATGGCAGTCGCAGAATACTACGGTGTTCAGTTGAGCCAAATTTTTTTGCGCAGAAACATGAATTAAATTCATGTATTTTCACGGCGTTGGGCGCACTCTACCTAGGTAGAGTGTAGTACATATTGTTAGATGTTGACACATCTAACAATAAACAATCTTGGGAGACAGAAAGAATGAAAAAAGTAGAGGATTGCCTGATATATACCGTCCATTGCGACAAGGATTCAATAGTCATAGCACCCATGAATAAAGATAATGAGATCCGTATCCATGGGTATAAGGAACTGAGGTTTTTTATAGGTCTACTTATTGATCAAAGCCCAAAATGGAAACTATTTTCAGTGATCCGCTTTTTGGCAACTGCTTTAGCTTCTGTTGGAGCATATAAGCTTTTATCGCAGCTTTACATTCGGACTCACTAAGCTTCCGGTAAGCATAAATATATATTCTTAGCTTGCCAATCCGAACTTTTGTCACGACATCAGGTAATGGTGAGTCAAACATTTCATTATCTCCTTCCATTTTACTTGGGCGGTGGCAGCCGCCCTGTAAGGAGATTATAACACCGGCAGATGTTGACACATCTACCAATAAACAATCCTTGATGACTAGGAGAAAAAAGATGTGTGAAAGAGCAGAAAAAGAAATAAAAATCCTGGCAAGAGTGCAGATAATCCTTGCTATAGCGATGATGCTAAATGACATCGGGATTATTTGCATAGCCATAAAGCTTATTTTAAACTGATTATTCCGCAGAAAGCAGCAACTATTCCGGCCAGCATCGCCATGACTGATATTAGAATATTCAATTTAAAACGGAATCTATTTATAGATTCTGATTCGCTGAGAGACTGCTCAAGGGTGCTCAACCTATCGTTTAATTCGCCAAGTAATTCGTTAGTCTTTAGCGGAGCAGTCTCGGAATCATCGATATGTTTTTGATAGACGTCATGTAATCTATCAATTTCATTATTTGTCATTTTATTTAATCTCCTTCCATTTTACTTGGGCGGTGGCAGCCGCCCTGTAAGAGGAGTATAGCACAGAGAGGAGGACCCTATGAAATACCCGAGTCAGGTCATGAGGCTGACTGAATTAGTGAAGATGGGCTTTAGTGAACGCTTCCTAAGAGAGATATATGCCACCAAGGGACAGGAAGTGGCATGGAAGAATGCCACTGGAAAGAACAGCCCTATCTATTTTGACACAGAGGCACTTGAAAAGATAAGGATAAGCCAATGCGGCATATAAATCTGTCTGAAGAGGTAAGTTATGGACGCACAATTATTCCAGGGAACTGTAGAGAAATACATGAAGATAAGACACATAAGGACCAAAGAACAGCTCCGATCACATACGACCTGCGGCAGCAATAAGACCTTCGGAAAGTACCTGAACAATCCGGAGCTCATGCCCATAGGAATCTATGAAGAGATTATGAGAGCTTTGAACGTTCCCAAGGACGAGAAGCACAGCATCTTATAGCGGGATGTGAGAGTGTCACAGCCTCACATCCATTCAGGATGACCGTCTGCATCCTATAATCCAATATTCCTCAATGGAATAACCTAAGAAAACTCATTTAGCAGACGATGCCATAAGGCATGCAGGGAACACAGGCCCTGGGAGTTGGCAACTGATAGCCTCTATACGAAGAGGGGCTGCCAAAGTCGTTCCGGCAGCTCCCCTCCCCTCACAAAGGAAAAGACAAGATGGAAATTACAGGATTCTTATTTGAACAACAGAAAGCAAAGTATTTCGACAAAGCAATAGACACTGTCGTAGATGTATCACACATGAGTCTAAAAGAGAAAGAACAGTGGCTTGAGACTATACCACCGGATTTCAAGAAAGATAATGACCTGCTCATAGTAATGTATCTCTTCTGGAATGAACTACGGCAGGACCTTTTAAATTGCGGATACCTTGGCAAAGACCGGGTTAAGAAAGAAAATACCCAGCAATCACTGGATATTTAGGACTTGCAGATGCCACAGTCTGCAGATCCATTCGGAACTCCATCCTGAACGGAGAATGTTTCTTGCATAAAGGGAGCGGCCATACCTACGTGCTGCTCCCACTAAAAAAAGGAGAAGATGATGAAAATTATAAGACAGATGACATTTCACACAGAACCGTCAGAAATAGTCGTAGGCGACAAGATAAAAATAAAGCCTACAGACGGCAGGAAATACACAGCCACAGCAATTGATAAGAATGATAAGAGGATCCTGTTTATATTCGACGAATGTATCGCCAAAAGACCTATGAATGAAGAGGGAGGCACTGAAGGCGGATACCTGGAATCAGACCTAAGAGAGTATCTTGCAGAGGAATTCTATAACCTTCTTCCAGCCAAATTGCAGGCAAGGCTCATTCCTGATGAAAACGGAGACGAATTATATTTGTTATCCCTTAAGGAAGTCTGCGGATGCGATGAGAATTTTGATGACTGTGCTGGACAGCTTGAGTTCTTCAAGATCAGAAAGAACAGGGTTGCAGATTATAAGAATGATTATGCGTACTGGTGGCTGCGTGACGTCGTGTCGTCGGCGGACTTCGCGCTTGCGGCCGCCGCCGGCGGTTGTGGCTGCAGCTTCGCTTCCTACGCTTTTGGCGTGCGCCCTGCTTTTGCAATCAAAGCGTAAGCGGATCTTTAATCTCCCGGCCTCGTGCCGGGAGTGTACTAGGGGGAATCAATGAAGAACAAAATTGTAAGTCTTATGCTGGGCTCATTCCTTGGCCTGCTTGCAGGTCAGGAGGCATGGAAATCCCAGTATCTTAGATACTATCCACAAAAGGAAGAGTATAAATTGAACGACCTGGTTTTTTCAGAGGAAACAGATAAAGAGCTCATAAACCTGAAAGAAGAGACGGTTGAGGAGAGCTTCGAGCCACTGATAGGAACAGAGGCTCCTGAAGCAGAGAGTTACATCGTAAGATCAGATACACTCCTATATTACGACGAAGATATACCTTACGACGTACAGGAGTCTGCTCAGATCTGCGGGAATATGTATGACATATGTCCGGAGTTCTTGGAGGCGATTGCTTTTGTAGAATCCAGTTACATACCCACAGCGGAGAACGGATCATGCGTTGGACTTATGCAGATAAATCTCGACTGCAGTGAGCAGATTGAGAGAATGGAGAAGTTCGGGTTACATGAGGAAGACATGTACGACATAGATGTATCCATGATAGTGGCTGCAGATTATCTCTATGAACTGTTCGAGGACTATGAGGATCCTGCAGAGGTACTTATCAGATATAACGGAGACCGCACTGGTCTTAGGAAATACAGAAAGACAGGTGAAATATCAGAATATGCCAGGAAAGTATTGGACTTGTCAGAAGAGCTTGAGAGAAAACATGGCAAATAAAAAGCACCTGTGGGAGCAGGTGCGAAATGAGATTCTTTCGGGGAATCCTATTTACTACTTGATTATACCCTAAAAGAACTCAAAAAGCAAGAAAAACCGCATAAAATGGGAAAAGTTTCGGGGAGAAATGCCCTGAATCGATAGCATTAAAAATTTCTAAACTTATAAGCATTTTTGAGGTGAGGGAATGTACGTCAAAGTTAGTAGCAGACTAACTTCCGACATCATTGAGATACATGAATATGCTGCTGGAGGATATGGAGCTCCAGGTAAGAGGAGAAAGAAGAAAAAGAATATCTCCCCAGAGATAAAGCAGAAGCATAACAGGAAGGCAAGGGAGAGGAGACTACAGAGTCTTATCCTTATGAACTTCCAAGGGGGATGGCACATAATCCTCAGATACCCAAAGGATGACCAGCCGGGGAACTATGAAGAGGCAGCATACAGATTCGGAAGGTTCAGAGAGAACATCAGCAGGGAGCTGAAGAAATATGATATTCCATTCAAATACATCGTAGTAACTGAAGAGGGCAAGAGAGCAGGTCATTATCACCATCACATGATAGTGGAATCGCTCTGGGATAAAGGAATGGATATGCCAGCTCTCATAAGGGAGAAGTGGAAGAAATACGGAACCACATCCCACAGCAAATTATACGATGAGGGGAATTACGAAGATCTCGCCAAGTACCTTGCAAAGTCAGAGACCAAGGAAGAGCAGGAAGAGATCCGCAAGGAAGGCAAGAACGTTCCTGTATACAGATGCTCAAGGAATTTAAAGAAACCTGAGATTATCAGCAAGGAGAACTATTACGGAGACATGAGAGAGCCCGAAGCTCCTTACGGATGGTTCGTAGATATAGAGTCGCTGATCCAGGGCATTAATCCGTATACAGGTAAGAAATACCAAAGATACTTTATCAAGAATACACCTGAAAAGGTAATAGAGAAGACATTGGAAGCAAGGAAAGAGGAAAAGCCGGAGAGGATCCTGCCAAAGGTAAATATTTATATAGAGTCAGCTGTCAGAGATGGAGAGGGTGAATGCATTTACATCCTTGAATTTATCAAGAAGGACGGCACACCGATAACAAAGGACGCTATCGCTCATTATAAAGGTTCAAAGCAGGGACTCACCTTAAGAGCACTTATAGCAGGAGTATCGCTCCTTAAGTCAGATACGCAGGTAAAAGTATTCACAACGGACCCTGTAGTCAGAAGTGCCCTTAAGAACAGATGGCCTGAGAAGTGGGAAAAGCAGAAGTGGAAGAATGGCAAAGGTAAGCCTGTGCAATGTGCAGGACTTTGGAAATACATCAAGGAGAATGCCTGGAATCACGAATATGTCATTCCTGCGGCATCAGAAAAGAACACCTATCACGGATGGTCGTTACAGCAGCTGAATAAGGCAGCAGCTGAACATGATAAAAATCAAAGGAAAGGGGAAATGAAGTAATGGACGTAACGAGAGAAGAAGATCATGCTCCGGGAATTGCACCGCCGAACAAGATCCAACTTCAAGGACAGTGTAGATATTGTAAGCAGTACCGCATGGTATGGGCAAAAGAGGGAACACCGCAGAGCGAGCTCGACAGCATTGCAGAAGAGGAATGCACCTGTGAAGAGGGAGAACCAGCAAGAAAGCAGACATACAACAAAAATACTGCTTACAAGTGGGCAGAGGAAAACTGGCCTGAGAAGGGATCGATGTACAGCCTTATGTTAGGCGCTATCGATGCAGTTACGGAATATGATGCCGAGAAGGTCACTATCAAGGCAGGCGGGACCACAACCTACACCTTAAGGCTCGATAAGGAAGACCGCCTCATCATAGACACAAAAGTCACGCAGACTAAAAAGGCGAGATTTTGAGCAGGTCAATAGTCCAGATATCCGGCAGAAAAGAATGTTATTTCTGCAGGGCTCTGGCAGAGGAGGAGGGATATTATGGAGACCTTACCGATAAAGGGCTCCATAAACATCACATAATGCATGGAACCGCAAACAGAAGGCTTGCAGATAAATACGGTCTGTGGGTATGGCTTTGCCCTGAACATCACGAGCTGGGGCCTGAAGCAGTACATAGAAACCGCAAGATTGACCTTCTACTCATCCGGATAGGTCAGAAAGCCTTTGAGATAGTGTACGGCCATGCAAAATGGATGGAAGTATTTGCAAAGAACTACATTGACGGGGGATGAAAGCATGAAGAAGAGAGTACAGACAGATGAATACGGTTTAGAGCTCACAAAAGAAGAGCAGGAAGAAGCAGACAGGATAGCAAGATCTGCCTGGGATGCAATCACAAAGCCACAGATTAAGAAGAAGGGAGGCTGGCCAAAGGGCAAGCCGAGGAAACCTGTAGGAGAAGAAATGGAAGAAAAGAAGGAAATTGCGCCGGCACAAATTGTTGTAAAGGCAGATATATCTGAAGAGCAGGCCAAAGAGCTGAAAAAGAAGATGCTTGAGGAGCCTCCGCAGATAATGAAAGAACCAAATGAAGTAATGATTCCCATCGCAGTCAAAGAAGCTCTCGAAGACAAACTCGAAGCGCTTGATCAGGAGATAAGGACCTACCAGAAGGACATAGATGAGAAGAAATCACAGATATCAAAGTTGGAACAGAGGTACAAAGTAATAGCTGACTATATAACGAAAGGAAATTAAGTATGTTTGAGAAATTCGGGGAATTTACTAGTTTTGAAGAAATCAATAAGAAAGCAGAGGAACTTAAGGCAGCAGGAGACAGGGAAGGACTTTTGAAACTTTGCGAAGAGAACGGAATCGATCGCGAGGATGGAGAGGACTATATGAGCGGAGTCGTGGATGAACTTACAACACTTAAGCTCGCTGCTATTGGAAAGATCACAGTAGAGAAGGCTGACCTTAAGACCAAGGGAATGGTAAATGATTGGACAGATATCATCATTCAGATGATTGAAGAGGATGAGAAGCTGGCAGCAGCTGTCAGATCTAAAGGAAAACCTCTCTACAAACTTTTAGGAATACTGTTAAAACATGGATTCGAAATCAAAGAGAAGCTTGACGACAGGATTGTAAAGGCTGCAAAACTCGATCCGCCCATCTACCTGGGTATACCTTCCAGTAAGGACGTGAAAGAAAAGGCAAGGGAATATTACCTGGGAGGTAAGGAATGATTGCATATAAAGGATTTAACAAGGATATGACCTGCACTTTCGGAAAAGGAATATTTCAGTACGAAGTAGGCAAAACATACACAGAAAAGTATGCAGACGCCCATGAGAGAGGATTTCACTGTGCTCAGAATCCTCTCGACTGTCTTAAGTGGTACGGAGACAGACAGGACAAGATATGCATCGTTGAGGCAGCAGGTGATATATCAGAGGATGGTCAGGACACAAAGATAGCCTGTACCAAGATGAAGATCCTGAGAGAGCTCACGCGCCACGAATTTGTCTGCGAATGCATCAAATATATAGCAAGACATCCGGATCTCGAACACACAAGGGTCAACAATGACAAGGGCACTGCCATAAACGGCTTTGTAATCGTCAAGGGCAAGGATCCCAAGGCCAAGGGTAAGGACGGAGATATCCTAGGACTCATTAAGACAGAGGGCAATGCAATCACAGCGGCAGCAGTCTATGTCGTTGGAGAGGATGTAAAAGCAGACACCTATAAAGGAATTGAGTAGGAGGTGCCTGATGATAAAGAGAGATTTAAGAGCACTTCGCTCACTGTATGCCACCAAAGAGATGATCGAGAAGGCAAAGATGCTAAAAGGAGAGCACTCCTCGGCAGGATATAACTATAAGACGCAGCGATACGAAAGTAAGCTGCACACATACAAATACGCATATTATGGCAGGGTTCAGAACCTTGAGGGCTATGTGAAGGTATCGCTGTATAAGGTCAAGGACCTGCGAAATGATATAAGGACACCCTTTGCGGAGGTTTTCATAGATCCCTGGAACAGAGATTACATAACAAGGGAGTGGGACGAGGATGGCTCTGAAAAGTGGAGAAGCTGCAAGATAGACAGTATTATAAATTTTTACAGGCCATGGTACTCATATACCGATTTCGATGAGACATGCTGGCTAAACAGAGACGCACTGAAAACAATAAAGACAGTACTCGGCACAACTAAAAAAGGCGTTGAAGGCATCCTACAGTTTCAGGAGGGAGTCAGGGCAGAAAAGATAAAAGAAAAGGACAGGAAAACAACCGATGCCTGGGATGAAGAGATGGCAACCGTTCCGGAAGTTCCCGAAGACTTTTATCAGTGGATCAAGAAAGACGGCATAAAACAGCACTATCTCTTCTATGACTCAGATAAAGAGAAAGGTTACTGCTCGAGATGTGATAAGTATATAAAGCTTAAAACATTCTTACCTTATAAGGCTTTTTCACCTGTACACAACAAAAATGGGAAATGCCCTGAATGTGGAGCAAAGATCATATACAAGCACGTAAACAGAATGAGTCAGTGCCTTAGTTCTGCACAGCAGATAGGAAAAAATGGAGCAGAACTTGTACAGTACAGCAAAGGGCGGATAATCGCCAGACAGTTCCTGATTACCCTAAGATACAGAGGAAAGGGCTGGGAGAGCGCTGAAAATCCTATATGGGACATTCACGAGGTGACAAGGTATATAAGAGGCGAGGATTATATACACAAATACCTTTTTACAAACTGGAAAAACAAAGGTCTCAGATGGGCTTTGTATGATGATTATTTTGCCTGTGGTACCGGAAGAATATATTATGAGGGCTCAAGAAAAGACCGAAAACTGATATCAAAATTCAGCGCTGTCCCCGCAATGCTTGACAGAAACAGGGTCGAAAATAACCTAAATATATTTAGCTATCTTGAAGAAGAAAAGAGGTATCCGGTGCTTGAACAGCTCTACAAGGCAGGATGCAAGGCGTTATTCAGAGCAGTGAACATAGGAATGCTTTCAGAGCATGAATTCGATAATGACAAGACCAGTCTAATCGGAAAGCTAAAACTCGACAACATGCGTTTCAGGAGACTCCAAAAAGGAAACGGAGGAAAATTCTGCTATCTGTGGCTCCGGCAGGAGAAAAAGGATAACACGATATATGATGACAGCTTTATCAAGGATATGGAGGAACATCAGATATTTCCAGGTGATTTTGACAGGATTCCTCTGGAGATATCATATAGGAAAAAATATAACTACATCCTCAGGCAGGACCCTGTTGATCTTAGAGGAACTATCACAAAATGGAGAGATTATCTGTTAATGGCAGAAAAGCTAAAGATGGATATTAAAAACGGAAAGCTCGCAATGCCTAAAGAACTCGACAAAGCCCATAACGAGCTTATAAACATTATTCAGCGCGGAAAGATAGAGGATCAGGTAAAGAATCTCAGAAAAAAATACAAGAATCTTGTTAGCGTAATAAAGACACTAACAAAATATGAGTATTCCGGAGAGAAGTTCTGCATCGTAGCGCCCACAAAGATAGATGACATCATCTTAGAGGGCATATCTCTTGGTCACTGCGTCCATACCTGTGAATACTACTGGCAGAGAATGAATATCAAGGAGACATACATCTTGTTTCTTAGAAGGGCAGACACTCCGACAGTTCCATGGTATACACTGGAGGTCGAACCTTCTGGGAACATCAGACAGAAACGCACAACAGGCGACAAACAGAACAGGGACTTAAAGGCAGCAAATGCATTCTTGAAGGAATGGCAGAAGGTCATACAGAAGAGGCTCAGTAAAGAAGACAAGGTTCTGGCCAAGAAGAGCGACGAGAAGAGAAAACAGGAATATAAGGATCTTCGTGCAAACGGCAACAGAGTATGGCATGGAGTACTGAAGGGAGAACTTCTTGCGGACGTTCTTGAGAATGATTTTATGCCGGTTGATAACGATTTTGAGCCGATTGATAACAAGGAGGAATGCCTGCAGACGGCAGCAGGCTAAGGATAAATGGTTACAGATATGAGTAAAGTAGACCAGGCACAGGGATTAAGGGATGCCATGGCAGCAGTCAGGAATTATAACACCTTCAAGGCAGAGTTTGATGAAGAGATCCATAAGGCAGCAGACAGCTATGTGAGGATAGGATTCCTGCTCATAGAAGCGAGAGATACCGGGATTCTTGAGGGAAGCGGATATGCGACTATGTCCGATTTCGCCAAAACAGAATACGGACTCTCACCGGATCAGACAAGCAGATTCATCTCTATATGTGAGAGATTCGGAGATTCAGAGGGGCACTTAAAAGACGGTTATGAGGACTTTGGCCAGACCAAGCTCATAGAGATGTTATCCCTTCCGGATTCCATAACAGAGTCGATATCTCCGGAACTCACAAGAGAAGAGATAAGAGATATCAAGAATGAAGTAAAGGAAGAGAACAAGATCACACCCATAGAAGCTGCACTGGAGCCGTCAGCAGTTCCGGAAAGCTTCAACGACCTTGAGAAGTTCCTGTGGACATTCTTTGAAGAGAATCCCGAGATCTTCATAGAACTGGCAATGCAGATCGACAATATGTCTCCCGGTCCTGATAAGGAGAAAGAAATTCTTATAGATAACCTTACAAACGACGGTATAAAGGTTCTGCAGGCAAGAGTTCCAAGGATAGGAAGACTGATGCTTTCATTTACGGGCGCAGGTAACAATCCGGCCCTCGTATATGTCAGAGAAGATAAGAGGCAGGAAATCGGATGGCATGAACTGTATGAAGCTATAGAAATGAGAGTCAGCAACGAGGAAAGCCTTGAAGATGATCCCAAGATGAGATGGGAAAAGGCATACGGAAAAGAATTTCCGAAAATTGCGCCGGCGCAAGTTAAAGAAAGTACGCAAAGCCAGTCACAGACTAACTTTGAACAAAAATCAAGGTCAGCTCAGCAAGTTAAAAAATCTGAAAGCACCAAAGAGCGCAAAGTTAGTCAGGGACTGGAAGAGAAGGATACAGGCAAGGAAGAAAGCAAGGCACCGACTAACTTCGAGGGAAACAGCAAAGAGGAAGAAGTACCGGAAAGTAAGTCAGAGACTAACTTTGAAGGCATGAACCCTCCCACTGAAGAAGAGGAAAAAAGTGAAGATACCCCGGTAGGGGAACTCACTCATTACGACAGGGCACAAAGAGCAGCAAAAGCTCTGGATGAGCAGATAAATCTCTTCATACTGAATACCGAGCCCGGGCTTATCGCTTCAGAGATTCAGGATCAGATGGACAGGGTGGAGAAAAAGATCGCCACATGGCGGAACATTATGATCGAATGGAGGAAGAGCAGAGAATGAGACAGGCACAGACGAAAGAAGAAAAACAGGCCAAGTGGGATAGGATCACAGCCGTATTAAACAATCTTAAGGATTGGTCCTGGGATGTTATACCGCAATACAAGATTGAGAAGGAAGACGCCGAGGTCATCATCGAAGCTCTTGAGCATCAGAGGATCAATATCATGCTTCCGCAGATGACATCAGTAAAAGTAGACGCCGAGGTCTTAGATAAATGGAAAGAGCGGGCGGAAAAAGTACTTCTCAACTACGATCGAAGAAGCCCGGATGAGTAAGGAAATGTTTGAGGCAGCAGCTATTCTGTGGGTTATAGCGTTGATAGCCATATGGGCTTCAGCATAAAAGGCGGGTGATGCCATTGGACAAATAGAAAAAGGTCTCATAAGGAAATTATCACACACTAAGCCTCAGGAAATCCCTGAGGCAGCAGTCAGTATCCCTGCGCAGCATAACCATTAATGATTCAAAGAAAATTTGACTACAATGCTGTGCAGGTTTACACAAAGGAGAGATATGGGAAAAGGGTTTTATATAGCTGCGAATGAAGATATAGCATATGGCTTTTCATTTGCCATTGTATATATTCCGCAGCACAGGGATTTTCAGATATCGATAATGTTTGGCAACCAGATGGTGGCAATAGGATATAAGTTTTAATTCAACAAATAAGTTAGCAACTAATCGGAGGGTATGCAATGAAGAAAATTATCTCAGTGTTGATGGCACTTGTAATAATGGTAACCGTATTGACAGGTTGTGAGGATGAGGCGAGCGTAGCGAGCTACAACATTAGTAAAGAAGCTGACAACTTTAACATATACAGGAAAGTTACAATCATAAACAACCAGTCAGATGTAGTGATGCTGGAATTCGAAGGATGGTGTTCTATCAACAAGGATAACAACGATAATCAGTTAGAAATCACATACAGAGTTGGGCAGGATGAGTATTACAAGGATTTTGTAGGGTTAAATGACAGGACTACGTATTTGATTACTCAGGTCGATGGTTCCAACGTAGATAAATATCACTATGAATGGCTATATCACTCAAAAGGGGATTTAATACCCATCGAAATAAAAGATGCGGATAAGTAAAAAACTATATGATCAGATAGGTAGAATGTATAATACCACAGCCGTATAAGGCAGATATGAGGGGTGAGGAATGATTGACGAGATTTTTAAAGTAATGAAACACTTTGGCGGAAGTTATATAAATTCGTGTGGTGAGTTGATTATCTCTGACAGAGGAAATGTTTATTTTACGGCAACTGATTGTAAGGACAAGGGAGACGTTATATGCAAATTGCTTGAATGGTGTTCAAGACCGATTGCAAAGGGAGAACCATACGCCACAAATAAGAGGAATATTGAGTGGAGAAACTCTTTACTTTGTGGCTATAACAATTATCTCGGCACTAACTTTACGCAAAATGATATGTATTGGATATATGAAAAACTCGGTAATGCAGTAAACCATGAATTGACGCTTGAATTTATTCATAGCAACTTTGATTTATCGCTTATAAGACCACAGGAAAGTGAGGCATAAATGGATAAAGAGTGGGAAGTTGAAGCAACCATAGAGATTAAAACATCATTTTTATGCGACACAAAGGAAGAAGCAGAGAAAGAAGCACATAAATATTTGTCGGAATTATGCCAAGGCTTATACCCTGATTGTTGTTCCAACAGCTACGAAATTGAGAACATATATAGCTGTACAGAGGATTGAGCCACAGGAAAGTGAGGGAGTATGACAAGAGAAGAATTAAAAAGCCATTGCTTAAAACAAATTGAAGGCTGTGAAATGTGGGCGAGACTCAAGGGCGAAGAACCGCATGGAAAAATCTATGAAGAACACAAGCTGATATTAGAGTTATTAGAGAAAGAGCCAAGATGGATTCCTATTATAACTAGAAAACCAACTGAGGAAGAAAAGAAAGATTACTTCGAGCAGAATGGCGAAGAATTATGTTACATGATTGATAGTCCAATGCCAGATAACGGACAAGAAGTATTGGTAAGTGTCGGCGATTATGTATCGGAAGATGTTTTTGATGAAGATTTTTATAATTTCGAAAACAACGATATTGAAAATGTAGATGCATGGATGCCAAAACCAAAGGCATATGAGCTACAGGAAAGCAAGGGATAAATATGGCAGATATAGAATTAGCAATCAAAATATCAGAAGATTCCTATAAAGCAACTTGTAATGGATACATGTTACCATCAGATGTTGAAGATGTAGTCAATGCGATTAAGAACGGCATACCACTTCCTAAAGGGCATGGAAGGCTGATTGATAGTGATAAACTTGATACAAGACTTAATTTTGTATTAAATCATACAGGTGGATATAAAGACACACCAATAGGCACAGGTATTGTAATTGCTATGGCTGAAAATTTGGATGCTCCGACAGTATTAGATGCGGAGGCAGGAAGTGAGCCGCAAGAAAGTGAAAAAGGCTATTCAGATGGCGTTAATGAGGTTCTTGACAAGGTAAGAGATGAGATATTAGACAATACTTTTTCAGTAGTTAATCCGAATAACACATACGAATATATAAATGTTATAGACCTTGATAGCATAGATGAGATTCTTGGCAAGTACAAATCAGATAGTGAGGATAAGAAATGATTTTAGCCTTAAAAATAATTATACAGTTATTACTAGCATTAGGTGGTTTAATCTTGATGGGATTTCTTGGAGCTATGATTTATGCATTTTGCTTCATGGTAATTGGTAAAGGAGCAGACGATGGGAATGACGATTGAATTAATCGTGGTTATATTACTAATTCCGGGCTATATCTGTTTAGCATATACTTTGAAGCAAGTAGCAACGTATACGAACGGATATATCAAGGGCTTTAACGATGCAAAAAGAATCTATGAAAGCCATAAATGAGATGGAGGATAAGGTATGAACATGACGGCAATAGCAATTACAGCAATTATCTGCGTAACAATAGCATACATCAGTACAAGGACCAGGAAATAAAAAGCATTGAGGGGCAGCAGGGGATGAAAAATAATTCAAGGGAAAACCTGGGGACAGAGGTTGCTTCTCGGGCAGCAGGTTGTATGAGAGGGGAGACGAAGATGAGCAAATACAGAGCGCCTAGCAAATCAAACAAATATTACATTCCCACAGAGGACTATATCACAGCGATTCATTGGTGCCTTAGATATCCGCTGTGGGTATCTGAGCTGTCCGTTGAACCGGACACTTCAAGAGCCATCACCTACGATCAGGATAAGGTACAGACATCAGGAGATTATGATCCTACAGTTGAACTGGCTATGAAAAGGGCAGAAATATATCGGAAAAAGGAGCTGTTGGAGAATACAATCCGCGAATGTGCCCCTGAAGAACTATTTCACTTCATGCTCTTACACGTAGGCCATGGAAGGACATATTATCAGCTGGTGAAAGAAGGACTCAATATTTCAGAATATGAATTCCGTAAGTACAAACAAAAATTTTATTATGAGATTTCTCAAAAAATATAAACTCGCCGATTGAGGGACGTAAAAATGTTATATGATGATATCGGAGAATTGAGAGAGAAGAACTCATAAGACCTCATAAGAAAATCATTAGACAGACCCACCGGACACTACCCCGGTGGGTTTTGCCATGCATAAAATTGCGCCGGCGCAATCGGATTGCTTTTTAAGCCCAGCGATTTCACGAAGCTTGCTATATGATGATTCAAAACCATACATCATGACCTATTGACTACTAATAGTTTGTCACCTCCTTTCACTTACTCGACAACTCAGCAAAGTTAGTCTGTAAGCGGATTACAAGAAATTTAAAATTTCTTGTAAATAAGTGTTGACATAGGGCGCACCCTATGATATTATAATATTGTCCCGAGGGGATAATACTTAGAAAGGAGGTAAATGGATGGCTAAAAAGAAGCATAAAAAGAAGCACTTAAAAAAGAAAATACTTTGGTGGTTAACAGCTCTCAGCCTAGCAACTGCGACAATAACCAACATAGTAAGCCTCTTTAAATAAGTGCTTCGGGTAGGTGGTTATCAACATCACCACCTACCTGCATTATAAGCCATCTGAAAGAAATATACCATGAAAAAACAAATTATTTATGCGCAGATTGCAGCTTTGTTATGCACAATTTGCAGTACAATTAGGACGGGGATATCAATCCTAAATGTATTTACGGTTGTTCTATTAGCTATTTCTCTAACCCTAAACATACGTGAGGGGGTGAAATAATTGCCTATAGGAGAGCCAGAAAAACAAACTATTGCCACACGTAAGTATCAGCAAAAAGTTGGACTTATAGCAAAATCGTATAAAATAAAAAAAGATGTGGCAGATAGATTCGCTACGGCTTGCGAAAAAGCTGGAGTCAGCCAAGCGGCTAAAATTACAGAGTTGATGGAGCAGTTCATTAGCGAAGTAGAAAATTGAATATGTTTATAAAAGGACTGGAGCAATTCAGTCCTTTTATATTGCATATAAAGAGGATAACGATATGACAAAGGGAGCACTTAACGTCACATTTCAGAATGAGGCTCAGGTTGTAAAACAATTGAATAGTCTGCCTGATGGTGGCGAGAAGGCACTCAAGGGAACTATTAACCAGTTACGCACAAGGACACCTGCATGGGTAGCCCAGGAGGTATCCAGTGTATACGGTATTAAGAAGGCAGAGATAAAACAGTCTGCATCTAAGGAGGGGGCTGGATCAGTATCACTCGCAGGCAAGACAGTAGACAGTTTATATCTTGTATATAAAGGCAGGGTGTTAACGCCTACCCATTTCGGTATGACCCCCAAGGCACGCCCTGCAGGGAATAGGCGGTATACAGTCAAGGCATCTATATTCAAGGGACAAAAGAAAGCCCTTGGCTCAAAGGTATTCCTTGGAGCTTCAGGAAGTGAAGGCACAACACACATTCCTTTTCAGAGAGAAACATCTGCAAGGCTTCCAATCCAAGCAGTAAAGACGCTTTCAATTCCTCAGATGATTGACAATGAGAAAGTCAACGCCGCCATCTATGAACGAATCGAAACAGAAGCTGCAAAAGTTTTAGAAAATCAGATTAAACGATTCATGAAATAGAGCAGAGAGAGGAGAGGGGTAGGAGTGAAAATTTTCGCGTAGCAGTGTGGAGAGTAAGAAAGTAGCGTAAAGGTACTGTCAGCCAGACTTTTATGACTGCGGTGCTGGCGAGTGCAATTTCCTCTTAGTTTTTGAAAAAAATTTTTGATCATTTCGTTTCGTTTGCAAGGAGCTAAAATGCAGAAGGTAGACATAGATGGTGAGGTGTGGGTACCGACAAGGAAGCTTGCCTCATGGTTAGATCTGACAGACAACAGAATAAGACAGCTGGAAGATGAAGGATACCTCACATCTAAAACCGAGAGCGGGAAAAAGAAATTTAATCTCAAGGAATCAGTGAGGATTTACATAGAATATCTGAAGAGACATAAAGAGAACCCGGTGCTTGAGGTCATGGATGACGAGGCCAGGAAGCTTAAGGCAGAGGCTGATCTTAAGGAAGCAAAAGCAGCAATTGAGCAGATGAAGAAAGCTGAACTTGAAGCCACAATGCATAGGTCTGATGATGTGGAAGCAATTACAACAGATCTTGTCATGGCAGTAAGGGCGGAGCTCCTGGCACTTCCTGGAATGCTCGCTGTAGATGTGGCATCGGCTCAGTCAGCTTCTGAGGCAGCAGGCTTTATAAAGAAGGCTGTAAACGAAATTTTGAACTCGCTCAAGGATTATTCCTATAATCCGGAGGAATATAAGAAGATGGTAAGAGAAAGAGAAAAGTGGATGAGTGAAGAAACAGACAAAGAAACAGACGAAAACAGTGAATAATGAGCTTTCGGGTGATATGAAACGCTTGCAGACAGTGATTTCAAGAGCCTGTCAGCATTTCAAAGCACCTGAGAACATTACTGTGTCTGAATGGGCGAACAAATACAGAAGGCTTTCATCCGAGAATTCTGCAGAGGCAGGACGATGGAAGACATCAAGGACGCCCTATCTTAAGGATATTATGGACAGCTTCTCCGATGACAGGATCAACCGGATAGTTGTGGTTGCTTCGTCACAGGTCGGAAAGACTGAGATGTTGCTTAATCTTCTCGGCTATGTGGTGGATCAGGATCCTGGACCGATAATGTACACGCTGCCAACGAAGGATGATGGCGAAGACTTCTCGAAAAGAAGACTTTCGGCCATGATAAGAGACACCGTTCCGGTCAGAAATAAAATGGCCAAAGCGAAGGGACGCGATTCAAATAATACGATTTACAAGAAATCATTCCCAGGAGGAATGCTTACTATAACCGGTACCAATGCACCGCGAGAGCTCGCATCGGTACCGTCAAGATATGTTTTTGGAGATGAGCTTGACAGATGGGCAAAGTCAGCAGGCACTGAGGGCGATCCTTGGAGCCTTTTGGAAGCCAGAACGTCAACGTTTTACAATTCGAAGATGGTAGCGGTATCAACGCCGACAATTAGAGGAGACAGCAAGATAGATGACTTATTTAAACTAGGAACGCAGGAATACTGGTCTGTACAGTGCCCTGACTGCGGCGAGTATTCATACATAGAATTTGATAATATCCGTTTCAAACACCACGAAATTCAGAACGGAAGAGATATACAGTATATCGTGGATGAAGTAGGCTGGGTATGTCCTAAGTGTGGATGTTACCACGATGAGCAGACAGTAAAGCATCAGCCGATGCGATGGGTAGCAGAGAGCCCTGAGGCAATAAAGAACGGAGCAAGGTCCTTCTGGATAAACGGCTTTTCAAGTCCATGGCTTCAGTGGAGCCATATTGTAACAAGGTTTTTGGAGGCAAGGAAGGATCCTGAAAAACTTCAGACAGTCTACAACACACTGTTCGGCCAGCTGTGGGAGAACAGAGGCGACCTCGAAGACGAGGAGACAATCGCCAACCGTGCCGAGGATTACGGAGCCGAGCTGCCCGACGGTGTGTTGTGTCTTACATGTGGAGTTGACACCCAGGACAACCGCCTCGAATACGAGGTCGTAGGATATGGATTTTTTGAAGAGAACTGGGGAATTGAAAAAGGTATTATTGACGGGAATCCGGCTGATGATGAAACATGGTACAAGCTGGATGGAGTCATTGACAGGGTATACCGGTATAAAAACGGGCAAGGTATTAAAATCGGGCTCACATTCGTAGATTCAGGCGGGCACTATACACAGGAAGTCTATGAGCAATGTGCCATGCGGATAGGCAAGAGAGTATTCGCAATAAAAGGTGCAAATAAACCGGATACACCATATACATCACCGCCTAAAAAGGCGAAATACAATACCGCAGCGCACCACAGCGGTACGACATGGTTCTACCTCATCGGAGTAGATGCAGGTAAGGAACATATAATGTCTGGGCTTAAAGTAAAAGAGCCTGGAGCAAGAATGAGTCATTTTCCTTTAGACAGAACGAAGGGATATGACTCTCTTTATTTCAGCGGACTTTTATCAGAACATATGGTTCGCAATCAGAAGGGGGAGTGGAGATGGGAGAAGATACCCGGGCATGAGCGCAACGAAGCTCTTGACTGTAGGAATTACGCCAACGCGGCTTTTAAGGTACTCCATCCCAACATGGACAGGCTTAATTATTTAAGACTCCACCCTGAAGAGACTACAAAAAAGCCTGCGCCGGTAAAGAAAAAACAGCAGAGAAGGCGCAGAGATTTAGGAGAGGATGATTGGTAATGGCAAATTATGACGGTAAAACAGAGCACGGAATACCTTATATTGTCTCACTTTATAGCGCCAACTTTGAATACGAAACAACTATCAATGATCTTGACGGACTCGTTACTACTAGAAAGTCCGTCATGTCAGGTAGCGGAGCAGTCACCTCATATTCACTTGGAAGCCGGTCAGTTACAAGACAGGCAATGAGCGCGACAGAGGTGCTTCAGACGTGGAACAAGCTGATGGCAAAAAAGAGAGAGCTTGAAGCAGGAAGAAAGCCCCGCAGGGCGATGGGCGTAGTACTGCGCGACTGGTAAATCATGGGTGTAGCGTGTATACACGTTATGCTGGGCTGAGGCTTTAGCAGGTAATACCTGCCCCTTTCACTCAGCCCAATAATAAAAGGAGATCACGATGCCGGATTTATTTATAAATGGCACTAAGGGCTACGGTTCAGCAGGTGCGAGCACAAGAAAAAGATCTACCAAAGGCTTTAAAGCTGTATCAGGAAGCCCGAGGGAGGATATCGATTACAACAATTACACACTAAGGCAGCGCGGAAGACTGATGTATATGGGAAATCCCATAGCCACATCGGCCATCAAGAGCAGCCGAACCAACACAATAGGGCTTGGACTCAAACTAAATCCACGACCCGACGCGGAATTTCTCGGAATGGATGAGGACGAGACGGCGGAATGGGTGAAGGCAGTAAAGCGCGAATTTGGTCTCTGGGCTGATAAAAAAGAAGCCTGCGATGCTACAGGAATTAACAATTTCTATGAATTTCAGCAGATGCTGATGTCGAGCTGGTTGCAGTCAGGAGATGTATTTATTTTGTTACAGAACAGAGAGCCGACACCGAAGCTTCCATACAGGTTAAGACTTCGCGCAATCGAAGCTGACAGGGTGGCAACGCCACAGGAAAGCGGGCTCGCTTTTGATATATCGTCCACTACCGGGAAAAACAAACAGAATGGAAACCCGATATATGACGGAGTAGAGATAGATTCAACAGGCTGCGCTGTAGCATACTGGATCAGAAATACTTACCCGTTTGAGATCGTGGACGTTCCCACGAGCTTTAAGAGGATAGAGATCACAGGGGAAAATACAGGGCTCCCGAATATGCTTCAGATAGTAACCACAGAACGCCCGGATCAGTACAGAGGGGTGACATTCCTTGCGCCGGTAATAGTAGAGCTCTTGAACATAAACAGGTACACAGAGGCGGAGATCACGGCGGCGGTTATTGAATCATTCTTTACGGCATTCATCAAAACGGCCGCAGAGGATCCCGGAGATATGCCATACAACGAGGTCGGGGCAGGATACCCCGAACAGGAAGCAAGCTATGATCCTAACGAGTATGAGATGGGACCGGGGCAGATAAATGTAATGAATCCCGGAGAAGATGTAACGTTTGGAGATCCCAAAAGGCCTGCAAATGGTTTTGAAGGATTTATAAACGCGATTGCAACTCAGATAGGAGCAGCACTTGAGATTCCGAGGGAGATCCTGTTGAAGTCTTTCACGGCATCATATTCAGCATCAAGAGCTGCGCTTCTGGAAGCGTGGAAGAGCTTTAATATGTACCGCACATGGTTTGTCAATGATTTTTGCAAACCTGTGTATGAAGTATGGTTTACCGAAGCTGTTGCAAGCGGAAGGATATACGCCCCAGGCTTTTTCGACGATCCGGCGATAGCGGCCGCATGGCTTGGCTCTGAGTGGATAGGACCTTCACAGGGTATGCTTGATCCTACAAAGGAGATACAGGCAGAACAGCTTGCGTGCTCAATTGGATTCAGTACGTATGCTGACAGTGCATTAAGGCTAAATGGAAGTGACTTTGACAGCAATATTGAACAGCTTGCAAGGGAACATGCAAGGATAACGGAACTTCTAGGCAGCACAGGGCAGCAGAACACTGTAAAAACCACTGAAACATCAAAGAAAAATAGCGATAATTCAGAAGAAAAAGACGACGATACAGAAGATGATTCAGACTGGGATGACGGCAGAAAAAGATAAGAAAACGGTCAAAAAATAACGAAAAAAGGAGAAAAAACATGCCAAAACTTATGAATATGCATCCAAATTTGATGCCATACGTGATCAATAAAGCTGAAGATGGCAAGTCAGCAAAAGTGAATCTCTACGGTGAGATTGTTGAGGAGGTGCCTGTCGACTGGTGGACAGGAGAGAAAATTTCAGGACTTTTTATAGAGTTAAAGAGCTTTTTGAACGATATAGAGGCTTTATCCAATATGGATGAGGTCTTTTTTTATATCAATTCCGTAGGCGGAAACGTGGATGCAGGCATATCCATATTCAACAAAATAAGAGCACTTAAAGCTGAAACCACAACAGTGGTGGATGGCCTTGCCGCTTCCGCTGCTTCGATAGTGGCTCAGGCAGGAGACCACAGACAGGTTTCTATAGGTTCACAGACAATGGTGCACTGCGCATCCGCCGGCCTTGTGGGCTATTACAACCGTGAGAGCCTTGAACAGATCGACAGGATGCTTGAATCAACGGACAAAAGGATAGCCGAGATTCTTGCAGACCGGACAGGAAGAAACACGAAAGATATCTTAAAGATGATGAAAAATACCTCATGGATGACAGCAGACGAAGCTGTAGGTGAGGGCTTTGCTGATGAAGTGGTAGGTAAGTCTGAGCCTGTAGTTGACAGGGTACAGAACTCCTCAATGTTCATAGTGAACGGCATTCCGCATAATCTTATGAACATGCAGGCACCAATGTTTTCCAAAATCGGCGAAATTGCGCCGGCGCAAATGATATCAGACGGCTCTGAGCCGGTTGGTATAGATAATCCATCAAAATCAAACAAGGAGGAAAAGGGCATGGATATGAACGAACTGAAAGCGAAGCATCCCGATCTGGTTAATCAGATTGTGGAAGAAGTGAAGCAGACGGCTCAGAGCGAGAACGCAGAAGCCGTCAAGGATGCGGTAGCAGAAGCTGTTACAGCAGAGAGAAAAAGGCTGCAGGAAATTGACTCAATTGCTGACAAGATCAGTGCAGAGCTTGTGAATGAAGCAAAGTACGGTGAAACACCAATGAATGCTTCAGAGCTGGCACTCAAGGCACTTCAAAATTCACAGGCAAAAGGTCAGCAGTTCCTTAAAAACCGCCAGCTTGAGCAGCAGGCAGCAGGTGTGAATAACATCGTTCCTGAACCTGTGAGTGGATCAGAGGAAGAGACAGTGAACAGAGACATTGAAGATGGCGCAGCAATTCTTAATGCAGCAGTAAAAAAATAATAGGAGGAGACAGAGATGTTAGTAGAGAGATTTACACCTGACAACCTTATCGCGGATGATAAGCACACACTGGCAACCGGTACAGTCACAGTGCTTTCGGGTGAAGGCAAACTCAAGAGAGGATCAGTCCTCATGAGGAATGCAAACAATAAGTTCGTACTGGCCGACACATCAGCAGGCACCGCAGAGGTAATCCTTTCGGATGATGTTGATGCCACAAACGCCGACGCAGTTGCAAACGTATATGTATCCGGTGATTTTAAGGCAGAGAGCCTTATTGTCAAAACAGGATACACACTCACAGAGGCAGATAAGGTTGCCCTTAAAAACGCAGGCATCTATATCATTGCCGGAATTTGATTAGGAGGACAAAAATGAGCATTAATCTTTACGATACAAGGACACTTCTGGCCGCAAAGGATGTTATCGCACCCAAGGCAACATTCCTTCGCGACAGATATTTCCCCACAGGAGAAAGCGATATTTTCAATACAAAGAAGGTAAATATTGACTATAAGGACGAGCAGAACAACGTGATCGCTCCTGCCGTACTTCCCGGAAAGGGCGGAATCCCGGTAGACAGACGCGGCTACGAGACACACGAGATCGAGCCTCCGCTTATCGCACCTGAGAGAACTCTGAAGCCTGAGGATCTTGAGAATAGACTTGCAGGCGAAGTGATTGGAGGAACCCTTACTCCTCAGCAGAGAGAAGCTAAGATCCTTGCAGATGATGTGCAGGATCTTGGAAGAATGATCGACCTCAGAGAGGAGCAGATGGCTGCATCACTGCTTCTCAATAACGAGTACACACTTAAGCAGTACGCTGACAAATATGGCTCATCTGAGTTCATTGAAAAGAACATCAAGTTCTTTAGCGAGGTATCAAACCCTGCAACCTATACACCCGGAGCATCATGGAGTACAACCTCCACGGCTATCATTTCTGACCTTGCAGCTATGGCAGGAAAGCTTACGAAGAGAGGACTTCCTGCTACAGACGTAATCGTTGCCGGTGACGTTGCTGATGTCATTCTTGGAAATGAGCAAATTCAGAAGCTTCTCGACAACAGAAGGTTCGAACTTGGAAGCGTAAAACCTGAGGCACTTCCTGACGGAGCAACACTTATCGCAGTGCTCAATGTTAAGGGAAGAATTATGAACATCTTCTCTTATGATCTTGAGTATACAGACGAGTCTAAGACCAGCAAGCTGTTTATTCCCTCTGGCAAGGTAGTAGTTACTGCACCTGCAATCGGACGCACAGCATATGGTTCTGTAACTCAGATCGAGGAAAGAGTTGACGATTATGTAACCTACGCAGGAAGACGTGTTCCTAAGGTTTCAACCAATTCTCACGATGACGTAAGGACGCTTATTCTTAAGGCTAAGCCTGTGATGGTTCCTAACGTTAAGAATCCGTTTGTGAGCGCAACAGTTCTCTGATGAACTGGCAAGAAAGGGGCAGGAATTATGTTAGTCAAAGTAAGTAAAAAATATTGCGGAACACTGGGGCTTTTTAACCCCAATACAAACTCAGTAATACAGAAGGATAACACGAGCGCACCGTTTGAGATGGACGATGCGCTCGCTGCATCTCACATCAAGAATGGCATTCTTGTGACAGCGGATACCAATGAGGAAGCGCCTGTTATCGAAGTGGCGAATACAGTAGTCGAAGAGGATTCTGCAGATTATGAAATACCCGAAGAAACAACAGAGGAGATTTCAGAAGAGATACCTTCAGAAGTGCCCGAGGGGATTCCTGAGGAGCTTCCCGAAGATGAAGAGAACCTTGATTCAATAACCGACTACAAGGTTCTTAAGGAGCTTGCTAAGAAGGCCGGGGTTAATCCCGTTGGTAAAAACAAAGAAGAGCTCAGAAAAGCAATCCGTGAAGCAAGAGCTTAAGGAGAGACTATGATTGAGATCACAAAAGGAAGATATGGTTACAAAGCAGAGGACGGAACTATTCAGATTGCTCCGCCTGGAAAGAGGCTTTCCCTCGATAAAGACGAAGAGGAGAGACTTGTAAGGAGAGGTAATGCAGTATATGTAGAGGAAGAGGTAAAAGTTGAAGCTAAGGTGGACGCCCCGGCTGAGAATGAGCCTGTATCCAAAGCTGTTCCGAAGCCGCGTAAACGGAAAGGTAGGAAAGCATGACACTTGCCGAACAGATCCTTGCGGATAACGAGAGCGTATTCCTTGAGCTTGAAGACTTCGCAGAAACTCATAGGATAGACGGAGCCAAGGTGAATATCTCTCTTGATTCAGACAAACTTGATGAGCTCAAGGCCAGTGGTAATACAGCCGTGGATAGCGCAGACATGATGTTCTTTGCAAGAAGCAGGGAAGTCAAGAAAGTGAACCCCGGAGGGATTATCAACTTTGATGGCAAGGAGTGCAAGGTTGTCTACTGGACTGAGAACAAGGGCATAGCCAGCGTGGCAATCCAGAGGAGGGTTGGAAGATGATAAATGTTGAACTCATTGAAGACCTGCGCTGCTGGATTGAGGAAGAGATCGCACCAAGAGTTGAGCTGAAAGTACCTTCAGAAGACGTTGATGATGCTGACTATGAGCCTGAGTTTGCGAATCCGTCAGTCTTTTCTTACTTTGTACCGCCATCAAGCGTAAATGCAGATCTGCCACATGCTCCTTCTATATGTGTGCAGTTCTTGGATACAGAGGAACAATTCAAGGGCATTGGAACGGGAGAAAAGTCAATTAGAGTGAGGATATCATTCATTGTATGGAACCCCGGAGAGCATGTCGTATTCGAACCACATGAGGATATATCAAAGCTCGGCGGAGTGGCATATACGCCGAATACCGAAGGATATGCACGCACCCTTGACGGGTGGAAGGATCTTGTAAATCTTCAGGACGAGACCCTTAAGCATATCAAGGAGACTGAATATATCAAAGGCATGAGGGTTGACCTCGACAAAGGTATTAAATACAGCATGTACAAAGATGAGGAAGATAGCATATATCTATTCTATCCATATTGGCAGGGATATATCGATTTCTCAGTAAAGCTTGGCGCGACAAGAGTTGCGTCTGATCTATTAGACATTTAAAAGAGGAGGAAAAACAGCATGGCTTATAAGCATGGAACATACGGTGAGCGCACCGCAAGCAAGGCTAAATCAGCTGCGCAGGCTGAAGAAGTCGTCCTGTATGTTGGTACAGCCCCTGTCAATCTCATCAGGGGATATGCATCCAAAGGACTTATCAATAAGCCCGTTAAGGTGATGAGCCTTACAGATGCATACAACAAGATCGGTTATTCCGAGAACTGGGATGACTATTCACTCAATGAAGTGACCGACTATCACTTCAACAACACGAAGCACAATATCGGTCCTATCTACATCATCAATGTGCTCAATCCTGATACTCACAGAAAGAGCACACAGACAGAGACAACTGTAACATTCACAGCTGGCAAGGCTTCCTTTGATTCTACAAAGGTAATTCTTGATACAGTAGCCATCGACGGAAAGGTGGAAGGTACAGACTATACCCTCTCCTATGACATGGCAGAAGGAACAGTTCTCATCGATTCCAGCAAGGCAGAAACTCCCATGACAGGAGATGTCACAGTAGCCTACTACGAAATAGATGTTACTGCCATTACCCAGGCAGATATCATCGGCGCTGTAGGAGATGATGGAACAGTTACAGGTCTTCAGGCAATCAAGCTCCTGTACAGAGATTACAATGCAATCTGCAATCTCATTGCTATCCCCAGATATTCAATGATTCCTGCAGTCTACAAGGCAATGGTCCAGGCTGCACAGAAGATCAACGGACATTGGGATGCATTTGTGCTCGCAGACATTCCGCTTGCACACACAACAGTTACATATACACCCGTTACAACTTCAGGATCAGAGAATCCTCAGGAGCAGGGTTGGTATGTTCTTGTTGATGATGAGTATGTGCTCACAACAGATGTGACTGTTGAGGCGGGAACGACCTACTATGAGAAGAACACTACCACAACCGGCATCGATACCATCGAGAAGGCAAAGCAGTGGCAGGAAGAGAACGGATATACATCCGAGATCTCAAAGGTATTCTGGCCGCAGGTGAAAAATGCGGATAAGATTTACCATATGTCCGTAGTATTTGCTGCTGAAACCCTTTACATCGATTCTGACAATGATGCAATACCTTATGTGTCTGCATCAAACCATGAGATCATGGCAACCGGTCAGTACTTTGGTGAGGGAGTAGCAAATCCCGGATTCGACGATCAGGAAGCAAACGCACTCAATGCAAGTGGTATCACCACAATTGCATACTGGGAAGGCGCATGGAATTTATGGGGCGGTCATACCGCTGCATACAAGTACAACACAGCCATGGATGCAGCTGTCATTTTCGACACAAATATCCGCATGTTGATGTTCTGTACAAATGGATTCCAGAGAAGACATGGAACAGAGATCGACCAGCCTCTCACAGTAGCAGCAAAAGAGACTATCAGAATCTCAGAACAGCAGGAGCTTGATATCTTAAAGAGTATCGGAGCCCTTATCGGTTCACCTACCTGCGAGTTCAGAGAGGACGAGAACAGTGTAAACGATATGCTTAACGGAGATTTCGTATGGAACATCACTGTGACAGTAGTACCTCAGCTTAAGAGCGCTACAGCCAAGGTGACATATACAGACGAAGGATTCCAGGCATTATTCGGAGAGGAGGGCTGATATGGAAAAAATGACCGCTATTCAGGGGAGCAGAGTCTATGACGTCACAGGCGGCAAGAAGACACTCGCGCTCGAAGACGCAGAAGTAACACTTCCCGGAATTGAAGCCCAGACTTTTGAAGTAAAGGCCATGGGTGCATATAATGTGCCACTTCCCGGACTCTTTGAGTCCATGGAGATGACCATCAAGGCAACAGGTGCATCAAAGCAGTACGCCAGCATTTCAGGTTTTTCAAGCCGCGAGCTTTACATCACTGCTTGTCAGAGTGAGGTTGCAGCAAGCGGTAAGATTACACCGAAGCAGCTCAAGGCACATGTCATTGGTGTTGCCAAGAAGATAGGCGAGATCAGTGTTAATCCTGGAGATGCATCAGAACCTGAGACAACCTATGAGCTGAGCCACTATGAGCTCTACATCGACAACTTCCTTCTTTGGAAGGTTGACAAGCTCACAGGCGAATGCCAGGTATGGAACGGCACTGGCTATGATGACTATGGCGCTCAGATGGAGCAGATTCTGGGAATCTAAAGCTACAAACAAAGCAGGGCACTCTCTTAACCGGAGAGTGCCTTTTCTTTTAAGAAAGGGACAAAGCTATGAAAGAGACTATTAAACTTATAAAACCCATTCTTCTTGAAGGGAAGAATGTTTCAGAACTTGAATATGACTTTGATGAGATCACACCTGCACTCTTCGCAGAAGCGGAAGCCATGAAAAACAAGCAGGTAGGCTCAGTAAGATTTCAGGGTGGAGCTACAGGCACAATGGAACTTGATTATTCATTCCACCTTTATCTTGGAATGGCGGCCATCATCGCCATAAATCCACTCTATACATTTGAAGACATGCTCCAGATTAAGGGTAAGGATGTTTACACCCTTATGAAGGTAGGCAGGCTTTTTATGACTCCATCGGAAGAACTACCGGAAGACAGCTCAGAAGAGCAATCAGAGACTACTGCAGAGTCTTCCACGATGCCAGCTATGAGCTTCGGAAGCGAAGCATCAGAGGATTTCTGATGGAATATGCAGAAGCAGCAGAAGATATTGGTGAGGAAAACAAGAGGCGCGAAGCAGAAATGAAGCGCAGGATGCATAGGAGATAAGATATGGCAAAAGGCAAAGAAAT
>Ga0310691_10001887_pt1 | contig 30009 bp, 20 predicted proteins | sample 176DNAGHGlowgp2_FD_203887 | JGI IMG/M metagenome (GOLD analysis project Ga0310691, IMG submission 203887) | Sheep rumen microbial communities from Palmerston North, Manawatu-Wanganui, New Zealand - 1766 DNA GHGlow gp2 (v2) (version 2) | ecosystem: Host-associated > Mammals > Digestive system >... | reverse complement strand
TGGTATAACCCTCAACACCGTCAGCATCATGTACGGCATAACCGTTGATATAGTTGCCATATTCATTCAACACAAAATCTTTCGTCAGTCCCCTACCTTGGTATGCGTATGTTACCACATGAGGTATAGCCTGACGTGACAAAGACAATTTCAGAAGACTTTCCTTGTCATGACACCTTTGCCAACGACCCCTGTAGTCTGCACAAAGGTCGTCGAGCAAAGAGTTTTTATAATAGTTCTCTATCGCATTCATGTTGCAAAGATAATAACTTTTTTGTAATTACGTGTACTTTTTCAAATTCTTTTTTAAAAGATTTTCAATATTGTCGTATTCCGTGTATGGTATTTCTATCAGTTTTATTCCATGATTTTTACAATAAGACCTTACTGCCTCATCCCTCCATTGTTGTTGTTCGAGATTGCGTGTGTCAAAAAGAGGGTTTTCTTCATAATGCTGTATTCCATTATATTCTATCGCTATATTATACTTTGGTAGAAAGAAATCTATCATCATATACATGTTGATACACAGCAGACTTTCGTTCTTTATGCGATATTGTTCTGTGTATTCTATATGGTTTTCGTCTAAGAATCTGGCTATGCGTTCCTCGCCAAAGGAACGCTTACAAGAAGGACACCCGCTTTGATTGTAAAGATGATTGCTGACGCTTACAGCCCATGCACCGTGTTTTGGGCATATAACTTGTATAATATCTTTTTTACTATGATATTCTGTAAAAAGGCTGTAGTCATACTTGTTATCAAAAATCTCATTACACCTGCGTATAACCTCTTCTCTTGTTAATGCTTGTTTTTGTGACATACTTTCTTTCCCACACCAATAACATCCACGTCCACTAAGATGTTCGTGTGGTGGTTGTTCGTATTTTCCGTGCTTTGGGCAAATAATTTCAATATCTGTATGGGTATCAACAAAAGTATCTTTAGTTACAAGAGAGTAGTCGTATTTATCTCCGTGCGTTTCTTTAGCTCGTCGCAAGAACTCTTCAAGAGTCATCCTGCATCTATCTCCAGTATTTTCGTCTGCACATTTTGGACATCCATGACCACGCAAATGGTCGTTTGCAGACATTGGGAAAGCACCGTGTTTACGACAGACTATCGGTAGCTGTTGTTTGTTGTTTTTGTACTCGGTGATTTGGGAGTAGTCATAGCGGTCGCCCCATTTCTTTCGGAAATCTCGTTTGACTTCCTCCAAGGTTTTTCTCTTCGTCATAATATCAACTTTTTTAATTAACTCAACTTTGCAAACAGAGAAGGGGGAAGTTGAGAAACCCCCGTTCGCTGGGACATGACCCCCAACTATCTCTACTGCAAAGGTAAGAAATATAATTGATATATGCAAATTTTTAAACATAATTTACGATATAAGTTCAACTTTGACTGCGTTTCCAGACGCATTACTCCAACCCTCCATCGTACTCAGCATACTTTGCTGTAATTGATAACTACTTTGTAATTGTAGTAGTATTTGGGATAGTGAGGCTGTTTGGATGTCAATATCAAACGATTGTACGGTGTCTCGTATCTGTGTCAAAATATCTGATTGCAAGTAGCATTGTTGGGATATTCCGTTTGTTATTGCTTCCAAAGCCCCTGCCGTGTCCTCTGTGATGCCTTGAATACCTTGTTGTAATGCGCTCAAAGACTTGTCACTTGTCGTATCCTTCATCAAGCCGAGTTCTCTTAGGAAATTCTCAATCCCCTTCATGTTCTCACTAAGTATTGGCTCTCCACTTCTTAGGAGCTCCGCATACCTTCTTATGTCATCCATCGTCGGCATAGTCGCATTCGTTAATTCCTTTTGCAGTTCCGCCTCTTTTTGTTCTGCCTCTTTTAACATCTTCTCGTAAGCGGCTTTCAGTCTTTCGTTTGCTCCACCACGGTCTATTTCGCCAAATTCGTTATACCAGTTAAGAAGGTGTATCTGCTCATCCGACATTCCCAACGCCCGAAGTGCTTCAACAAGAGAGTTATTGTCTGTCGTGTCTGCACTTTTTGCGATGCTTGTCTTTGACTGCATTTTTGCGATTTTCTCAGGAATGTCACCTGCGCGTTGGTTTATCTGCTCCTGTATTTTGTTCCATTGTTCTTCAAACCAAGGCTGTAGAATCTTCGTTACGTACATCTTCTTGACCATGTTTGCAATCATCTCGTCAACATTCTCGTCAAATGTCGCCATAGCGTCCTCACCACTACGCAACGCCTCAATGAAAGCATCCATCATGTTCTCCATCGCATCACCGACACTTGATATTCCAAGGAGGTCGTTCACTATGTTGTCAACAGCATCCTCTATCTCATATTCAAGTTCCTTTATCTGCTTTTGCAGTTCGATGATTCTGTCCTCGTCCCGATGCTTGCTGTCCCTCGAACGCTCAAGGGCAAGTTGTCGTTTGAGTTCTACGAGTTGGAGTTCCTTATTAGCCTTTGCAGCCATGTTAGCACCGATGGTCGCCATTCCGTATGCTTCATTCACTGCGTGCTCAAGGTCGATGTATGCAAGTTCGAGTCGCTTTACGGCATGTTCGGATTCCTCAACTTTAGCCGTTATTCTTTCGTTTGCAGCTCCTGCAAATATGGAAATAAGTCCAGTTGCAGCACCTGCGACACCACCTATTAACGCGCCCCATCCGCCTCCAATTTGTGCGCCGATAGCAGCACCCTGTCCAGCCTTGTCAACAACAGAGAACACCTTATCCAAATCACTGCTGTCAACTCCGCCGATTGCCTTTGCCAAATCGTTAAACACACCAATTGCGGATTGTACAGCACCTATTGTTTCGTTGATGGAACTAACCCAAGAACTTGCGTCTACTTTACCAGTCTTTTCACGAGCCTCTTTAAGTTCTTTTAGACGTTTAATTGCTTTCTTTAACTTGTTGTCGGTTTCCTCGTCAGCAATTCCTTCGGCAATACTTTCTTTTTTCTTCTTTGTAAGGTTATCAATTTCTTTTTGCGTCTTTTCAATATCCTCATCAAACGTTGCCATGCGTTCCTTGGCTTCATCAAGCATATTTGAAATAGCCTTGAACGGATTGTTCTTGCGCTGTTCCTTGTAGAGTTTACTAAGAGCACTGTTAAGTTGCTTGATTTGTTTTGGAGACAAATTCTTTGCAGAACGCTTATACTTTTCAAGTTGTTCTATAAGCATACCAATGGCAGACTTTGACATGTTTGCCAAGTCGCCAGTAGCAACAATCCATTCTGGTGTCTTTTGAAATTCCTCAAAAGAAACACGAGCAAGCTCTTGTTTTTCCCTGTTATTTATAGCGTCAAGAATCTCTTGTGATGCACCTTTCTTTCTTGCAATTTCACGCTCACGTTCAGCCTCTTTCTGTATCTGTGTAACCTTGTATTCGTACTCAGCATACTTTTCGAGAAGCTTTTCCCATTCTTGCATCTGCTTCTTGCTTTCATCAACTTGAATCTTGTGCAATGCTTGCCTATAGTTGTCTACAACCTTGACAAGGTCATCTTCCATGCTATGACCGCTTGACTTTATCCATTTGTCAAAAGCGTCTTTACCCATCAGTGAAGCAATGTCTATCTTTTCTTTAGACTTGTTTTCTCTCAGAATCTTGTCAATATACTGCTGGGCTTTCTTTGCGGCTTCTTCAGCGTTCTTAGGAAGCTCGCTCAAGTCAATTCCCATGTAGTCTGCAAAGATACTACCTAACTCTGGGTTTGCATCCAACTCAAGCGCAAGTTCGTATTCATCCTTCAACTTTCCAAGCTCGTTGTTCAAGCCCTTGGTAATCATGGTTAAGTCATACTTGTCGGCTTCTACACTGACAGTCTGTATCTTTGTTTGAAGAACTCTGATTTCTGACGTGCTTGCACCACGCTTTACAAGAGTTTCAAGTTGCGATTGTAATATGTTTAGCAACTCTCTTGGATTCTCAATGCCAGCAAACTTCGATAAGTCGAGTTTCTGCAATCCATTCTTTCGCAATACACGGTTGATGGCATTGACCGTTTCATCCCAGCCTTTTGTTGCACGCTCAACGGCATCGGCGTGAGACATACCCTCCTTGGTCAAGTCCTTGTAGATAGACCTAACCTTGTCGATGGTAGACAGCTCGTCTTTGAGAGCCTTTTGTAATTCAGATTCGGCTTGTTTTGCAGCCTTGTCTGCTGCCTTTCTATCTTTCTTTTCTTTCTTTCCGTGACCACCTTTTGCCTCTGCGTCAGCCTTGTCTTTTTGTGCTTGTGTTAGCTCTTTCTCTGCCTTTGCAAGTTCTTCAGTTTCCTCTTTAGACTTTTTCTTTTTGGCATTAAGTTCGTTGATGCGAGTTGTTAGTCTTGCTATCTGCGCGTCAGCTTCATCAACAGCCTTATCATACTCTCCAAGCTGCTTATAAACCGTTTTAGAGTCTTCTGTGGAGATTGTCATCGGAATAAAGATGCTCCATTGATTTGCGCTCGTAACCCAGCTTTTTAAATACCCAAAAGCGTCGTCATAAGACATCTTGTGTTCTTTTGCATATTGAGTAACCATACGTTTAACCCACTCTGCATGTTTACCCTCTTGGAAGTTAAGGCTGCGAATATCTTCCGCGTCCATATTGCGGAACATTGCAGTGGTTTCTGATATATGTTGTTCTTTCAGCCACTTTGTAAAGCGTTCCCATTCGACTTTCTTGCGACCATTGAAATTGTCCCAATTGTTGTATATTTCAGCCTCTTTTTTATACTCTTCTGCAAGCTCTTCTTTGTGCTGTTTGTTTTTTTCAATATAGTATGCACGTTCAAGGTCTTTTGCACGAGCATATTGTGCTTGCTTTGCTGCTTTCGAACGCGCTTCTTCCATTTCGAGTTGAAGAGTGTATGCCTGTTGTGGGTTTAGCTGATTCTTTAAAATCAGATTATCTGTAAAGGTCTTAAACACTTCGTTTATTTTAGACGTATCTCCACTCCAACCCTTCAGTTCTATAAAGTCAATGATGGACTGCTTTGTTACTTGTAGGTCTTTTCTGAATTTTTCAAGTTCCGTTTCGTAGTTTTCCACGAACTCCTTAGCCTCGTCTTGAAATACGTTTTTGAAGCCTTCGTCAGTTCTGCTTGTTGATGCGACTTTTCTTGCATTCACAACAGAACCGTACTTTTCTTCAATCTTTGAAAGCCACATATAAGCGTCTTGCAGGTTTCCGATAGTACCATCTGGAAGTAATCCCAAGTTCCACCATGCAGACCAATCTCTCTCAAGTTTAATTGAGCTATCTCCAAGCTCTTTTATTGCAGCGGACACAGACTGTATGCTTTCTATCATTGCAAACCCTTGCCTAAGCCGTTCGCTAACATTTTCAATAGAAAGAAGCTTGCTGATATATTCGTCGCTTGCGTGAGAAGACAACTCTATTTGTTCACGAAGAACCTCCCATGCCTTTTTTGCTTCTTCGCTATTGATGTCAACTGGTGTTTGTTTGCCATTTTCCGTCTTATACAAACTTTCACGGAGACCGCTGTAATTTTCTGAAAATTTCTTTAAGTCATTATACGTATTCTCTGCGTTTTCTCGAAGGGTTTTATTGAACTCCTTCATGGCTTCATTACCTCGTAAAATATCAACAACAGCAGCAGCGGCAACCGTCGCAATTCCGACCCACAATGCTGTGGATGACATTCTTGCAGCATTCATTGATGATGTGAGAGAACGTAAATTATTAGATAGTCGATTGCCAAGTACAGTCTCTAACGCTATAGCTTTGTTTGTACCCATTACAACTCCATAATAAGCCAGTTGTGCCGCTTTGACAATACCGAAACCTATAGCAAGGTTTGTAACCATCTTGCTTATGTTTTTCCACTCCAAAAACAGCTCTTTAAGCAATCCTATACCTGTCGAAATAGTTCCTTGTTCAGACGCTCCTATGTCGTTGAGCATATTGTTCCATGCAAGTGTAAGGTTTGCAAGTTGCACTTTTAGCGTTCCTGCCATTTTTGCTTGGAAGTCAAAGAACTTACCACCTTCATCTGTCATTTTGTTTATGACTTGCATGACATCAGTCATATCAATGGCTTTCTTTTTTATCCTATCGTAGACATCAGCGGTACTAACCATCTTACCTTCAAGCTCTGTGTAGTGTTCTGCGAGTTGCTTAACAAGAGGAATGCCAGCATTTGAGAACATACGAGCGTCACGGGCATTAAGATAACCATAAGCCTTAATTTGTCCGAGAGCATAAGTCAAACGTTCAATAGGAATGCCAACGGCAGCAGCCATATCAGCCAAACGTCTTGTTGTGTCTACAACATCCTTTGCGGCAACATCGTATGCAGTAAGCTGTTTTGCAGCAGTAGACAACTCGATAAGCGTGTACGGAGACACAAGAGCCATCTGTGACAACTCATTAAATATTCGAGTTCCTCGTTCAGCAGAGTCAATCAAAATACCAAGCGCACGCTCGTTCATCTCATACTGCGAACGTACTTCAATAAGATTCTTGACAAACTGTGTAGAAGCACCTACGGTAAAGTAGAAAGCCAGACGATTCTTCATGTAGTTCCAAGAGCGACCAAGAGCAGTATTGTTCTTAATCATCTGCTGCGACTTACTCATCCATTTGTCAGCGTCTTTTTGAAGTTTTGCAAGAGCTTCGTCAACCTGTTTAATTTCATTTGTAGCGTTAGGCTTGGTCAAGTCGATTCCCTGTTTGTACGCACGAAGACGCTGCATTTTATAAGCAATGTCATCAAGGGTCTTTTCAGGCAAGCCCATTGCAGCATTAAAACTTAATGGTCTTGACATTTCAGACCTCAATACGTTCAACCTTCGTTCAAGTCTTTGTATTTGGTCGAGTGTTGATTGCCCATACGGGTGTGCTCTTTCCTCGCTTGTAAGACTTGAATATACTTTTCTTAATTGAGAAAGTGCTGCGTTTAATGTATTGATGTCGCTTGTGTTTTCTTTCCATGACACGGGTGTCTTGCCGCCGAGACGACTTTTAACAAAATTGTTGTATAAGGTCTGGTTGTAAACCCATTCGTTTGAAGTTGGAGAAATGTATTTCTTTTTTTGCTTTTCCTTTTCCTGTGTTATTTGCTGCTCTATACCAAGACGCTGTTGTTCTGCTTGAACAAGTTTTTCTTCGGTAGCTGCCTGCTGCTTTGTGTTTTGCTCAACAGCCATACCAGCAGTGAGGTAGTCTTTTTGGTAATTAACTTGCTGTTCCTTATGCCTAACAAGTTGTGCCTCTATTTCGCCTTGTTTCTTTGAAACATAATATGTTGCATCTCCTATTTGATAAGAGTACGTTCCAGTTTCTTTCCACTGCTTGCTTTCTCTTATCGCTTGTGCTTGTTTGCGAATTTCCTCCGTATAGCGTTGAGCGGATTGCGTAGTTTGCTGCTGTGCTGTATTGACTTGACCAAGCAGATGTAAAAGAGTTCGCTCTTCTTTCTCAAGACCAGAAACCTGTGATGGAGAAAAAGACATCTCACTCCTACGGTAGCGTTCAAGCATTGCCTGTATTCGTTCAAGTTTTGCTATCTGCATATCGTGTTGGTCTGTTGGAATTTTCATCGTGCGGGCATAGAACAACTTATTCTGGGCATCAATAGTCTTTTGTATTACCGATTGTTCTTGGTCGAGCGTCATAATCTTTTCTTTTGCAGCTTGATTGCTTTTTTCAAGAGCCGCAGTCTCTGCATTCTGTGCCTTTGCACGCTTGGATGCGCCACCGTCGGCAGAACCACCGAAGTCAATCTTGGTGTCTCCAAGCGACTTGAGACTTTTGTTCATGCTCATAACAGCAACTTTGGTACTGCTGACCATGTAGTTGAGTTGCTGGTCTACGTGGTTTACGAGCTTGTCAATGCTTTTCTTTAATTCCTCATCGTTCAAAGAACCGATGACTACGGTAGGGTTGTTTGCCATATATATAGTTTTTATTTGTTATTTCTTATTCTTGTTGTTCTTTCTAACTGGAATCTCATATTCTTCGCCCTCTTTGAGTTGTGGAATCTTACCGAAACCAGAAAGGAAGTTGTCAAACTTTTGCTGTGCCTCGTAAGCACTCTTGTAGTCGTTCCAAGCCTTTTTGTCCGTTCCTTTGAGGTACTTTGTGTGAGTGTTGTCAACCGCCATAAACTGAATCTGTGCTATACTTAGTCGGTACAGGTAGTCGTCTAATCGGTATTGCGTGAAGGCTCTGAGGAAGTCTGAGGCGTCCGCAACGACAGTGCTTCCATAAACTGTGATGCTGTCTCCTCCGATTTCTTCTTCCGCGTCAGAAGTGAATCCGTAAGCGTGTTCACCGATTTTCTGAGTAAAAAAAAACCAGACAAGTCGATGGACTTTATCGCTCCGAGGATGATTGCAGCCCATTGGTTCGTGTCAAACGTGCTGTTCATTACCTTTGCCTTCATCATTGCGACCATCTTGTCGTTGCGAGACATCACATCGTCAACGTCTTCATAAGAATGTATGTCGTCTGGAGTGAACCGATGGTTACACAATACGACTGCCATTATCTCACACATCGCATCAAGGTCGGTACATAAGGCTGTTATGACCTTTTCGTCCGTGTCAAGCGACTCGTCGGCTTTCCTCATGTCCATCACAAGGCGACATATACGGTACAGCGAGTAGTAGCGCATATCCTTTACCACATACTCCTTGTCACCCAACAAGACCAACGACGGACTGTCGTTGATGATGTCTACGATGTCTCTTTTGACTTCAATGGAGAAATCCTGCATCTCGTCGCCCTCTTTCTTCCCTTCTTGTTTCTTCTCTTCTTTCTTCATGTCTTCGTGAACGTTAGTGATTGTTTGATTGTCTCTCGTGGAACTTGAAAGGGGAGCGCACAGGGGATACCCCTATAACGCTCCCCACGTCCACGAAAAACAGAGAAATTTTCGTTTAAGGTGTCGGAGCTGTGCCAACAATCTTGTACATGTGGTCTACAGCCTCTGCGCCAGTGCCAGTGGTATGGTTCAAGGCAGTGATGGTTACTGAGAAGTTCAAAGCACCATCCTCATCCTTCTTGATAGTACCAATGGTAAGACCCCTGTACAGATACAGGGCATAGTTACCACGACCGAACTCAAGCTGCCAAGAGTGCTCGGTGGTGTATGCGGAAGTAGCACCCTCGTACACATCGCCACTTGCAGAGCCGCCAAACAAGGCAGGAAGCTCAGTCAAGTCATAGTTAGCCAACTCAAAGTTAAATGTCACAGGATTGCCATCGTAGAAGATGTCAAACGGTGTGTCATAAAACTCAGCCTCAATCTCTGTGGAATCAGGCTCGTCCTGACCAATGGTAAGACCCTTCAAAACACCCATCAGCGGGGTTGTAGCATCGCCACCAACAGTACCATACTTGAGGGCAACTGCTTTTACGGTTGTTTTCTTTGCCATAATTAAAACGTTTTTAAATGGTTTATAAATAAATTACTATTCACTTTGATTGTCGATTACGACGATGAATGACTTGATGAACGTGAAGTAGGCATTGTCGGCACTTGAGGATTCGTCGTCGTCCATTGAGATAACGCTGTCCTTCTCGATGTAGTAAGAACCGTCACGAACCTCCGACTGCTCGTTGATTAGCGTGTTGATGCCGTTCTCCATGAGAGCGTAGATGTCTCGGTTGACACGACCTCTTGAAATCATGGGAACAAACGCCTCGATAAAGCAACGCACACGACCATAGGCTTGCAAGTCGAACTCGCTTTCGTCAACCATGCTTCCAACGTGTATGACAATAAATCCGTCGTGCGTATCCTCGTCTTCAAGTTCGGTAGGAACTTTCATGTAGTACACGTTCTCGGAAACAACTCCGAATAACAAGTTGTACAAGTAGTCGTATATGTCTATTCTCGATTCGTTTACCATAACATTTTATCCGTTCAAGTTCTTTCTTGCTCTGCTCATCAGAGACTTGCTTGCATACTTTGGAACGTAGACTTTAATTCTTGTTCTCGCAGGTTTTAGGTTGGATTTAACAATATCGTAGAATTGAGACATAACAGCAAACTGCAAAAACATTTGCGTTGCATTGCCTCCAAACCTCGTAGTGATATTAAATCCTTTTTCCCAATATCCCCAATAAGGAGCAAGAATTGCAAAGAACACCATCCACTCTCCACTCTTGCACTTTTTATGTGCTTGAGACAAGTATTCTGCTGCAAGTTGATGTCCGTTGACTGGCTCGCCTGCGTCCATCTTTACCCAGTTTTTCACAGACTCGCCTACAGCGTGTCTTTTAAACCTTTTGGGGTCTGCGAACTCAACCGTAGACCACCCGTGAAGATAGGATGGCATGTTTGCTTTAGGACTGCGGTAAAATCCGCTTTCAACCATCTTGCCGTCGTAGCACACGCCCCAACAAAGACTGTCAAGCAAGTTACCTGTGTCGTCCATGTGATGTTTGCTGTTGTACGAACTGATGGTTTCACCAAGCATCAATATTCTTGCCTCTGCATACTCCACAAGGCGACGGTTCTGTTCAGCGACAGCGTTAGCCATCATCTGTTCAGCCATCTTTGCGGCATTGAAACCGATTATCTTGCCTTGCTTCATACTCTACCAACTGCTGCGTGTCGCGTAAATACTCACACCGCCCAACTGAGAGGGGTCTGCGTTGTCAACAGTCAACTTGAACGTCTCGCCATATCTCGTGAGAGAAACCTTGTCGCCTTTCCGAGGAACTATCCAATTTCCTTCCTCGTCTTTCGTGATGGGAATGGAAATGATATAGGATGCAGTCTGCATGACATTGCCTTGCTCGTCGGTTGCCATGTGCTCATCCATCACACCCTCATAGATGGTCGTCACGGTGTCTGGCTGCATGCCCTTTCCTGCGACAACCCTTGTTATCGTTCCCTCGTAGGGGTATTCAAGAATTTCGTCCTTCAACATAACTCAGCAACGTCCTCGATTGACTTGAACTTTATCTTTCGGCTCTCAGAGAGTTCCATTAAGTCCTCACCTCTTTCATCGCCGTATCGCTTGTAGATGCGGATAGCGTATTGAATCTTGTCGTCTTGGTAGAAGTCCTGCTCGCTGCCAACGGTCTTCTGATAACCGTTGTGAGACTGTTGGAGAGACGCAGTATTGGAAGGTCTCAAGAGGACTGCCGTATATATGAGGTCTGCCGTCATCAAGTCGCGCTCCCGCTTCGTGACAACACTCTCGTCATATACGTCGGCACTTGGGTCAATGCCCCTGTCCATTGCTATCTTGACGAAATTCTTCTCCGTAAAGGAGGAATACATCGTTGATGCCTCAAGCCATTCCAATACTGTCATCTTCTCAACAAACTACTAACCAAAAACAATATGACTAAAACCTATTCACTAATCCGCTGTTGCGATGTCCACACAGACGTGGTACTGCGACTCGTTAAGAACCGTAGCATAGCGTCCGAGTGCATCGGTGTGGTACGACTTCAACATGCCGTCAGGCACAATCTTGTTGATGATGTAGATGAGGTTGTTCCACTTAGCCATCGACCACTGAATGTTGTCGTTGACCTCGCCGCTACGCATCAACTTAGCCCACTCAGGAATAGCGTGTACTACGACACCTGCCATGCCGAGAGGACGCAGAACTACGGTGTTGGGCTTCCATCCACGAACGGTATAGTAGGTGGTGATGCCCTGTACGGTCTGCTGCTCACGTACAACACGGATAGGAGCAATCTTGGAAATGCTCGAACGTGTGTATGCAACCAACTGCTGCCATGTGATAGTCGTTGTGTCAAGAGCCGACTGAGAGTTGCTGATGATAACAACCTTGTCTGGTGCTTCAAGACGGATGTAGCGGTTCACCTCCGCAATGAAGAAGTCGTTCTTCAGAAGAATGTTCACGATGATGTCGTATGGAATATCCCACTCGAAAGGAGTTGACTCATCGAGGTTGTTGGCAACCTTGAACTCATACTCCAGCTTCTGCATCTGTGACGGAATGTCACATGTGGGGTCAGTCCAAACCTTTGCACCAGCCTTTTTGAAGTTTTCGCGAGGGATGTATGAACGCTGGGAGACAACAACGCCGCTACCACCTTGTGTGGTCAGGGTAGGTGTCTGACCTGCTGGGACAATGTTCTGTGAAGTCGTAGTGTTGTAAGCACCGCCATAGGAAAGGGTCATTGCAGCCATGTTCGAGAGTCGCAGGTTGTGCGTCTTGATAAGGTCTGCGATACCACGCTGTGCGGCGGTCACGAGAGAACGGTCTTCGGGCGACATCTGTGCAAGACGAGCCTGCAACTCCAACTTCGACATAGAGGTGTCGAACAGTCCCTTGCCAAAGCCGTAGATAGAGCCAGTCTGCTCGCTGTAGCCCTCATTCTCCAGCTGACGAGTCTCCGAAAGGGGAGCCATCGGGTCAGCCATAGGAACTACACGGATGTCACGCTGACGGACAGTCCAAGCAGGATTCTTCTTGGTGTCTGCAATGTCAATATCGTACTCGTTACCCTCAACGACGAAGTGCTCAGTCCAGAAGTTAGAGTTCTCGTCGATGTCAATGGTGTCAACGAGCGTCTGCAAATATCCTATGCCGTCGGTGTCATAGAGACGGTCATAGAGTTTGTTGATGGTCTCTTCGGGAGTCCAAAATTGCTTCAATGCTTGTGCCATATTCTTTTTCCTCCTTTAGTTTTAAATCCAGAAAATACCCTTGATGTAAGAGCGGTTCTTTGCAAGCACGTACTTGGGCAGTGGCTGCATCTTAACAATCCAAGCCTCCTTGTCGTGTACGGTAGAAATAGAGTAGTTGGCTGTTCCATCCAAGCCATAACCCTCGGTAGGCATCAGGTCAGCATCAGCCTCTATAAAGGTGTTGGGATTGGGAACAAGAACAGTAGCCTCACCAGTAGGCTGTGTAAGAGCGGCATCAGCAGCGGCATCAGCCTCTACAAGAATCTCTCCACCCTCAAGAGCAGTGCCAAGAGCACTTGCGAGAGTTACATTGAACTTCGCATTGTCTTCATCATACTCAACTGCGGTAATCTTTGCATAAGCACCGTCAGTAGTAACGTCGTCAGGGGCAATCATGATGTACATACCCACTTCGGGCGCATCAGTGAAGCCATCGCCCTTAATCTTGATGGTCGTCGCACTTGCCAATGCAGCATCACTAACCTCGAATGAGCGGAAGATAAGACAGCCCTCGGCAGGAGTGTACTGTACCAACTGTGCGGCATACAAATGGTCGAAGCCTTTCTTGGGATTGAGAATAGTACCGCCAAGCAGCACGTTCTTACGGTTCTCGCCGTTAGAGTCCTTAACCCAAACGCTGCGACCTCCACGAACCTTCCGTGAACGCTCGTAGAAATACGCTAAGTTTGTTACTTGTGACATAGAATCTAATTTTTAGTTGTTAAACCTTTAATCTCTTTAATTGGGACAGTACGGCTTCGTCGTTCTTGCGAGTCTGCTGTGGCGCAAGCGGCTTGATGTCTCCTATCGAGTCCTTGAATATCTCTTGGAATCGTGAAACGAGAGCGTTAGCCTGCTCCTTGTCCTCTTTCTCAAGGTCTACGTCAGTGCCGTTCGCAAAAGTCTCGAAAGACTTGTGCAGGTCTTGACGGATACCTTTCTTGGCAAGTGCCATGATGTTCTCGAACTTGGACTTCTTAGCCTCCTTGTTCTTGAACGCCTTCAACTCATCCAACTGGTCTTGGACTTCCTTCGGAATCTCAACCGTCGGTGGATTCTTGACCTTACCAAGTTTCTTGTTCAACTCTGCAATCTGTGTCTCGTACTCGGTCTTCTTTGACTCGAAAGAATTTTTGAGTGCAGCGTTAATATCAACGGATGCGCTGAATGCGGTGTCGAGATTAAAGTGCAAGTCTGCAATCATCTCTTCCTGTTCAACATCTTTGCCTTCGTACTTTTTGACAAAGAAATTAGAGAATTTCTCCTTGAATCCGTCGGTTAGGTTTTCAGAACCATACTTTCGTTCTGTGCAATAGGTGTTCATACTTTCCAACACCGTTTCTTTTGTTACTTCCATAGCTACTTACTATTTTTTACGTGAATAAAAACAAAAAGTTTTTGCAAAAATAATTATAAGGTGTACGTTCAAAAAATAATTACAAAATACTTTTTGCTTACAATGCGCCAAAATAAACTAACTTTCTATTGATGTGATATAAGACACATTGTCTCAATGTGTATCTTTGCAAGCAAATAATTCCTACTATTGTAGGCGGAAAGAAATTTCTTTACAATCATGGCAAGGAAGCGTAACGATATAGTTTTAGCACCGTTGGAGGATGGTAATCAGAAGTATGCTATCCGTTCCAATGCGGACTTCGTAGTGCTTGCAGGACCGACTGGTTCGGGTAAATCATACGCTCTTTATTACGCCCCAATAGATTATCTTGCCATGAATGACAACGCCAAGATGGTTTGCTTCATGCGTAACGTGTCTGACTTCTGGGGCGCAGGAAAAGTTAATGACACCCTAAAGCAGATGTATCCTCTTGTTGACCGTTCGGTCAAGAAACAGCCGCATGACCCGATTGGAGAGATTATTCGCCGCCAAGAGGACATGGGACTCAAACTCTATAATGGCAGTGAGTTGAAGTTCCAGCAACTTGACAACGAGAATCCAATCGTGATTGATAAAATCGCAAAAGGTTTGCAGGCAAAAAAACTTATCTTTGACGAGGCGAATAAGTTCATGTGGAGAACAATCACGACATTCATGCCACGTCTGCGTTCCGATTCGGCAGGCAAGGCACAGATATTCCTCGCACAGAACCCAGAGCGAGAGTGCTTTATGCGCAAGATTTGCGGCAAGGGCGAGCATGGCGGCGGTTGGATAAACGACGACGGCACGGTTGACAAGTCAATGGATGGCGTTGTGATGTTCTTCTATATGCACGAAGGAGACATGGAAAAGATGTATTGGGGTAGGACTAAGAAGGAAGTCTATGAGAAGGCAAAGGATTACATAGACTTGCGCATGAAAGATGACCCCGACATGACCTATGAGGACTTCATTTTGTCAATGGTGTTCTTTACGTTCGACATACGCGACAACAAGAAGATGCTTGCAAAGAACAAGTCGTACCGTGGTATGACGGCTAACTCTGCAACTGCCGCATCTTCATACGCAAACAATTGGAACTATTCAATCACCGACGAGGAAGAGGAAGCAGAAGACCTTTCCAATGTCGAACTTTCCACGGTGGATGTCGAACGTATGTTCCGTCCGATAGAGATTCCTCAAGACAGCGTGTGCGAGAAACGATTCATGACGATGGATATGGCGACGACTGGGTTCGACAACCTTATCTTCAAGTATTGGGAGAAGTGGACTAAGGTCGGCTTTATCTGCCGAGACATCAAATACTCCACCATGAACAAAAACCGCGATGCCGTCGTAATGGCTATACAGTTCCGAGATAAGCACAATTTGAAAGAAAGCGAAATGATGATTGATGTGCAAGGTTTCGGCTATCTGCGTGAGTGTTTTCCTAATTCAAAGCAATTCAGTGGAGCGGAGCAAGCATCTAACCGAGGGAAAGCACAATTCAAGACACGAAAGGATGAGGCAGGACATGTCACAATGCAAATGATTAAGGCAGGTCTGATTCACTATGAGCCACGCCTTAAAGATATGCACTACTATCATCAGAATATGAAGCGTAGTGGTGGTACGACAATTCTAAAACACATGTTGTTTGAGAGCCGCATATTCCAATTCTCCAAAACACCTAACGGACGTATAGCCATGATGAACAAAGAGGCAATGAAATCTTTGTTAAAGGGTATGTCTCCAGACTTGTTTGATAACTGCATACTTATGTGTGGTAGTATGATATATGATTGTCATAGAATGTTGCGTGATGATGCTGGGTTGATGCGCAAAACACTTGAAGCAAGTGATATGCTATCGCTACTTGGTGTTAATGGTGCTGATGAAATAGACACACGCCTTGAAAGACCAAAGATTAAGATAAACAACGAATGGATGTTACAAACTTTAAGTACAATATAATAAGATGAAAAGAGAAAGAGACATAAATTGGTTTTTGTCAGAGCCTACAAGGTTGATGCAAATGAAACCTTTTACAAGAGGTGGCACGACAAACCTGCATGGCTATGAAAAGTTAAAGATAGGAGTGTTAAACAACACTATGCTTGAAACAGGGTTTGCAAGTCTGAACCTTAATCCAATTTCACAGGACTTGTATATCACGGAGTATCGCCCAGACTTACACCATATTATATTAAATAAGGCGATACCACACATCAAAGTTGTACTTGATGGTCAGGAGTTACCATCAAACATGATGGAGATTACACAGACGGCATCGTTTCAAAAGTTGATACACTCTGCTCATGTACGAAACCTCACGGCAAATCCTCTTGATTTCTGCCTGTTTAACCCAAAGCCAGAGGACGGAGAACGTGAATTGTTCGACCAAATCAAGCAGGAATGGATGTGGCGTAACTGCGAGTGGAACAAGTATATGGCTATCAATACTTGCAAGCAACTTGGTAACTGTGGATTATTGTTCTCTTACGACAAAGAAACGGGCAAATACACCATGACAAACTTTTCGTATGAGGATGGTTATCAAATGACACCGAACTACGACGAATACGGAAATGAGGTTGCACGTTCTTTATTCTACCAAGTAGACAATAATGTAGTTATTGATACATTTGACAACAAAAAACATTATCACTGTGTGCAAGGCAATACAGGTTGGGAGATTACCCCTGTTCTTCATGGCTTCTCGCGTAATCCGTTCCTTATTAAGCGAGGAAAGGTTGCTTGGGAATATGCCGAATCAAGCATTGAAATGTGGGAACTCATGGCTAATATTGCCGCCATTGCATTGAAGCGTTTTGGTACGTTTGCCCTTGCTTTCTGGGGTGAAATGGATAAAGGTTCTTTGCAGCGTGATTCAAGCACATTGATTGTAAACCTTTCAAGCGACACAACAAATGGCAAACAGGATGTTAAAGTATTGGAATTCCCAGAGCCGCAAACAATGGATGGCTACCTCAAGACTCTTGAGGAAAAGATTTCTTTGTTCTCTTCCACGTCGTTTATTACGCCAAAAGACATAACAACGTCTAATAGTGGTGGTAATGGTATTGCGCTTGCAATGTCTAACGACTACTCACTTGCAGTACAGAGTGCTATGGATTGGCAATGCTTCGTAAATGACATGGTATATTTACACCAAGAAGGTCTTGACATTGAAAGCAATGGTGCGAGCAAATATTCGCGGGTTCGCATCGGCGCAAAGATTAATCCTTGGTCTCTTGAAACGACAAATACCAAACTTGTCAACCTTGGAATGGAAGCACCGTACTTGTCTACGCAGACGGTACTTGAAAAGTGTCCTGATGCAGCACCCGATGAGGTTGAGCGTGTTATCAAGGAACGTGGTAGTCTTGTTAGTCGAAACGATTCTATGACAAACCAAGCCGCCACAACCGCAGAGAATGTTGCTACAAATCGCAACGACGTAATTATTGACAACCAACCTAACGACCAAAACGTATAAAGATATGGATATTTATAGCATCATAAACACGATAGTAACAATAGTTCTCGGTGGTGGTTGGTTTATCTACTACAAGGCTAACAAAAAGAAAGCGAACGGCGAGGCTACAACCGCAGAGGCTAATGGGTGGGAGGCTCAACAACATGTTTACCAACACACCATCGAGGATTTGGAAAAGTCGTGCGATTTTATCCGAAAAGACAGGGATTTGTTAAGGAAAGAGAACGAAGAACTTCGTAAGGAAAATATGGAACTTCGTAAACGAATCGGTAGTCTTGAAGACAAGATACTTGAATTGCAAAAAGATATTGCACGCAATGGTAGACGTATAGAAGCAATCGTAAACAAGGAGAAAAAGAGAAAAAAGGAGAAATAGAATATGGCTAAGAAAGAAATTTTGAAACCTTTTGTGAGAAGCTGGGAGGGAGGATTCGCTAATATTGCTGGAGACAAGGGCGGAGCAACTAAATGGGGAGTAACCATAGGGACTTTTCGCAACGTCTATGGTCAAGGAAAGTCCGAACAAGACTTGAAGAACATGACGGAAAGTCAATGGGACTATATCTATGAGCGTTTGTTTTGGAATAAATGGAAAGCCAATGATATAAAGTCGCAGTCTATTGCAAACCTTCTTGTCGATTGGTATTGGAATAGTGGTTCTTATGGCATTAAACTACCTCAAAAAGTTCTTGGCGTTACACAAGATGGTATTGTCGGGGCAAAAACCCTTGCAGCCATAAACAACTATCCAAACGAGCGAGAACTTTTTGATAGACTATGGAAAGAACGTGAGGCTTTCTTTAAGCGTATTGGTGTTGGCACACAGTCCAAGTTTCTTAGGGGGTGGCTTAACAGGCTCAACGGAATACGATATAAGTGTTTGATATGTAATGGTAGTAATGCGATTTATTTTTAAATAGTATGAATAAAAAAGACTTTTGCAACAGAGTGTGGGAAGATTCACCAATGGGACGCATTGGTTGTGGCTCGCCTGTTGTAGCGGTAATCGTCGTTGCTATTATTCTTGCATTTTCTTCGTGTGCGACAAAACGTGAGATACAATATGTTGACAGGGAAGTTGTCAAGTATGAAACCAAGATACAGCACGACACATTGATTAACAACATACATGACAGTGTGTATCATACAGTATTTCAGAAAGGAGACACCATCTATGATACGAAATATGTTGAGAAGACAAAGTATCGTGACCGTGTGGTGGTTAGAATCGACACTTGTTATCGTGATTCCATACAGACGGTAATCAAGGAAAGTGTTAAAGAAAAACAAATAACACCGTCTTGGTGCTATTATTGCCTTGTCGTATCAATATTATTTGTTATATTTGCAATTGTTAAGGTTATAAGATTCAAGTTTCGCAAGTAGTGGATTAGCCAGTCAGTCCAGCGGAGCGGATTAGCCTAAGTCCCGATTGGCAAAAGGGAACTACGTTAGAGGTGAATGATATAGGCACTTTCGGATGGTCGTCCAAGTCTGAAACCCTGCGGCAAGTGATTAAAAGGAGCGAAAGCGACGGTGTTGCTTGTAAAAACCACCTCATAACATTGGCGATGGGCGCATAACAGCAGAAATGCTGACTTACAACAAAAGTTGTTTAACAATTAAAAGTAAAAAAGAATGGTGTACGTTTTAGACATAGAGGGCAAGCCGTTGATGCCAACTGAGAGGCACGGAAAGGTCAGAAGACTTCTTCGTGACAGCAAGGCTCATGTCGTAAGACTGCAGCCATTCACAATTCAGTTGGATTATGAGAGTACCACCTACAAGCAAGAAGTTAGTTTAGGCATTGACGCAGGCAGCGTACATATTGGAGTGTCTGCAACAACAGAGAAGAAAGAGTTGTTCGCTGCGGAGGTTGTTCTTCGGACGGACATAGTAAAGAAACTTGCGAGCCGTCTTGAAATGCGTCGCACAAGGCGTAACCGCAAGACTCGTTATCGTAAGCCGAGGTTCGACAACAGACGAAGAAAGGAAGGTTGGCTTGCACCGAGTATAAGAAACAAAGTGGATAGCCACATAAAGGTTATCCGTTTGGTTCATTATTTGCTTCCTGTTACAAAGACCACTATCGAAGTTGCTCAGTTTGATGCGCAGAAGATAAAGAACGATGCCATTCAAGGTGTGGAGTATCAGCAGGGAGAACAGATGGGTTTCTGGAATGTGAGGGAGTACGTTCTCGCAAGAGACCATCATACTTGTCAGCATTGCAAGGGGAAGAGCGGTGATAATATTCTGAATGTTCATCATTTGGAAAGCCGAAAGACTGGTGGTAATGCACCTAACAACCTCATAACACTATGCGAGACCTGTCATAAGGCGTACCATCGTGGAGAGTTTGAGTTAAAAGTGAAGCGTGGCACTTCCTTGCGTGACGCAGCCGTTATGAATATCATGCGGTGGGCGGTGTATGAACAGGCAAAGGCAGAGTTTGGGAACGTCCATCTCACATACGGCTATGTGACTAAGCATACACGTATTAAGAACGGAATTGAAAAGACGCATTGCGCGGACGCTTTCTGTATCAGCAAGAATGTAAAAGCAGTGCGTTTAGGTTCGTATCTTAAATGCCGTTGCCTTGCAAGACATACAAGAACATTGCATGTATGCAGTCCGAAAAAGGGCGGTATTAGGCGTAGCGCAGTAGCAAGCCACTGGATAGGCAAGTCACGTCTACAAAGGTACGATAGTGTTGAGTGGAACGGAGTGAGGTGCTTTATCTTCGGCAGTACACACGGCAGACCAGTATTGCGTGACATTGACGGAAAATCTATCACTCCAAACGCGTCAATTAATGCCAAAGAAATGATTTTTAAACATAGAAACAATAAGATTATTATGCAAGAATTAACTTGCGAAACTTGAATTATAAGATGGCTACAGATACACTAAATGGTCTCAATATAGTATTCCCTATATACAACGAGGACGGGACACCTTTCCACAATCTCGTTCTTCGCAAGTCCGTTGTTGATAGCATTGTCATGTCACTTGGTGACAAGATTACTGGTGATGTTTTCTACAAGGACAACACCTTGCATGTGACAATGAAGGAATATGTAGAGTACAATGGCATCCATTTCTCGCTCGTCAACCCTCCAACAATAGTCCGTGAAGGCATGGTTGCTGACAATGGCGAATTAAAAGGAATGACAAAATACTCCTTTGAGTTCTACCATCCGATGTGCCAACTCGCCAACTTTCCTTTTACGGATGTTGCAACAAAAACGGGAGAAGAGAAATATCTTTCACAAAACAAGTCTTTTTCTTGGATTGGAAAGCCGCAGGACTACATTGACAAGTTGAACAAGAACTTGCAAGGCTCAGTGTGGTATGTCCGCAAGAGTGACAGATTTCCTGTTGAAAAAGATGATGAACTAAGCGATGTTCTTACATTTGACAATGTTACTGTTGCGGATGCAATAAAGACTGGATATGAGACTTGGGACATTCCTTATGTTGTAAGTCAACTACCAAGTACAGACCCATTGTATGCACAAGGCAAGAGATTTGTTGTAGAATATGGATTGCCGTCAAACGAGATATATGAAAGTGATAGCGCAAGGCAACTTGACACTCCTTTCGTGTTCCACATGGGGCAGGGTGTCGGCTTGAAGAACAACTCCAGAACCCCAAGAAACAACAAGATAGTAACTCGTATTGCAGGTTATGGTAGTGAGGACAATGTGCCTTACGGCTATCCTCAGATAGTGTGGACTGGCAACCAAAATTGGGACTACACCATTGACAACGACCCCAACAATCCACTTTCTTATCCAATATACAAGGGTATCGTTGGTGGTCAATATGTCAAACTTATCAAGCATCCGTTTACACGCACACACTTGATGCCGTCCATATTCACAGATACGGTCAACAAGAAAGTGAATCCGAGGGCGACAGGCTATGACCCGACAATAGAGATAAAGGACTACTATGATGCCGTTGCAACACAGGAATATCCTTATGTAAATGAAATAAACTTACAAGCACCATCCTATGAAAGCCACGAATTTGCGGACATCAAGCCAGAGTTGGATGCTGACAGAAATACTGGAATTGTAAGTGCAATACCTTTGAACAACGACCTTACTCCTGCCGACCACTGGGATGACTCTATGGATGATGATGGGAACTACTTGCAGTCATACTTCCAGATAACATTACCACAACTATCGTTCGACCTATATGCTTGCGCTGCTATTACACAGGAAATGCAAATCAATATGCGCAGTGGTGCTTGTATTGGTTGTACTTTCCCCGTTCAAGTTGATTGGGACGACTACAAGAGGAATTTCTATGATGAGGATGGAAACTTTGTTCCAGATGGGCAACAGCGTGACCTTACAAAATATCCAAAATCAAACCTTGGTCAGATAAGTATTGTAGTACAAAAGGACAACAACACCTTTGGTACATTGATGCCTAACATCTACCAGCAGCCAAAGGCAAACGACTTGCTTGTGTTCATTGGTATATCTTTGCCTATCTCCTATATATCTAATGCAGAGGAAAGGCTCGATGATGCAATGAAGACGTATATGTTGGAGAACAACGTCTTCTACTTTGACTACCCACTGAAGTTTGATGAATATTTCCTTGCAAACAACACAAACATACTTGAGCAGATACGCCCAAATAGTATTATACACTTTGACTATGGGGGTGTTGAGCAGCAGTTGTTTGTTAAGCAGATTACCGTCAAATATGGAAACGCACCACTACCTCAATATGATATTACCCTTACGGATAATATTGAGGTTGTGTTAAACCAAATAGGTCAGGTTGCAGATGACGTGGAAAAATTGTCGTCTTTGATAGCAATCCTTCGTCAATCCTACAGCCGCAATGTGTGGAACGAACTTGCAAAGAAACTTTCAAAGGTACAAGATGACACGGCGCAGGGATGGATAACCGTTCTGTCTGGTCTTCGTACATTGGAAGAGTTTGCTGGCAGCAGTTCCTCTCAGGGCGGTGGCATCTATCAGGGACAGGACGGAAAGGCGCATCTTGTGGCAGATGTGGCAAAGGTGCGTGACATGATAGAGGGAATACTGCGTATTGGCGATGCAAGCAACGGCGGAAGCAGTTTCGGCGACGGCACTACAATTCCTTCCAACCGCATCACGCTGAAGGTACACGACGTTGCACGTTTCGATGATATACTGATAGCATTGGCTGGCATATACACCAACCTCATAAAGTCTGACAACTACAACGGCGACGGTGCGTTTGATACTGGATTCTTCATAGGCAAGGATTCCGACGGAAACTCCTATGCTGTATTTGACAAATTGTTTGTCCGTATGAAGGCTATCTTCAACGAACTGGAGATACGCAAGATTTCATACGCAGGCGGTAACTTCATCTTCTCTCATGCTGGTAGTACCATTGTAGGTGTGAAGAACATTGTCAAGACCATAACGGCAAGTGTAGTGGGAACAGTACTAACCCTCTCTGGTCCTGTCAACGTTGTGGGAAGTACATTGAATATTGACGGAGGGGCTACGGTAAGCGGAAAGAATATTACACTGACAAGCAATCCTGTCACCTACGCCTACCGTTGCTACATGAAAGCGGACGACGGAACTACGTCTACCGAAAACTGGTGGCACGTCAACGACCAAGCACGTTGTCAGGAGAGTGGAATACAGGAAACAGGAGTGTACCACGACTTCGAGACGAAGTTCTACTGGAGAAGGGTGCTTACTGTCGGTCATGAGAACATCTCTCTTGAAGAAGGTCAGGAGGCTGGAGAATACAACTACATAGATTTGTCCGTCGTTGACTGTCTTACTGGTTCTGACATACCACAGGCAGGAGACCAGATAGTACAGATGGGTAATCGTACCGACACAGACCGTCAGGGCTTCATATCGTTAGAGGTCGAGGGCGAGTACGCTCCCTCCTTCAAGGTATACCGTGGCGTTACATCATATTCTCTTGACGGAAAGCGTAAGATATGTATCTCCCCGAAGTACACGGAGTTGCACGTCAACCGCATAGTGGTTGAGACGGAGTACGACGCCCAGATAGTCCCGATGGAGCGTGGCGACTGGGATAATATAGAGGGGCGCAGGTGTTATTACTACGATCTTGTTCAGCACAACGGCTCATCATGGCTGTGCATCTTCCCTGAGAGCGGTATAGGCGGTGTCAAGTACACCACGGAAGAGCCTTCCGAGAATTCTGTATACTGGCAGGTCTATGCCAAGAAAGGTGCTGACGGCAAGGATGGAAAGTCGTTCAATATCCTCGGCTCTTACGACACGGAGGAGGAACTGGTTGCGGCTCACCCGACAGGTTCGGTAGGTGACGCATATATAGTTGCTGGCTTCCTGTACGTGTGGGACGAGGAGAATGAGGAGTGGCATAACAGCGGACAGATTAAGGGTGACACGGGTCGCGGCATATCAAGCGTAACCGTCTCTTACGGCAAGTCCAACTCCACGACATCTCTTCCGACGGCATGGGTAGCGTCTGTGGACTCCCTTGACATACAGGCTGGGGACTATCTCTTCACAAGGATGGTCGTCAACTACACGGAGGAGCCGCTGCACGGAGAGCCGAGTTACTCCATCGGATATATCGGTCGTGACGGAACAAGCCCGGTCGTCGGTGACATAGACAACGAGGTTGTCAACGTGGCTCTCGACGCTGACGGCAAGACCATGTCGGCAGGCTCCACAGAGATAGGCGTAGCCATCTACAACGGTCAGAGCAAGGTGACGCTCAACAACATCAGCGTTCCGAGCGTTCCGTCGGGACTGACGGTGACGACAGACAAGAATAACGGTCTGATACGCATAAGTTGGGCAAAGGGTGTCGCCCTTGCCCAAGTCAACACCGTCACGGTGAAGCCCAACGTCATCATCGACGGGGTGACCTATGAGAGAACCCTTGGTGTGACGGTCAACGGCATAAGACCGGGAGCGGACGGAAAGTCGGCAACGATATACGACCTTATAGTATCATTGTCTTCCATCAAGAAGGACGCTGACGGCAATCCTGATGCCGTGTCTGTCAGTGCCACTCGTCAAAAGACCGTAGGCGACACGATTACATCTGACACAACGGACGGAACTATAACGTACAAAGTAGACGGAGGCTCAGAGAAGTCATACACCAACAACACCGAGATAGCGACCAGTGATATATCCACTGGCATTGAGTTCATCTTCCGTGTAGGCGGCAAGGTGGTAGACCGTGAGACGATACCTGTCGTCAGTGACGGTACGGACGGAATCAACGGACGTGATGGAGTTTCTGCGGCTATAGCCGTCGTCAGCGATAATGCGATAAGCGTTCCCGCTGACTCCACTGGGCATGCGCTGACGGAGTTCACGGAGAGCGTGAGCGCAGTAGCCCTCGTTGACGGCAGGGAGATTTGCAAGACGCAGTTACTCGTCGAGGAACAGACCAGCGGTGACACGTATATCACCGTGGAGAGGAACGTCCTCTCCATCATGCCGTGGGTCGATGCCGTGGTGACAGGCAGCGTTGTTAGCCTGCCTGCTGGAACTGTCAGCGGAACAGTCCTCACATTACCGACTGGTGACTACGCGGCGGTCAACGGTGACCTCATGGTTAGAGTGCCCAAGGGCGTACTGCTCAACGAGCACAGCGTTAAGGTGACGGTTGCGGGTAAGGACGCGGACGGTGTTGAGTACAGAGCCGTGACATATTTCACCATCCAGCGTAATATCACGGCTGACGGCTACATACAGGAATACACCGAGGCTATGTCCTCGGACGACACGCCACCTACCGTAGCCACCTATTCCGATTACGGATGGAGCCGTGACGCGCACACACCGACGCAAGAGTTGCAGGATGTGTATGTCGCATTGTGGACTTGCAACGCTAACGGCGAGAAGATTAGTCTTGTCAGCGTGTCACTGTTCTCACATTACGGTGACAAGGGAGAGGGCGGAACATACAAGTCCACCTGCTTCTGCCGAACTAACAAGGACATATCATCACGGGTGCCGAGCGGCGGCACTTACGACAACGCAGTGCCCTCAGACATGACGGTGAGCGGTGAGACCGTCAAGTGGTCTGACGGAATGCCCAACGGTGAGGCGCGACTGTGGTCTACTACCGCCAGATTCAACGCTGACGGGATTGTAGGCACATGGTCGCTTCCCGTCAAGGTGATTGACAACGATGACACGGACGTAGAGTTTTCAGACCTGGAGGACTACAACCCCATACCAGAAGACCCCTCACAGCGTGACTCGAAGCACTGGTACGACCCGTCACGCAGCACAGGTGTCGACTGGACTAAGATGATATACCGTGCGGAGCGGAAGATTCTCAACGGAGCGGAAAGCGCATGGGTCATTACCCGTATCAAGGGAGAGAAAGGTGAAAAGGGTGACAAGGGTGATAGTGTTTCTGTAGATGAACAGAACTCCAAGACAGAGTATGTGGTAAGCAATCAAGGCACAAGCGCACCTACCTCTGGATGGGGCACAACAATACCATCCGTACCACAAGGTCAGTATCTGTGGACGAAGGTCACAACCGTATTCACGGACGGTAACAGTACTGTCTCTTATGGTGTCTCTTATCGTGGTACGGACGGAGATGATGTTCAGATAGACACGTCAAGAACTTACGTTCGCTATTCAACGGTCAAGACGGCATCACAACCAGCAGACAGCACTTTTACGCTGACAGCACCTCCTCAACTTTCAAAAGGAGATTATTTGTGGTCGTTGTCACAGACTGCCTATGTTGATGTGTCATCCGTCCTTAAATCATATTCTGTCAGTCGGTTGGGTGTTGATGGTAATGAAGGAGATAAGGGTGCAGACGGATATACCACACACTTCGCCTATGCGACAAGTGCGGATGGCTCACAAGGCTTCTCCACGACTAACTTTAATGGTGCTACATATATTGGTACATACAGAGACCAAAAAGCCACCGACAGTACGAACTATCGAGACTACACATGGACGGAATGGAAGGGAGAGAAGGGCGACAAGGGCGACAGCATAACAAAACTCTCAGAGACCAAGGTGTATCAGTTGAGCGAAAACGGTACGGATATTCCTACTGGAGAATGGGTGACCGCCAAGCCGTCACCAGATAAAGGTAAGTACGTATGGACACGGACTACCATCACATGGAGCACGGGAGAACCTACCACACTCTATCAGGCAGAGCGCAACCCGAATGACGGTGTGTCTGGTATGTCCGTGTACATCAATCTACAAGAGATAAAATACCACAAATCCGCGACAAAGATTGCAGACCCCAGCACCATAGCCGAGAGCAAGTGGGGGGCATACCCGACTCTCTCCAAGGGCGACTGGCTGTACACAAGAACCAAGATAACATACAAGAACGACGAAGGTCAGCCCGTAGGCACTGCGACCATATCCTACGGAGAGTCGTACATCGGAACGGACGGGGATAATGGTGTCGGCATCAGCGGAATCACGGAACACTATAAGGAGTCATCCAAACCGACAGGGGAGACACTGCCAGAGAGCGGCGACTGGGGAACCAACCCTATGCCGGGCGACTGGAATATCAATAATCGCTACCTGTGGAACTATGAGAAGATAGCCAAGGTTGACAAGAACGGCAGCATTACCTATGAGCGTACCATACCGGGAGTGGTGGCTATATTCACCAAGGACGGTGTGGGGATAGACTCGATAGTCAACCACTATGTTGCCACATCACAGCCAAGCGGAGTAACGAAGGCAGACCCCTCGGACGGCACATGGACTGCCTCTGTACAGAGTCCAACCTCCGTCAAACGCTACCTGTGGAACTACGAGACGGTCAACTATACAGAGGGCAGTCCCTATGAGACAACTCCGCATATAATCTGTGTGTACGGAGAAAAGGGTGAAAAGGGCGAGAAAGGCGACCCGTCCGCATACATCAACCTCAGTCAGTCAGCAGTCGATATCGAGGTTGACGAGAACGGAAAGGCAACGGCTGATTTCCGCAAGGAGATAACCTATAGTATGGGCGCATCGGGCAAGACGCTGTTCATTAAGCGTGTGACCGTCACGGCATCCTCTCATGTGTCAGTGCCTTCATATATGCTGTCGGCTGTCAAGAACGGTATCATCACCGTCAGCGGAACAACGGCTACCATCGTGGAGACCGCAACGGTCAGCGGCACTACGGCAACGCTGTCAGCCAACTATGTGGCACTTCCGCATATCGTGGTTAGCGTCGCCGATGGAGTCACCGTAACCGAGGGTAACGTGACGGTCAACGCAACGGCTGTTGACACGGACGGCAATGAGTACACGGCTATGTCGCTGTTCAATGTGACACGTCAATACTATGCTCCAGCCTTGCAGGTCGTACTCTCGCAGGACACGATGATTCTGACACAGAACGAGAGCACCGAGACGATAGACCTTACGGGCGCATATACGGACGTGGCATTGCGTGTCGGAGCGACCGACATCACCACAGGTCTGTCAATATCCGTCGCCACCGAGCACTGCAATGTCTCCGCCAGCGGCAACAGGGTCGCCATCACCGCAATCCTTACATATAAGGAAGGCTCCGGCGCGACAGAGAAGACCATGTACTACGATAAAGGGTATGTTGATATTACCGTCACATACAAGGGGAACACCTACACCAAGCGTTGGCAGTTCTACTGCAACCTGCTCGGGACATGGAAACAGACGGTACAGAACGACACCATGACTGCCGTCGCAGGCAAGTTATCATACAAGGTAGACGGCGAGGAGGTCGTAAGCATTGAGAATATATCTGAGCAGGTGCACTCAAGCAGCGAGTTCAACGTCAAGGTGCAGGAGAAAATCATCGACGAGAACGGCAACATCAAGACAGGTGACGGCTCTCTGTACAAGCAGACATCAGATCTCATCACCCTGAGCGTCAGCGGCAAGTCGGGAACGAACCTTGTAAGTAACTCGGACATCAACAGGGTTATGACAACCGCACTGACAAGGAGCGTAACCCTTGTGAAAGGCAGGACGTACACGCTCTCTATGAGATTCGGGGCTAACGGGCATGGCTACGGCATAACGCTATCCCGAAGCACTCAACAGGTAGTCGCAAGTTCTGGCGGCACTGGAAATATATTGGCACGGCAGACATTCACAGCCTCATTCAGCGGCGAATACTCTCTGTCTATGCCTGTAGACTCCTCTATTACACTCTACTGGGTACAGGTCGAGGAGGGCGACAAGTTCACGGAGCACTCAGAGAACCTTACTGGCGCGTTGCAGGAGTCTGGAATTGACATCACCAAGAAGAAGATAACACTCGACTCAGCAACGGTTGAGGTCAGCAATAATGGTAAGACGACGGCGATGTTCGAGGACGGCAAGATTAAGGCTGATTACATCAATGTCGCAACACTGATTGCGCAGCAACTGCTTACGGAAGCAGACTCAAGCGGTATTCAGGTCAAGATAGAGAAAGGTCTGATGGAGGTGTATGGTCAGAAAGGTGTGGCTAACTGGAGATTTGGTATTGACGGCTCAGGAAACACCATCCTCGCATACTATAACAATAGTGGACAGAAACTGTATGACCTCGGTCCGAACGGAATCAGCAGTATTAATAATTTCTATGAGTCATGGGGTGAGAACAGAACAAAAAGCGTGTTGACGAAAGATTACAATATATCGTATGGGACGAGCGGTACATTGAACAACTTGGTCTTCAGTAGTGCAGTTTTCTATAGGAATATATTCAGTGGTGGACATACCATAACACCGACCTATGTCTATGGAGCGAGGAAAACAGACACAGGGTCATCTGTGACGTATTACGGCAAAGACGAAGACCCTGACGTGACGTATGCCGCTAACTCAGCTGTGGCACAAGCGGCGGACAAAAAAGAGTTCTGGAATAAGGAGGACTTGAGCGGGTGCGCAACCGCCGCTGCTGTCAACCAAAATATAATAAGAGCGTTCATTGCGGTCAGAATGTCCGAAGACTCGCTAACACCTATTAATTTCAACGGTATGCCATCTTCTGAAATTAACCGTGTGTTGACACAGTTAAAAGCGCAATATTACACACCTTATGAAAGTTACTATGCAACATTGCTACAGACGGCGGGAATCCCATTCGTATTCCCCACAGTAGATACCGTGTCACAATATCCGCTGTATATGCGGACTATCGTTGATGCGAATAACAATACATTCACTTTGCTCTCAAATAATAAATGGTAAATAAAAAAAATATTATGGTAAAAGTTATATCACACTACGCAAACAACAGCGGTGACGAGTTCACCAATGAGATTCCGACAGCCACCATAGATGACGGCAAGAACTATGTGGCGCAGAACATTGACGCTCTCTCCAAGCGTGTCATTCTTCCTTCCACCAAGACAGAGGAAGGCAAGACTACCGTGACCTATGATATTTACAATCTGGTTAAAATTGAAGTAAAGGAGAGTTGATATGGAAGACAAGAAAGTTACAATCAAGGTGTACTACACCAGCGCATTGGGAAT
>Ga0310691_10001886_pt1 | contig 30016 bp, 25 predicted proteins | sample 176DNAGHGlowgp2_FD_203887 | JGI IMG/M metagenome (GOLD analysis project Ga0310691, IMG submission 203887) | Sheep rumen microbial communities from Palmerston North, Manawatu-Wanganui, New Zealand - 1766 DNA GHGlow gp2 (v2) (version 2) | ecosystem: Host-associated > Mammals > Digestive system >... | reverse complement strand
TTTATCTCGGAACCGATCAGAACGGTCGAAAGCTCAAAAAGTCGATCACAGCGCCTACCAGATGGGAAGCCGAAAAGCTGGCGGCAGAGTTTCTTGAAAACATCCACACAGAACAGAGTCGCTTTACTGTGGCGCAGGCAATACGCGGTTACATCGACAGCAAAAAGAATGTGCTGTCTCCGTCTACTGTTCATTTCTATGAAGGAGTGCTGAAACACAGGCTGCCGTTGCTGATGCAAATGGACATTCACGAAGTGGACAGCATTGCAATGCAGCGTGCAATCAACGAGGAAGCGGCGACCAAAAGCCGCAAAACGATTGCCGAGGGCAAGAATCTGGTTGTTGCTGCATTGAAGATGTACGGCATTCGACCGGATTTCGTTGTGACGCTTCCGCCAAAAAAGCCGAACATGAAAGTACTTCCGACCGCAGATCAGGTGATTCACATGATTCGCGGCACAGAGATTGAGCTGCCGTGTCTTTTGGCGATGTGGCTCAGTCTGCGAATGAGTGAGGTTCGTGGTTTGCAGTTTGGTGACATTAAGGACGGCGTTCTGACGGTTCAGCGCAGTAAGCTGTTTATCAAGAGCAAAGATGTTGTTCGCGAGCTGAACAAGACCTACAATTCCACACGGCGGCTGGTTGTTCCGGCTTATATTCAGTCGTTGATTGATGCTGTACCGCATGAGCGTGACGAGGATTTCATTGTTCCGCAGGCATATCAGTGGATTCGGGGACGGTTGAAGAAGCTGGCAAAAGCGAATGGTTATGATCTCACTTTTCATCAACTCCGTCACTTGAACGCTTCGGTTATGCTGATGCTCGGCGTCCCGGACAAGTACGCGATGGAACGCGGCGGCTGGTCAAGCAGCGGCGTGCTGAAGTCAGTGTACCAGCATACATTTTCCGAGGAACGCAAGTTGGTTGACGAGCGGATTGACGGATACTTTGATGCTCTGCTGAACGGCTGATTACCCGCCTATAAATCCCTACGGTTCCCTCGTGGTTCACTTTTGCCCCAAGCAGCATCATGAAAACTGCGCTGATGCGTAGAATTGGAAATTCGGTCGGCGGGCAGTGCCCGCCTCCAATTCGCTTCGCACCATAATAAGCGAAGCCATACCGTTTCTCTCAGCCGAATATTATGGCACGCTTTCGCGTGCAGCCTGCGCAGAACCCGGCGGGCAGTGCCCGCTGCCGATTTGGCTTCGCGCCGTCCGAGCGAATTGTTCTATCCCGGTTTCTCTCTCGCCTATTAGTTTCTCGGAATAAAAGGCGAGCAAAATGAAGCGCCCTTGCATTTTCTGCAAGGGCGCTTGATACATTGTGGTTATGATGCGTTTTCTGCCGGAACAACCGGTTGCGCTGTCAGCCGTTCCCGGTCATATGTATAAAATCCGGTCATGACGGAGAGTGCCGCGCAGAGCAGACACATCGGAATCACCGCAAGATGGAAGCCCAGACCCATGGAAAAATCAACAGCCTCGCTTGCTGCCGCATTGTTCAGCTTTGTCACAATTGTATAAACGAACAGCATTCCTGCGCACTGAACTCCCATCAGCGCTGCATTTGCCCAGATAAAGAATCTGTCCGGAATCACAAAGCTCACCAGAGCTCCGATCAGCGGAATCACAATCAGCGGGATCAGAATTGTAAAGTATACGGCCATCTTGTCTTGGGAGAAAACCTTGCGCATAAACTCGCCGAACAGCATATAATGCAGGCGCTCTGTTTCGGTTGCACCCTCCTCCAGCAGACCGCTGTCAGGAGTCGCCGAAACACTCAGAATCGGCAGAACCGCCGGAAGCAGCGCCGATACACACCATGCAATGATCGCCGGCATACGAGTCGCATGCAGATTGCTCTTCTTGCCGCCCAGCATCGCCTCCAGAATGATGCCGCAAAGCATATAATATGCCGCAATTACAACGAATCCGATATAACGGAAGATATAATTATCATTCTGCTTGGCTCCGAACAGAACAGCAAGTGCAATTCCGCCGAAGCTCAGCACAAGGGCGATCGCATACATCAGCTTTTGCATTGTTTTGTCATCAGCATGCTTTCCGGTATGCCATGTTATAAAAACCGTCAATGCGAAGAAGAATATTGCGTAAAATACAACTGTCATAATCCATTCCCCTTTTCAAAATTCACTTGTCTTTCAGCAACAGCTACAAGAAACATCATCGCTGTCTTACAGACGATTGTATTTTATCACAAAAAAAAAAAAATAAGTGATACTTATGTGAAAACTGTGTGAAAAATGCATTTTGGTCATCTCAAGCCCGCTTTTCTTCCCCGGCAAATTTCCCGCGTTTTTTCGCCTGCTCCCATTGCTTTTTTTCCGGCAATATGCTATACTATATTTGTATTGCAAAATTTCAATGCAAAGGAGAATTCCCATGCAGCTAGATGCAAAAACAATGGAAACCCTGGCGTGGCTTTCCAGACTGGATATTCCCGCCGATGAGGAAGAAGCGCTCTCCGCAAGCATCTCCGATATGCTGACCTTCTTCCAGCAGCTTTCTGCGCTCGATACCGAGGGCGTCCCCCCGACGGCGCATATCGCACCGCTCGAAAATGTCCTGCGCGAGGACGAACCCTTTTCACCGCGCCTCGACCGCGATCTGCTGCTCTCAGGCACAGAGTCTGAGGACGGTCTCATCACCCTGCCGAAGGTCATCGGCTGAAAGGAGCGCACAGCATGAAATACAGTGAAATGGACATTGCGGCGCTCTCTGCGCTGCTGCAAAAGCGGGAGGTCTCTGCGCGGGAGCTCGCCGCAGACGCACTCTCTGCAATCGCAGAGCGCGACGGCACATTCGGCGCCTACCTGACCGTTGCGGAGGAGGAGGCTTACCGGCAGGCGGATGCAGCCGATGAAATGCTGAAAAACGGCACCGCCGGCGCTCTGACGGGCATTCCCTTTGCCATGAAGGACAACATCTGCACAAAGGGCGTGCGCACAACCTGCGCCTCGAAAATGCTCGGAAACTGGCTCCCGGTCTATGATGCCTGCGTCACAGAGCAGCTCAAAAAGGCGGGCGCCGTCATGCTCGGCAAGACCAACATGGACGAGTTTGCTATGGGCAGCTCCTCCGAGAATTCCGCGCTCGGTGTAACGCGGAATCCCGCTGCACCGGATTATGTTCCGGGCGGTTCTTCGGGCGGCTCGGCTGCGGCGGTTGCAGCGAATGAATGTGCCTTTGCAATCGGCTCCGATACCGGCGGCTCGATCCGTCAGCCCGCATCCTTCTGCGGCGTTGTCGGCATGAAGCCGACCTACGGCACGGTTTCCCGTTACGGTCTGGTTGCATATGCATCCAGCTTTGACCAGATCGGCCCGCTGACCAAAACTGTCGCGGATAATGCAACAGTTCTCGAAGCAATCTCCTGCCATGACCGCCGTGATTCGACCTCGCTGCCGAAATTTGACACGAACTACTCCGCGCTGATCGGCAAAGACCTCAGCGGTATGCGGATCGGTATGCCGAAGGAATATTTCGGCGATGGCATCCGTGCAGAGGTCGCAGAGCTTGTGAAAAATGCAGCAAAACAGCTTGAAAATGCCGGCGCTGTCATCGAAGAATGCTCTCTGCCGGCGGTCAGCTATGCGCTGCCTGCATATTATGTGCTCTGCTGCGCCGAGGCTTCATCAAATCTCGCACGGTTTGACGGCATCCGCTACGGCTTCCGCGCCGAGGGCATCGAGGATCTCGAACAGCTTTACCGCAAGACCCGGACACAGGGCTTCGGGCGCGAGGTGCGCCGCAGAATCCTGCTCGGAAACTATGTGCTCTCTGCGGGCTATTACGATGCCTACTATAAAAAGGCGCAGCAGGCAAGAACCCTGCTGATTCGCGCATTTGCGGAGCTGTTCTCGAAATATGATCTGCTGCTGACGCCGGTCGCACCGACGCCCGCTTATAAAATCGGCGAGAAATCCAATGACCCGATGGAAATGGCGCTCGGCGATATCTGCACTGTGCCGGTCAATCTCGGCGGTCTGCCGGCAATTTCGGTTCCTTGCGGCACTGTCGCACAGGACGGCGCAAATCTTCCGGTCGGCTTCCAGCTCATCGGTCCGGCATTCTCCGAGGCGAAAATCTATCAGGCCGCTGCGGCGTATGAAAGCGGTGTCGCTGCCAGATAACCGGTATCGCTGCGCGATGATTGATAGCGATTCTTCCCTTACTGCGTTTTCATTTTTCCAAAGCACTATCCTGTATGGCGGGTGATTCCGCTGAATCATCCGAAAATCAACAGAGGAGCTAATAATAATGGCAAAATACGAATCTGTCATCGGCCTTGAGGTGCATATTGAGCTGCGCACCAAGACCAAAATCTTCTGCGACTGTCCCGCCGATCACGGCGGAGACCCGAACACCCGCTGCTGCCCGGTCTGCATGGGTATGCCGGGAACGCTGCCTGTGCTGAATAAGCGCGTGGTGGAATTCGCTGCGCGTGCGGGCATGATGCTGAACTGCGAAATCGCGCACTTCTCGAAAATGGACAGAAAAAATTATTTCTATCCCGATCTGCCGAAGGCATATCAGATTTCTCAGCTCGATCACCCGCTCTGTGAGCACGGATACATCGACATCAACGTAAACGGCGAGGAAAAGCGCATCGGCATCACGCGCATTCATATTGAGGAGGACGCGGGCAAGCTGGTGCATACGGACAGCGGCTCCGGCGCCGACTGCAACCGCTGCGGCGTCCCGCTGATTGAGATTGTCTCCGAGCCGGATATCCGGACGGCGGCACAGGCAAAAGCCTATCTCGAACGCCTCCGCGAGCTGATTCGCTGGGTCGGCGTCTCCGACTGCCAAATGGAAACCGGCTCAATGCGCTGTGACGTCAATCTCTCGATCCGGCCGGTCGGCGACACGAACCTCTATACCCGCACCGAAATCAAAAACCTCAACAGCTTAAAGCATATCGCTGCGGCAATTGATGCAGAAAAAGCGCGCCAGATCGACGAAACCGAGGCTGGGCGTGCGCTTGTGCAGGAGACCCGCCGCTATGACCCGGAGAAGGACAAGACCTATTCGATGCGCGTGAAGGAAAATGCGAACGATTACCGCTATTTCCCCGATCCCGATCTCGTGCCGATCATCCTGACCGACGAGGATCACGCGAGATTCCGTGCGATGATTCCCGATCTGCCGGAGGAGCGGCTGGCAAAGTATATCAGTGAGATGAAGCTGCCGGAGGCAACGGCAAAGTCGCTCTGCGAGGAGCCGGCGCTTGCGAATCTTTACAGCAAGGCGGCAGAGCAGGTGCAGCAGCCAAAGCTGCTCGCAAACCTGATGCTCGCCGATGCGGACGCTGTCGGTATTCCGGCAGAGATCTGGGCTGAGCTGACGAATCTCTGCGCCTCGAATAAAATCAACCGCTCGGCACCGGCAAAGCTGCTCGAAGCATACCGCGAATCCGGAAAGGATATTCCGGCGCTGGTCAAGGAGCTCGGGCTTGAGCAGGTGCAGGATACCGGCCTGCTGAACAGCATAGCCGATGAGGTAATTGCGGCAAACCCGAAAGCCGTCGCCGATTACAAGGCGGGCAAGGAGGCTGCAATCAAGTCGCTCATGGGGCAGATCATGAAGCGGACAAAGGGCGCGGCAAATCCGCAGGAAGCAACGGCGCTTCTGAAGGAAAAGCTCGCAAAACTGTAATTTTACTGCGTACAAAAACAGCACCTTCTGCGGCATTGCTGCCGTGCAGAAGGTGCTTTGTTTTGTATTATCGGATTTGTCCCTCGCCGTTGATGAGATACTTGACCGTCGTCAATTCATCAAGCCCCATCGGGCCGCGGGCGTGGAGCTTCTGCGTCGAAATGCCGATCTCCGCACCGAAGCCGAATTCACCGCCGTCGGTGAACCGCGTCGATGCATTGACATATACCGCCGCCGCATCGACACCGCGCTGGAATTTTTCCGCATTTTCAAGCGATTTCGTCACGATGCACTCACTGTGATTCGTGCCGTACCGCGCAATATGCGCCATTGCCTCATCGACATCCGCGACGATCTTCACCGCGAGCTGATAATCGAGATACTCATTTGCGTAATCGTCCTCGTCTGCCGGCAGCACACAGTCGCCGAGCACCGCTTTCGTGTCGGCATCGCCGTGCAGCGTGACGCTGTGCGCATCGAGCTTCGCCTTCATCATCGGCAGGAATTTCTCTGCAATATCGCGGTGAATCAGCACCGTCTCGACTGCATTGCAAACCGAGGGGCGCTGCGTCTTGCCGTTGTCCACAATGCTGACCGCCATATCGAGGTCAGCGGAGGCATCGACAAACACATGACAGTTGCCGACGCCGGTTTTGATAACCGGAACCTTCGCATTCTGCGCAACTGCGTTGATCAGCCCCGCGCCGCCGCGCGGAATCAGCACATCGAGATACTCCGAAAGCTGCATGAGCTGCGTTGAGGATTCGCGGCTGGTATCCGGCACAAGCTGGATGATATCCGCGGGCAATCCCGCCGCCGCAACCGCATCGCGCATGATATCGGTCAGGCAGGTGTTCGAGAAGAACGCCTCCTTGCCGCCGCGCAGAATCACGCAGTTGCCCGCCTTCATGCAGAGCGTTGCGGCATCGACCGTCACATTCGGGCGGCTCTCGAAGATGATGCCGATGACGCCGAGCGGCACGCGTGTTTTCTGAATGCGCAGACCGTTCGGGCGGATCCAGCCCGCATCAACCTTGCCGATCACCTCTTCGAGCTGAATCAGCTTGCGGACGCCGTCGGCGATTCCGCTGATGCGCTCGGGCGTGAGCAGCAGTCTGTCCTGCATCGCCTGCGACATATTATTTTTCACCGCATTGTCAAGATCGACCCGGTTTGCGGCGATGATCTCGTCGGTTCTGCGGAGCAGTGCATCCGCAATCTCCGCAAGTGCGTCATTTTTCTGCTTCGGGGAAGCTGCCGCAAGCTGTGCGGATACCGCCTTTGCCCGCGCTCCCAGCTCCCTGACTGTCAGTTCAGCCATGATTATTCCTCCCTGCCCTTCGCGACAAACCTTGTCCCGACTGCCTTATCCTCAAGCAGCAGCTCATAGAGCCGCTCCGGTTTTTCGCCGTTCATAATCACCATGTCGATGCCCTCTGCGACTGCCATTTTAGCCGCAGAAATCTTTGTCGCCATGCCGCCGCGCGCATTCGGTGTACCCGCGCCGCCGGCAATGCTCTCGATAAACCCGTCGATCTCATGCACAACCGGAATCAGCTCTGCATCGGCATCCTTATGCGGGTCTGCGGAATACAGTCCGTCGATATCGCTCATCAGCACAAGCAAATCGGCGTGTACCAGCCCCGCGACAATCGCGGCAAGCGAATCATTCTCGCCGATTTCAAGCTCCAGCTCGTCAATCGCAACCGTGTCATTTTCGTTGACAATCGGGATAACGCCCATTTCCAGCAGCCGCTCCATGCAGTTTCCGGCATTGACGCCGCCGTTGGAATTCAGAATCGCCTTTGTCAGCAGAACCTGTGCGACATTGACGCTGTAATTGCCGAACTGCCGGTCATAGAGATACATCAGTTCACACTGCCCGACTGCGGCGCACGCCTGCTTCGAGGGGGTGTCGGTCGGTCGCTCGCGCAGACCGAGCTGCCCGACGCCGAGTCCGATCGCACCGGACGAAACCAGAATGAGCTGCTTTCCCGAATTGCTCAGATCTGCGAGCACGCGCACCAGATTGTGAAACCGCCGCAGATTCATCTTTCCGGTCGGGTGGGTCAGCGTCGAGGTGCCGACTTTGATGACGATACGCCGGCTCTCGGAGAGCCTGCGCAGATTATGTTCCTGTTCCAATCTCAGTCCTGTCCTTTCGCGGAATTACAGCGCTTTTCCGAGGAACGCCGCACCGATGATGCCGGCATCATTGCCGAGCTTTGCAATGACAATCTCAGTATTCTTCTCGGAATTCTTGGTATAGACTTCTTTCGCAACCAGCTCCTTGACCGGCAGCAGGAGCGCGTCGCCCTCATTGCAGACGCCGCCGCCGATGCAGAGGATATCCGGCTGGAAAATGTTGATTGTGTTCGTGATGCCGGCTGCCAGCGCACGGATGTAGAAATCGACAACCGCCTTTGCTGCGGCATCGCCCTTGCGCATACATTCAAATGCGGTGCGTGCCGAAACCTTTCCGTGCTCCGCTGCCATGCCGCACATCTCGCTCTCCGGGTGCTCGGCGATTGCCTCCTCGGTCATGCGGATCAGACCGGTTGCAGAGGAATAGACCTCAAAGCAGCCCCGTCTGCCGCAGGTACACTGCGGGCCGTCCAGATTCAGAACGGTGTGTCCGATCTCCGCGCCCGCAAAATTCGAGCCCGCATAGATTTTGCCGTCGATGATGATGCCGCCGCCGACGCCGGTACCGAGCGTAATGCAGACCGCGTTGGTCGCGCCCTTTGCCGCGCCCGCGACGAATTCGCCGTATGCAGCAGCATTTGCGTCATTTTCGACAAATGCCGGTCTGCCGGTCGCCTCGGAAATCCACTTGACAATCGGAACATCATGGAAATCGAGGTTATTGGAATATTCGATGATACCGGTCGCGGAGTTTGCGATGCCCGGCGTGCCGATGCCGATCCATTCCACCTGATCGGGCGTCAGTCCGCCCTCTTTGATCGCGTCGAGTGCACAGGCTGCCATATCCGCCGCAATTTCCTCTGCCGGGCGCGGACGGTTCGTCTTCCGCGAAACCTTTTTCAGAATCTGATAGTTTTCGTCAACCAGTCCGGCGACAATGTTTGTGCCGCCGAGATCAATGCCAATGTAATACTTCATGCTGTTTATCCTCCGGTTTATAATGGAATCCCCTTCTCAGAAAGGGGTATTATGTGCGGGGTAAGGTTTGTGTGAGCAGGATTGTGCTGCTCTCACTGCGGAGCGAATACGCGCCGAAATTCGCGGGGAGAAAAACAGATTCGCCCTTTGCAATCGGCATCACGACGCCGTCGTCATAGATCAGTGCGGCATCGCCCTCGGTGCAGAGCAGATGTGTATATGATTTTCCCTCGGCGGGCGGGAATGCAGCCTCGCCCGTCAGGTTCAGTTCCGTGACGGTAAAATACGGGCAGTCCGCGATGACGGCGGAAGTATAGCCCTCATGCTGCACAGGCGGGCGCTTCATGCGCGGCGGTGCCGACCATGTTTTTGTGACATCGACCGCCTGCTCAATATGCAGCTCACGCGGCTTGCCGTCCTTGCCGACGCGGTCATAATCGTACACACGGTAGGTCACATTGGAATTCTGCTGAATCTCGGCGACGAGAATGCCTGCGCCGATGGCGTGGAGCGTACCGGCTTCGATAAAGAACACATCGCCCTTATGCACCGGCACCAGCCGGACATAATCGAGCAAAGTGCCGTCGGTAATTGCGGCGCGGAATTCCTCTTTTGTCAGCTCACGGTTGAAGCCATAGGCAAGGGCAGCGCCCTCCTCGCAGTCCACCACATACCAGCACTCGGTTTTGCCGTTCTCGCCGTTCTCATGCTCGCGGGCATAGCGGTCATCCGGATGCACCTGCACACTGAGATCCTGGCAGGCGTCGATCAGCTTAATCATAACCGGAAAGCTGGAGAACCGCGCAGCGCCTTCGCCGACACGCGTCTCCCAGTCCTGCTCCAGATACGCTTTCAGCGTCATTCCTTTGTTGATGCTGTTTATAATGGTGGTGAGTCCCGCCGGGTGACAGGAGAGCTCCCAGCTTTCGGCAACGCGCTCGAAATCGCACTCTTTTCCGAATTCATCGCGCAGACGGGTTCCGCCCCAGATATAATCCTGAAAGGCAGGGCTCAGCTTCAGGGGTTCCATTCATATCAGCTCACTTTCATTTTATCATTCACGGAATTATGCATCCGGCATTTCCTGTATCAGCGCAAAGAGCTTTGCGGCAGTTTCGGCATTGACGCCTGCCGTCTGCCGAAGCTGCTCCGGCGTTGCCGCTTTCAGCATCTCGCGGGTTTTATAAGTCAGCAGCAGCTTCTGCGCCTTTTTTTCGCCGATGCCCGGCACCTGTGTCAGCGTCAGGGCATAGCTGGATTTCTTATGCTTGGTTTTCATATAGGTGATCGCGTAGCGGTGAACCTCATCCTGAATCCGCGTCAGCAGGGCAAACGCCGCCTGTTTATCGCGGACGGCAATTTCGCCGCCGTTTGTTGCAATGGCGCGGGTGCGGTGCTTCTGGTCCTTCACCATGCCGAAAAGCGGGACATCGAGTCCCATTTCCGCAAGCACCGGCGCGATTGCGCCGACATGGGTTTTGCCGCCGTCGAGCAGAATCAGATCGGGCAGAACCGCGAAGGCATTGACCGCCTTTTCGACACTGTCCGGTTCCTGCTGCGCTTTTTTGTATTCCTGAAATCTCCGCCTGATGACCTCCTGCATTGCCGCATAGTCATTCTGCTGATTCAGCTCCTTGATGGAAAAGCGGCGGTAGGCATTTTTGAGCGGTCTGCCGTTTTCAAAGACGACCATGCCCGCGACCATAGACGCAGAAGAGAGATTGGAGATATCGTAGGATTCAATCCGGAGCGGGGGCTTTGAGAGTCCGAGTGCTCTTGCAAGCTCTTCAAGCGCAAGCAGCTCTCTGCCGGTTCGCCCCGCTTTCAGCGAGAGCTTTTCGCCGGCATTCTGCTTCGCTTTTTGCACCAGTCTGAGCCTTGCGCCGCGCATCGGCTGTTCAATCGAGACGGCATGCCCCGCCTGCTCTGTCAGCATTCCGCGCAGCAGCTCTGCTTCCTCCGGCATCTGCTCCAGCAGTATGGTCTTCGGCAGATCCTTGCCCTCTTTGCCGCTGTAATACTGCGGCAAAAACTCGTCAACCGGCTGCCCGGAGAGCGCCTCGCCCGTCAGGAAAAAGGAATTCTGGTCATAGAGCCGCCCGTCCCGGTAGATCAGCACGGAAATCACGGTTGTATCGCTCGATTCGGCAATGCCGATCACGTCGGTATCTGCGGTCACGGCGTCCATGATATCCTGCTTTTCCGCCGCAGCACGGATTGCGGCAATACGGTCGCGCAGTCTTGCCGCCTCCTCAAAATCGAGCCGGTCGGCAGCCGCACGCATCCGCTCCTCCAGCGCCGTAACCGTATGGTCGCCGCCGTTTTTGATAAAGCGCACGGCATCTGCAACCGCTTCCGCATACACATCCTCCGGGATATTTCCCCGGCAGACGCCCATGCACTGCCCGATGTGATAATTCAGGCAGGGACGCTGCTTCCGGAATGCCTCCGGAAACGGCTTGTTGCAGGTCGGCAGGCGAAACATCCGGTTGACGGCACTGACCGTCTGCCTTGCGGTAAATCCGCTCATATACGGTCCCAGATAGGTGCCCTCATCATTCGCATGGAGCTCTGCCGTAATGCGCGAATAGGGCGGCGGGGAGATGCGGATATAGTGATACCCCTTGTCGTCCTTCAGCAAGATATTATACGGCGGCTTATGCTGCTTGATGAGCGAGCATTCCAGAATCAGCGCCTCGTATTCCGAAGCGGTGACAATAAAATCGTAATCATACACCTGCGAGACCATTTTCGCGGTCTTGACGGTGTGATCCGGGTGATCGCGGAAATAGCTCGTGACCCGGTTGCGCAGGTTCTTCGCCTTGCCGATATAGATGATCTTTTCCTGCGCATTTTTCATGATATAGACGCCGGGCTCGGTGGTCAGAACGGCGGTTTTCCGCTGCAAATAGGGCAGTCTCGGATTCATGCCTTATCCCCGTCCTCTGTGCCGTCATCCTCATCGTCATCGTCGAAGTCGTCCTCGTATTCGTCGTCATCATCATCCTGCACGCCGAATTCGTATTCAAACTTCTCGTCCTTATCCGTCAGGACAAGATGCTCCTCATTTTCGAGGCTGAGCTTATTGCGGACATCCTTGACGCGCTGTTTCAGCGTTTTCTTTTTGTTTTCGCGCTCGATCAGCGTCGGCGTATCCTCAAACATCGTCGAGCTGAAGCTCGTGGCCTTTGCCTGATCGCCGTAACAGTCAACGAGAACCTCCTCAAGCACAATCTGCCGCTTCATCGCCGTAAAGAAGAAGATATAGGCGAAGGCATTGACCAGAATACTCGCATAGACGCGGTATCCGGCGGCGCCGAGGAACATTCCCGCGAGGATGATCGCCGTCGTGATGCCGACGATGATCTCGACGCGCTTGTTGTGCGGTTCAAGCATCAGCAGCGAAAACGAAACGCACGCCGAGAAAATCACATGGACAATAACCGTGACGATCGAGATGCCGTTGTAATACGTCCACGGGAGGAACTGAAATTCCAGCAGCATCAGAACGACCTCGACGACAATGTAAATCAGCAGCAGCACCTTCATCAGCACACGCGCCCGCACCAGCCGGTCGAGCCAGATGATGCTGGTTGTAAACAGCGCGAAACCGAGCGCCTCAACGCCGTATGCGACAACCTCAAACGGAATGACATAATTGCCCTTCCGCGCAAGCGAATAGTAATAGATCAGGCAGATGATGATAAACACCACGAACATGATATTGCCGAGCACGCCGAGCTTCATGCAGTCCAGCAGCGTATAGTTCCGGATTTTCTCGCCGCCGCTTCGCCTGCGCTGCTCCGGCTTTTTCTGCTTTTCGGCAGATTCCTGCGCCGCTTTCTCAGCGCGTGCAGCCTTTGGCTTTGTGTGCTCTGCCTTTTTCGCAGTTGTTTTCGCTGTTACGGAAGCAGCAGGCTGTTTCCGCTTTTGATTTGCCATATTCTCTCACAGCCTCCTGCCGGTTCTTTTTATTTTGCAGCAAGTGCGCGCTTTCCGATATCCTTCCGATAGTGCATATCCGCAAAGGAAATCTGCTTTGCCGCCCGGTATGCCGCATCCAGCGCCGCACGCAGATCCTCGCCGGACGCCGTCACGCCGAGCACTCTGCCGCCCGCTGTCAGGAAGGTATCGCCGTCGAGCCTGGTGCCGGCATGATAGACCAATGCCCCTTCGAGCTGACCCTTTTCGTTCAGTCCGCTGATCGGCTTGCCGGTCTCATATTTTTCCGGATACCCGCCGCTTGCGAGAATCACGCAGGCACAGGCACCGCTCTTCCAGTGAACGGATATATCAGCGAGGCGCTGCTCCTCGACTGCTTCCATAATCTCCATCAGATCGGTTTTCAGCATCGGCAGAACAACCTGCGTCTCCGGATCACCGAAGCGGCAGTTGTATTCGATGACCTTCGGTCCCTCTGCCGTCAGCATCAGCCCGAAATACAGGCAGCCGCGGAATGTCCGGTTTTCGCCGTTCATCGCGTGCATGGTCGGCAGGAAAATCTCCCGCATACACTGATCTGCGACAGCTTTTGTATAATAGGGGTTCGGCGAAACAGTGCCCATACCGCCGGTATTCTTGCCGCGGTCGCCGTCGAGTGCGCGCTTGTGATCCATTGAGGAGATCATCGGCACAACGGTCTCGCCGTCGGTAAATGCGAGAACGGAGACCTCCGGGCCGGTCAGGAACTCCTCAATCACGAGCTTCGAGCCGCTCTCGCCGAAGATTTTATCCTCCATAATTGACTGCACCGCCGCGACTGCTTCATCCTCGCTCTGTGCGATGATAACGCCCTTGCCGAGCGCGAGCCCGTCCGCCTTTACGACAGTCGGATAGGTATCCTGCTCGCGGATATAGGCAATCGCCTGCTCCGCCTGATCGAACACCTCGTATTTCGCAGTCGGGATGCCGTATTTTTTCATCAGATTCTTCGAGAATGCCTTGCTGCCCTCGATGATTGCAGCCGCCTTTGAGGGGCCGAATACCTTGAATCCGTTTTCGCGGAGCAGATCCGCCATACCCATGACAAGCGGGTCATCCGGCGCAACAAACACCCAATCTACGGCGAGCTGCTTCGCAAGCGCGAGCATCCCCTCTAAATCGGTTGCCTTGACCGGACAGCAGGTTGCATATTTCGCGATGCCGCCGTTACCCGGCGCACAGTACAGCTCTGTCACCAGCGGAGACTCGCTGAGCTTCATAATGATGGCGTGCTCTCTGCCGCCGCCGCCGACTACCAATACTTTCATACTTTTCTGTTCCTTTCAAGATTTGGGTGCCGATTTCAGAAGCCGCAGAAGCGGTCGGTATCGCCGACAGTATACTCCTGCCGGAAATAAACCGTATCCGTGTCCCCGACGGTTTCTGTGTAGGTATAGAGGTACAGCGTGATATTCTGATCGGCCAGATACCACGATTCTACATAATGTTCCGTCTCATCCGTATAGGCGGCATCCGGTGTGCCGTAAGCCTTGACCGCGTCATCCGCAACCTCATTAAAGAGCGTATACGGATCATCAACCGCATAGTCTGCATAAACCGCGGTCAGTGTGCCCGAGCGGAACACCAGATTCAGAATAATGTCATTATAGGTGAAGGTGGATTGCTCCAGCGGAACTGCCCAGCCCGCAAGCGGCTGAAGTTCGCCGATCGAATAGCCGATTCGCCCCTCGACATCTTCCTTCGGAGACCCGAAAAGCGAGCCGTCCATCATCAAAACCTTGCCCTGCGTATAGAAGAGCCCGTTCATGCCGTCCAGCGACTCGCCGTTTCCGTCCGATGCAGAAGCCAGCGCGACCCATCCGTATTCGTTCAGCTCCGGTGCAAAGGACGTAACCGCGAGCTGATCGCCGGATCCGTCCGCAGGAATCAGCATAAGCTGCGGCCCGGCGCCCGCAAGGCTCACCAGAAGCTGATAGTCGCGCTGCCCCTTTGCCGCGGTTTTGGTCAGCGTCACGCCGTCCAGAATGTATCCGGTTACCGTGCCGTCCGCGTCCTTGACCGGAACATAGAACACCTGCTGATCGCCGAACAGCTTTCCGTTGACGGTAATCCCCCGCCCGATATCGTTCGCCGAATCGGTAATGCGGTAGGCATCCCACGTCAGGTTGCAGGATTCGGCAGAAACCGCCGTAAACCGGAACAGCATTCCGGTTTTTTCGTCCTGATCGGACGACGGCAGCTTCATCTCGCCGGCGTGCAGCAGAAAAGCTGCTGCATCCTGTGCACCGCCTTCATCCGGTTCTGCGGGCGCTGTCTCCTCCGACGAAACGGGTTCCGTCTCCGCCGCCGAAGACGATTTTCCGGTTGCAAGCGGAAGATCGGGTTTCGATTCCGAATCCGTCAGGGCGCATCCGGTCAAAAGGACACTCGCCGCCGCAATCACGGCGAGAAATGGGCGTTTTTTCATAAATCAATCCTCAGTGGTGGAACAGTCTCAGGCCGCAGAACGCCATTGCAATGCCGTATTTGTTGCACTGCTCGATGACGATATCGTCACGGATGGAGCCGCCCGGCTCGACAATATACTTGACGCCGCTCTTATAGGCGCGGTCGATGTTATCCGGGAAGGGGAAGAAGGCATCCGAGCCGAGGCAGACGTCGGTATTCTTTGCGATCCATGCCTGACGCTCCTCCTTCGTGAAGACCGGCGGCTTTTCGGTAAAGACGCGCTCCCACTCGCCGTCTGCGAGGATATCCATGTAATCCTCACCGATGTAGAGGTCGATTGCGTTGTCGCGGTCGGGGCGCTTGATGTCATCGCGGAACGGCAGATTCAGCACCTGCGGTGCCTGTCTGAGCCACCAGTTATCCGCCTTTGTACCGGCGAGGCGTGTGCAGTGGATTCTCGACTGCTGACCGGCGCCGATGCCGATTGCCTGCCCGTCCTTGACATAGCAGACAGAATTCGACTGGGTATATTTCAGGGTAATCAGCGAGAGAATCAGGTCGAACTTCTTATCGTCCGGAATCTCCTTATTCTCGGTAACGACATTGGAAAGCATCGTTTCTTCGTTGATTGCGAGGTCATTTCTGCCCTGCTCGAAGGTGACGCCGAACACTTCCTTGTGCTCAATCTTCGGCGGCTCATAGCTCGGGTCAATCTGCACGATATTGTAATTGCCCTTGCGCTTGGTTTTGAGGATTGCCAGCGCTTCCTCGGAGTAACCCGGCGCAATGATGCCGTCGGAGACCTCGCGTGCGATCAGTGTTGCGGTAATCGCGTCGCACTCGTCGGAAAGGGAAATCCAGTCGCCGAAGCTGGACATTCTGTCGGCGCCTCTTGCTCTTGCATAGGCACATGCCAGCGGCGAAAGCTCGCCGAGGTCATCGACAAAATAGATTTTCTTCAGCGTATCGGAGAGCGGTCTGCCGATTGCGGCGCCTGCCGGAGAAACGTGCTTAAAAGAGGTTGCAGCCGGCATACCGGTCGCCGCCTTCAGCTCGCGGACAAGCTGCCAGCCGTTGAAGGCATCGAGCAGATTGATATAGCCCGGATTGCCCGAAAGCACGGTGATCGGCAGTGCGCTGCCGTCGTTCATAAAGATTCTTGCGGGCTTCTGGTTCGGGTTGCAGCCATACTTCAAAAGACGTTCGGTTTCCATAACAGTTTCCTTTCCGGCGGATCATGACCGCCTCTGTGTGATTTTCAGTATCCTGACAGGATCATCAGTACCGGTTTTATGATTTCTTTTCCTTCTTCTTTTTCAGGAGAAGGATCACAACGACAACAATAATTATGACAATCAGCAGGAGCAGCAGCCAGAGCCACCAGAGCGACTTCTTTTCCGCTTTCTGCTCAGCCTTTGCGGTTGTAGTTGTGGTCTCCGCCTCTGAGATTTCATCCGAGGAAACATCCTGTGTGCCGACGGTCATTTCCTCCGAACCGAACACCAGAATCTCGGAGTATTCCGTTTCAAAATCATCCTGCTCCGGCTGTGAGACACGGTATTTTGCACGCAGCTCAATCGGGGTATCCTTCTCGATTTTCTTCTCCTGCTCCGCGAGATTCTGGAGCGCACAGGTCATCTCGCCGGCCTTGACAATCCAGTCTCCCTGCAGGCTGACCCATTCCCCGGAGCCCATCACTCTGCCCTCGACTTCGAGCGAAACGCCGCCCCGCGAGCCGCTGATCTGTGTGAGCTGCTTTTCAAGCGTCTCATCGACCGCGAGCTTGAATGCAATTACGGGGAATCCGTTGAATTCGTCGCCGTTATAGCGCAGGTCGCTGATCTTGGGCGCGGCAATATCGCCGGGCTTCAGAAGCTCCGCCTTCACGGCATCCTTGCCGATTGCGGCAGGCTCCGACCAGTCCGAGGTCACATGTTTGTCATCGCCTTCGAGCGGGCGGCAGGTGACCAGCCAGCGCACGCGGGTATAGATCGTGTGCTTGGTGAGGTCGATTTTGGCGTGGCTCTCGTCACCGTCCTTGATGATCTCATACTGTCCTTCTTTCAGGACATCCTTCCAGCCTGGGATATTTTCATCCTCCGTATGCCTTCCGTACCAGCACTGGTCCTCCGGATCGTCAATATTACCCATTCCGCGGAAGATCCACTCCGAATTGACAATTTCGGCGGAATAGCTGCAATTAATCCATGCCCAGTCGCCGAGATGCTGCCTATAGTCTGCGTCATAGCCGTCGGTTTCCCAGTACTGGTTGACATGCCAGTCGTCCGTTGTGTCGATCGACCAGTCAATCTGCGCGGTAATCCACAGATCGTCATAGCCCATCCCGTTGAGCTCTGACACAACGGTGTCGTGCTCGTTCGGATCACCCATGCGCGTAGCCCACTCACTCATGGAGTTATTCTGCGAATAGTGAATCTCAATGGTATTTTCGGAATCGTTGCCCTCCAGCCAGACCATCGCAACATTCCGCGGTGCTTCCAGCGTAAAGGGAAGCTGCGGCGTATCGGCGGCTGAGGGAACGGTCAGTGCGGGGATCGCGAGTGCGGCTGCACAAAGTGCAGAAAACAGTTTTTTCATATTATTCACCTCGTGTCGATCATACAGCGGGCGGATATTGCATATTACTCTGCGGGTTTGCTGCCGTAGCGGTTGACGATCTTGCTGACGGCATTGCCGGTTTCCGGGTCAATATAGCGCACGAACAGGGAAATCTTATTGTCCGGGTTCAGATTGCTCCAGAGCAGCTCGGTAAAGCCGTCGATATCATCGGGAATCGAGACGAGCTTCGGCTCGCCGACAAAGCTCGGCAGCGGGTTGCCGTCGCCGACATAGGTGTGAATGAAGTGACCCTGACCGGCGATCGGGTTCTCATAAGAGAAGGTGAACCGCTGGCAGGAGGCGGGGTTGCCGTCCGCGCTCTTGAGAATCGACAGCGCATAGTTGAAGCCGCCCTTCTCGCAGCGGATGATGCCGGAGATGCGGGGGGTATAGTTCGGTGCATCCGGCTCAAATTTCCGCGCTCTGAGCCCCTGCTCAAAGGTGAACTGGTGATCCATTGCCTCATAGATCGTGTCGGTCTGGTCGCCGTTTGTGACAATGGTCTTGTTGCCGAGCACCCGCACCGGATAGTAGATAATCAGGGAGGGGTCAGAGCATTTGCTCTCGTCATATGCCTTGGTTCTGAGGTTTGCCCCCTCCGGAACAAAGATACGGTTGCGGGAATTCTCGCTTCTGCCCATGATGAAATAGGCTGCGACGGCGTGCTTGCCGTCTGCGGATCTGCCGAGAATGATGCCTCTGCCGGGGTAGCTGTTCCCCTGAAGCTCCTGTGCCAGTGAAATCATTGCCATAATCGTTTCCTCCCTGTTATGAAAACAAAATATCGCTTCGCTGTGATTTTGATTGGGCTCCGCCCAAAACCGCCAAAGGGAAACTGTCCCTTTGGAATCTCAGTGATAAAACTGCCAGAGTAACGTTATTCCTGTTCAATCAGCACCTGATTGCCGCGCACCTTGATTTTATCGTCGCAGAACAGGCGCACGGCTTCGGGCAGAATCTTCCACTCTGCCTCCTCCATAACGCGGCGCTGCAAGGTCTCGGGGGTATCGCCCTGCTGCACGGCAACCGCCTTTTGCAGAATGATCGGCCCGCCGTCGCAGACCTCATTGACAAAATGCACCGTCGCGCCGGTGACCTTCACGCCCTTTTCGAGCGCCGCCTCATGCACATGCAGTCCGTAAAATCCCTTGCCGCAAAAGCTCGGAATCAGCGCGGGATGCACGTTAATCATCTTATTCGGGTAGGCGCGGCAGATTGTCTCGTCGAGAATCGTCATGAAGCCCGCCTGCACAATCAGATCGGCGTATTCTTCATAGAATGCCTCCAGCATCGCGGCGCTGTATGCTGCGGTATCCGGATACGCCTTCCGCTGAATGACGCGGGAGGGAATGCCGGCATTCTTTGCGCGGACAAGCGCATAGGCATCCGGCTTTGAGCTGATGACACAGGTAATTCTTCCGCAGCCGAGCTCACCGCGGTTCTGCGCGTCGATCAGCGCCTGCAAATTGGTGCCGCCGCCGGAAACCAATACGATGATATTTTTGTAGTCTCTCGGATGTTTCTGCTCTGCCATAAGCGGCACCTCCCAATTCTTTTTAATCGTTCCTGTACTTTTCGATCATCTTTTCGGTATAATGGTTCAGTCCAGTATAATCGGCGTCCATTTTGCTCCGGTCGATTTCCTCGTCCATGATATAAGAAATCAACAGGACAGAGTGTGCCGTGCTCTCCGGGTCACTGTCATCCTGCTTCAGCGCAAACGTAAAGGACTGCGGCTCATCCGCGAAGCTGCGGTATTCCGCAGCAATCTGCCGGAGCTTTTCCCCATATGCATCCGCATCGGCATCATTCGGGATCCGGACTTCCAGGAGCGTATAAAAGTCTTCATCTGCCGCGATCGTTTTCCAGTCGGCGGTGCAGACCTGCCAGCCGGTTCCGGGCTCGATATGCGCACGGGCAATCCGCTGAACGACCGGATCATCCGCTTTGAAAAAGACTCCCCCGGATATATTAAGCGGAACAAACGTCAGCAGGAGGACATTCTCATTGTCGCTTTCCCACTCTGCGCGCTCGCTCGACTCATTCTCAATGCCGTGACCTTCTAAGTGCTTTTCCAGAATATCGTGAAAAAAGCCTCTCCTAAAGATCTTTTCCAGCTCTTCCTCTGCGAGGCATTCTATCTCCGCAGCGTAATACATTTCCTCTGTCGGGAAATGTTCTGCCTGCTCCTCTCCGTAGGGAAAGGAATAGGTCTCTGTCCTGCGGAGCGTGCCGGTGCTGTCGTGATAAGTCAGCATATAATAATCGCTTTTGTCATCCGGATCCGTCCGCAGATAAGTATAGGTCGCATCCTCGCCGAAGCAGTATTTGAAAAACTCCGGAAAGTGCTTGGAGATATCCGTTTCGCGGTCTTCCTGCTCCTGAATCTCCAGCTCGCTGGTGATATGCAGGTCGCCGCCGCTCTCCGTCTCCTGTTTTTCAGCACAGCCGCACAGCAGAAGTGAAGCCGTACAAACCGCCGAAACGAACCGCAGAATATGATTATTCAATGATGACGCCCTCATCGCCGGCGACCAGCTCGCCGAGCACATAGGCTTTCTCGCCGGCAGCATTCAGCACTGCAACTGCCTTGTCGGCATCTTCTGCCGCGACGGAAACGATCATGCCGACGCCCATATTAAAGGTATTGAACATATCGCGCTCCGGAATATTGCCGGTTCTTGCGATCAGATCAAAGACCGGGAGCACCTGCACATTGCTGCGCGGAATGCGTGCGGTCAGACCGTCCGGCAGGCTGCGCGGGATATTTTCATAGAAGCCGCCGCCTGTGATATGCGAAATCGCCTTGACATTCACCTGCTCCAGCAGAGAAAGCACCGGCTTGACATAAATTCTGGTCGGGGTCAGCAGGCACTCACCCAGCGTCGAGCCGAGATCGGCAAAATGCCGTGCAAGATTCTGCTCATTGACGGTAAATACCTTCCGCACGAGCGAAAAACCGTTGGAATGCACGCCGGAGGACGCAATCGCGATCAGGACATCGCCCGCCTTCTGCGTCTCCGGGTTGAGCACCTTTTTCTTATCAACGATGCCGACGGTAAAGCCCGCGAGGTCATATTCCTCATCGGGCATCATGCCCGGATGCTCTGCGGTTTCGCCGCCGATCAGCGCACAGCCTGCCTGCACGCAGCCCTCTGCAACGCCGCTGACGATTGTTGCAATTTTCTCCGGGTAATTCTTGCCGCAGGCGATATAATCGAGGAAGAACATCGGCTTTGCGCCGCAGCAGATGACGTCATTGACGCACATAGCAACGCAGTCGATGCCGATGGTATCATGCTTGTCCATCAGGAACGCAATCTTGAGCTTTGTGCCGACGCCGTCCGTACCGGAGACGAGCACAGGCTCCTCCATACCGGCAAAGCCCGGCTGAAACAGTCCGCCGAAGCCGCCGATGCCCTCCATCACGCCCTCATTTGCGGTGCGGGCGACATACTGCTTCATCAGCTCAACGGATTTGTAGCCGGCGGTGACATCGACGCCTGCCTTTGCGTAGCTCTCAGAAAAACTGTTTTTCGCGTGTCCCATATCAATCATTCCCTTTCAGATGTAAATGAACCGGTCGCGCTCATTCCTCGCCGGTAAAGCAGTAGGTACATAGCGAATCGGGGTCAATGCCGACCGCGGTCTTGACATCGGCAAGCAGATGATACTTCAGCGAGGTGAAGTTCAGCCTGTTCGCAATCTCATCGACCATAGCATGATAGCGCTCGGTGTTGTCGGTGCAGTAGTCGCGGAGGTAGCGGTCGTCGCCGTCGAAATCGCGGACGACCTGCCGCGCAATCAGATCCATATCAGACTTGCCCGGCGAGAAATTGAGATATTTGCAGCCGAACATACTCGGCGGGCTTGCCGACCGGATATGCACCTCTTTCGCGCCGTTATTATAAAGGAATGCGACCGTATTGCGCATCTGTGTTCCGCGAACGACGGAGTCATCGAGGAACAGCAGCTTTTTATCGCGGATGAGCTGCTCGACCGGAATCAGCTTCATATGGGCTGTCAGGTCGCGCAAAGACTGCTTTGCGGGGGTAAAGCTGCGCACCCATGTCGGCGTATACTTGATAAACGGGCGTGCGAAGCGGATGCCGCTCTCGTTTGCATAGCCGATTGCGTGTCCGTTTCCGGATTCCGGAATGCCGGCGACATAATCGACGTCGATGCCCTTATCGCGCTTTGCGAGCAGTGCGCCGCAGTTATTGCGCATGACCTCGACATTGACGCCCTCGTAGCAGGAGGTCGTGTAGCCGTAGTAAATCCACAGAAATACGCAGATTTTCATTTTATTGTTCGGCTTCATGACGGTCTCGCAGGAATCCGCCGTCATAAAGACAATCTCACCCGGTCCCAGATCCCGCAGATAGCGGTAGCCGAGATTCATATACGAGAAGGACTCAAACGCGGCACAGTATGCGCCGTCCTTGTGCCCGATGATGACCGGGGTTCTGCCCATGTAGTCGCGGGCGGCATAAATGCCCTCTTTTGTCATGAGCAGCAGCGTCATAGAGCCCTTGATCTGCTGCTGCGCATGGCGGATGCCCTCCGGGATGGTGTCGCACTGGTTGATGAGCGCCGCGACGAGCTCCGTCGGATTGATGACGCTGCCGCTCTGCTCGTTGAAATGCCCGCCGTGCGAGATGATATCGTCTACCAGCTCCTCGGCATTGTTGATCTTGCCGACGGTCGTCAGGGCATAGCTGCCGAGATGGGACCGCACCAGAACCGGCTGCGGGTCGGTATCGCTGATACAGCCAAGCCCCATATTTCCGTGCATATCGTTCAGATCGCTGCCGAATTTGGTGCGGAACGGAGCATTTTCGATATTGTGGATGGCGCGCTGGAAGCCGTCCTTGACGTCATAGACCGTCATGCCGCCTCTGCGCGCACCGAGATGCGTGTGATAATCCGTGCCGAAAAACAGATCGGCTGTTACATCCTCATGAGACACTGCGCCGAATAAGCCGCCCATAAATACCTCCGTAAACTTTTAGAATTCATGGTTATACAGGTTCTTCGGCTTATGCGTTCTCCTTGAGACGCTTCATGATCTCCTGATATGCCTCCTCGACACCGCCCATATCTCTGCGGAAGCGGTCCTTGTCGAGCTTTTCGTGCGTAGTGGAATCCCAGAAGCGGCAGGTATCCGGCGAAATCTCGTCTGCGAGGACGATCTGACCGTGGAATCTGCCGAATTCGATCTTGAAATCAATCAGGTCGATGTTCATTTTCTTGAAAAATCCGAGCATGAATTCATTGACCTTGAATGCATACTTTGCGATGGTGTCGAGCTCCTCTTTCGTTGCAAGACCCAGCGCCAGTGCATAGTAATCGTTGATGAACGGATCATGCAGATCGTCATTCTTATAGCTGAATTCGAGAATCGGGGTCAGGAGCTTTCTGCCCTCTTCAACGCCCATTCTCTTGGAGAAGCTGCCGGCTGCGACATTGCGGACGATGACCTCCAGCGGAACGATTGAAACCTTCTTGACGAGGGTCTCGCGCTCGGAGAGCTCCTCGACAAAATGCGTCGGGACGCCTTCCTTTTCCAGCATCTGGAACATGACATTGGTCATCTGGTTGTTGATGACGCCCTTGCCCTTGATGGTGCCGCGCTTTGCGCCGTCGCCTGCGGTTGCGTCGTCCTTGTAATCGACGATCACGAGATCCGGATCGCTGGTTGCAAAGACCTTCTTTGCCTTGCCCTCATAAAGCTGCTCGCCCTTTGTTACGTTTGCCATTGTAATATTCCTCCTAAAAATTGATATACATGATAATTCCGCGGTTTCCCGCATTATTCATATTCGACTGCCGGTGTGCCGTCCGCATCGAGCATCGAGCAGCGGGGTCAGGGGGCAGTCATTGCCCGGCTTGGTGATATAGCTGACGCCCGTTTCGCGGTCTGTGATCTGATGCAGCACCGTGCCGCCGAGCTGATATGTACGCAGTACAAACCGGCATTCTGCATTGCCGTCTGTCTGCTGCGGTTCCATGAAAAATTCCTTGATTCCCATAATATGCAGGCTCCGTTACAGCGCCGCGATTTTTTCCTGCAAAGCAGCGTCCTTTTTCTGCACGCCCGCGATCATCTCCGCCTTGCGCGCTTTAAGCTGCTCCGCTAAGGCTTCATCGGAGAGCGCAAGCATCTGCACCGCGAGAATCGCCGCATTTTTTGCGCCGTCCACGGCGACCGTTGCAACCGGGATTCCCGGCGGCATCATGACCGTTGCGAGCAGGGCATCGAGCCCGTCGAGCTGTGCGCCCTTGCAGGGGATGCCGATAACCGGCAGCGTCGTATGTCCCGCAATCACGCCCGCGAGGTGCGCTGCCATGCCCGCCGCGCAGATGATGACGCCGAAGCCGTTTTTCTCCGCATTTTCTGCGAATTCCGCAGCAAGCGCCGGGGTTCTGTGCGCGCTCATGACATGCGCCTCAAACGGCACGCCGAAGCTCTTTAATTCTGTCAGGGCATTCCTGACAACGGGGAAATCGCTGTCGCTGCCCATAATCACTGCAACCTTCTTCAAAATTGACAGTCTCCTCTCATATTTTTATATGTGTGATGCGCCGCCGGACGCTGCCGTCCGCGCATCGGTAAATCCGAAATAGGTATATTCGCCCATTGCGTTTCTGCTGATCCGCAGGGTCATGCCGGTGCGGACGGTCTGCGCCTCGCCTGCACTGTTCAGCTCCTGATACTGTGCAATCATCCAGACGGTATAGACCGGAAAGGTCTCGGTCTGCTGCACGGAAATGCGGGTGATCTCCGCATCCTTGAACTGGCAGCCGGCATATTCATGTGCTGCGCGGATCTCACTGCTGTGCTCGGCGCTGATCTTTGCATCCTCAGGCGCCTCCCGCGTAATGAACAGGTACTCAAGATATGCGGCGCAGGCGCTGCCGAGATGCGTAAGCACATCCTCCGCGGGCAGCGTGCGCAGGGCATCCTGCCCGAAGTTCATCGTCAGCTTATACAGCCCGACCGGGAACACGGCGCGCCAGTCGTTCCAGATGATTCTGCCCTCTTTTTCCGAGAGCGTACCGGTATAGGTGCTCTCGCCTTCGGTCACGGTCAGCTCATTTCCCGACACGGAAACACTGTCCCATGAGCGGTTGATCCAGCGCGTACCGTCGGCGCGGTAGAGGTGATATTTCGGGACGCCGTTCTCTGTCAGGGAGGCGACCCATAAATCCGCGTTTTTTGGATCAAAACTATTATAAAGGAACGGGATGAGCTGCTCCCCGTTTGTGCGCAGCAGCCCGAAGCGATCCTCTCTGCCGTCGTTGCGCCGCGCAATCAGGACAGAATCGCTCATCGCCCGCAGATAATACCACGTCGGCTCAATCAGCACCCGCCCGCTTGCGGAGCGCGCTCCCCAAAGTCCGTTCTGCACATACAGCTTTACCGCAGAGCCGGACTCCGGCGTTTGTTCATTCGGCTTTTTGCTCTGGCTGCCGGAGCCGGAATAGGCAAGGTTCGCGATTGCGGCGCTCAGAAAGAGCACGGCAGTCAGCAAAACCAGCACCAGCACCCTGAAGCGGCGGTTCATAGGCAGCAGCTCCTTTCAGCAAAAGCAGCCGCCCGGTCATGTTGCCGCATCAGTCAGTGTGCGCTGCGGTAGCCGCTTTTTCCGCCCCGGTCGTCGTAATCGTCATCGTCGTCTTCGTAGTCATCGTCGTCATAATCGTCATCGTCATCATAATCATCGTCGTCATAGTCTTCGTCATCATAATCATCGTCGTCATCGTCTTCGTCATCATAATCATCGTCGTCATCGTCGTAATCATCGTCATCATAGCCGTCATCGTCGTAATCATCATACTCGTCATCGTAGCCGTCATCTTCGTATTCGTCATCGTCATAATCGTCGTAATCGTCATCGTATTCTTCATCATCCGGCAGCTTCTTCTCCGCCTTGTTATCCGCAAACGCTGCCGCGATCTTATCCTTGAGCGTCTTCAGCTTCTCGCCGACAGACTTGAAAAATGCCTTTGCCTTATCGCCGAAGGTCGGCTGATCGGCCGCATCCTCTTCCGCAGCCTGCCGCCGAACGGCTTTTACCGGTGCTTCGTCCTCATCGTCATAGTCCTCATCGTCGTAATCTTCATCGTCATAGTCCTCGTCATCGTAGTCTTCATCATCATAGTCTTCATCGTCGTAATCCTCATCGTCGTAGTCTTCTTCGTCGTAATCCTCATCGTCGTAGTCTTCTTCGTCGTAAGCCTTGCCGTCGCCGCTCTTTGCGTCGTAATCCTCGTCGTCCTCCAGATCCTTATAGAGATCATCATTGTCATAGTTGATCTCAACGACGAATTTTTCCTTCTTTTCCGTCTTCTGCTCCGGTTCAGCAGTCTCCGAAGCCTTCTGCTCTGCCTCTTCAGCCGCCTTCGCAGCCGCCTCGGCAGCCTTCTTCTCCGCATCCGCAGCAGCCTTCTTTGCATCTGCCTCTCCGAATGCCGCATCGACCAGCGCATCGAACTCCGCGTCGGTCTCCTCCTTGAGCCGCTTTGCTCTTGCGAGTGCCGCATCCTTCTCCGGCGCTGCACGCTTGACCTCCGCCTTTACTGCCTGCTTCGGTGCCGGTTTCACGGTGACAGCCGCGGCTTTGCCCGCCTTTGCAGCAATCTGCTTCTGCGCCGGCTCATCCTTATCCTCATCCTCCGGCTCCGGAAGCTCCGGGTGCTTGTCTGCATCTGCTTCGGTTTCGCGGATAATGTAAATCGGGCGGCGCTTGACCTCAAGGAAGGTCTTGCCCAAATACAGCCCGACAATGCCGGTGCAGAAGAGCTGCAAGCCGCCGAACAGCAGAATCGTGCAGATCATCGTCGGATAGCCCGCAACCGGCTCGCCGACCGCAATCTTTTTAATCACAGTCACGATCAGCATAATCAGACCGAGCAGGCACATCACCACGCCGATGACAGCAGAAGCCGAAAGCGGCGCCGTCGAGAAACCGATGATGCCCTCGATTGAGTAGCGGAACAGTCCCCAGAAGCTCCATGAGCTCTTGCCCGCGGCGCGCTCCACATTCTTATACTCAATATACTTTGTCCGGAATCCGACCCACGAGAAAATCCCCTTCGAGAACCGGTTATACTCGGTCATCGAAAGTACGGCATCAACCATCTGCCGCGTCATGAAGCGGAAATCCTGTGCGCCGTCCACAATCTCGGTCTGCGAAATCTTGTTCATCAGCCCGTAAAAACGGCGCGCAAACCATGAGCGGACTTTCGATTCGCCCTCTCTGCTGACCCGGCGCGTCGTTGCGCAGTCGTAATAGCCGCTTGCAACCGTCTCATACATCTTCGGCAAAAACGCGGGCGGGTGCTGAAGATCGGCGTCCATGATGACGCAGTAATCGCCCTTCGACTCCTTCAGACCGGCATACATCGCCGATTCCTTGCCAAAATTCCGCGAAAACGATACATACCGCACACGGGAATCGTATTTTGCCATGATCCGCAGCTTGGAAAGCGTGCGATCCTTCGAGCCGTCGTCAATAAACAGATACTCAAAGGTCAGCTCAGGATGCGCTTCCTGCATCTGTGCCGAAACCTTTGTAATTTCCTTGTAAAAGAGGGGAAGAACATCCTCCTCATTAAAGCAGGGAACAATGACGGAAATCAGTTTCTTATCATCCATTCGGGTATCCTCCTGTCTGCGGCGGAGCCTCAGCAACGCCTGAATCGCATAATCATACACCATACATTATACCCCATATGCCGCAAAAAAGCAAGGGGTTGAGACCGAAAAATTATATTTTCCGCAGTTTGCACACGCTGTCTGCATCGTCGCTGCGCCCCGGATGCCTGCCTGAGCCCCGCATTCCCGACACCCGTGAATAATTCCGCGTTTTTCTTCCGAAAAGCCCTTGACAAACCCGCGATTTCGTGCTATAATATCTCTTGTTACATACGAGAAATTAGCTCAGTTGGCAGAGCATCTCCCTTTTAAGGAGAGGGTCGAGGGTTCGAGCCCCTCATTTCTCACTCATGAATATTTCGTAAATGCGCTGTTTTCCTGTATCGGGAGAACAGCGTATTTTCTTTTAGGTACTGTCTGAGGGCTCTATGAGGGCTCTACACGCAAAAAGAGGAATTCGCCGAGTGTGGTGAATTCCTCTTTTCTTGCTTATTCTGCTTTTTGGTTTTCGTCGCTGGATACCTCATTAGGCTTCTTATGCCGCGTGATGAGCATAGCCTGCAATGCATTGGCTGCTTCGGTGTCCGCGTCCTTGATTGCGTGGAGATAGCGCTGTGTCGTTGCGAGATTGCTATGACCGAGTCGCGACTTCACCTGCTGGAGATTCACACCGGAATACAGCAGTAAAGTTGCCGAGGTGTGCCGCAGACAGTGAAACTTGCGGACTTTGAAGCCGTTGCGCTTCAAAAACTTCCTGAACTGCTTGGACGGCGTCTGATTGTGCATGACGGTGCCGTCCCATTGCGTGAACATCCAGTCCTCGTCATGCCATGCTGTGCCGAGTTCCTCGGCTTTCTGCTGTTTTTCCTCTTTCAGAAGCTGAATCAGAGCGGAGATCTCCGGCGTGACCGATACGATGCGGACATCGTAGTCTTTCGGCGGTTTGGTAGCGGTGGGCTTGCCGCGCAACTTGTATGCGGACCGCTGAAACAGAACTTTGTGATTCTCGCAGTCGGCATCAGCAAATTTCAGAGCGACCAGTTCTCCCAGACGAGCGCCGGAGATGATTGCGAGCTGAATACAGACCTGGAATTGCAGCGGTTCATTCTGCAAGGCATCAACGATTGCCGTTGCTTCCTGCTTGCTGAAGATCTCAACTGCCGGCTGCACGACCTTCGGCAGCGTCAGCTTCTTGGAATCTGCCGGACTGCTGGGGATGATGCCGAGCTTGACCGCCTGCCGCATGATGCTTTGCAGACACACGAGTTTCCGCTGAACGGTCGATGCTGCGGGCATCTTGCCGTTCGGCTTGGGCGTTTCGGCGATCATCTGTACAAAGCGCTGCACATGGACCGGCTTGATCTCCGAGAGCTTCATATGGCCGAGCGCGGGGATAATGAGCTTGTTGATATAGTCGGTGTACGCTTCCAGAGTGCGCGGCGCAAGGGAGTTTTTCACGAGGTCAAGATACATTCCGCAGAACTTTGACAGTTTCATGTCCTGCTCCGAACAGACCTCGCCTTGCTGACAGCGGTTCTCAAAGTCAGCCGCAACCTTCTGCAATTCTTTCTGGATGCGCTTCTCCGTCCAGCCCTCCGGCACTTTCCATGTGGTTTCAAAAGGTTTCAGCTTGTGACCTTCGTCATCATATCCGCGATAGACACGGATCCGGTAGGAGATGATCTCGCCTTGCTTGTTCTTTCGAGGTTCGATTCGTGCCATGTTCAGTCAGCTCCTTTCGATTCAACCATTATTATCAGACTGCATCGAATTCTCCGATTCATCTGATTCAGAACGATTCTTAACGCTGTGAATTCGTTCCATTACATCTTTTCCGTTGACTTTTAGGATCTCGTCACAGATTTTGCCAAACACTTCCTTTGTTGCATCATTTAGATACTCGCCGCGCTGAAACAGCTCTTGTTCGAGCCTGCGCATTCTTTCAACAACAGACCTTTCCAGACTTGTTCGCATCAGATTGGACAAATCCATTTGCAGCCCGGCGTATTCCTTGCTTTGCGCGTAATAGATTAAACGCTGTTTCTCATCATCAGAATCTGGCTCTTTGAACTGTGTTTCATAGTACAGAATCAAGGTAACATCAAAGTAAAGTGCAAACTTATCTAATTCATCCGATAATCCAAGTCGCCGTGCCTCCGCAAAATCATACTCATCTGCATCCAGTAGTGATAAGGGCAGATCGGTATTCATTTCTTTGTTATACTTTAGCAGCAGCTTTGATCGCAGCGTGTAGATTTTCATGACATGGTCATGCGCTTTAATGGCATTTATCAGCATTCCCGGAGAGATATACTGAATAATCATATTCAGTAGGTACTCCGCTTCGGGAAACATCGGATTACCGATCAATTCCCAGATATGCTCTATCGTTTCCTGCGATAATCCGGTTACGCCGCTTGCGGCCTGAATGTTGTAATCAGGTGTGCGAACATTTTTTAGTCCAAGGAGATAATCGGCGGAAACCTCAAAAAAGACCGCCATTCGCTCGATAATCTCCAAATCCGGACGGCGGGCGCCGTTT